>Ga0185307_1000033_pt1 | contig 103888 bp, 109 predicted proteins | sample LHCtaG_FD_128010 | JGI IMG/M metagenome (GOLD analysis project Ga0185307, IMG submission 128010) | Hot spring microbial communities from Little Hot Creek, USA to study Microbial Dark Matter (Phase II) - LHC4sed_matched (SPADES... | ecosystem: Environmental > Aquatic > Thermal springs > Hot... | reverse complement strand
TGAGGATACTCGCGAAAAAATAATTTGGGCATTACAACTGTTAAAAAATAAGAGACTTAAAAATCCTTCTAAAAAGCACGGTAATATTCCATTATAATTTATTATCGTTTGACAAAAAAACCTTTTATTTTATAATTGAATGATGGTAAAAGAAAAGTTATTAAATTTATTAGCAAAATGGCAAGAAATTTATAAAAAATCTTTAGAAAAATTGCCGGAAAGGGAGAAAGAATTTAAATTAACTTCTAAAATCCTGGTTAAGCCAGTTTATACCCCTTTAGATGTGGATATCGAGAATTATGAAGAGAAACTTTCTTTACCCGGTCTTTTCCCTTTTACTCGTGGAATTCACCCCACAATGTATCGCTCCCGATTATGGACAGTGAGACAATATGCTGGCTTCGGAACAGCCGAAGAGACTAATAAGAGGTATCATTATCTTTTACGCAGGGGACAAACCGGACTTTCAGTAGCTTTTGATTTACCAACCCAAATGGGTTATGATTCCGATCACCCAAAAGCCAAAGGAGAAGTAGGAAAAGTAGGGGTAGCAATATCTTCTTTAGCCGATATGGAAGTATTGTTTAAAAATATTGATTTAAATAAAATCTCTACATCTATGACAATAAATGCTACCGCTTGTATCTTATTAGCAATGTATTATTTACTGGCCGAGAAGCAAGGTGCTGATTTAAAAAATTTGAGTGGCACTATTCAGAATGATATTTTAAAAGAATATGTTGCTCGGGGTTGTTATATCTTTCCTCCAAAACCGTCCATGAGGCTGGTTACTGATGTGATTGTTTGGTGTAATGAAAATTTGCCGCGATTTAATCCGATAAGTGTTTCTGGCTATCATATTCGGGAAGCTGGTGCTAATGCTGTACAAGAGGTTGCCTTTACTTTGGCCGATGGTTTAGAGTATGTAAAAGAAGTTAGCAAGCGCGGCATTCCGGTAGATAAATTTGCTCCCCGAATTTCCTTTTTCTTTGCTGCCCATTCTAATATCTTTGAAGAAGTGGCAAAATTTCGAGCAGCTCGAAGATTATGGGCAAAACTTTTAAGAGAGAAATATAATGCGAATGACGAATCTTGTCGTTTGCGGTTTCACACCCAGACCGGAGGAGTAACTTTGACTGCTTGCCAACCGGAAAATAATATTATTAGAGTTGCCTATCAGGCTTTAGCCGCGGTTTTGGGTGGCACACAAAGTCTTCACACCAATTCTTTTGACGAAGCTCTTTCTTTACCAACCGAAAAGGCGGTAACCATCGCTTTAAGAACTCAACAAATATTAGCTTACGAAACTGGTATCGCTGATGTCTGTGATCCTTTAGCTGGTTCTTATTATTTAGAAAGTTTAACTGATGAGATTGAAAAGCAAGCTCGAGAGATTATTGAAGAAATTGAAAAAATGGGTGGCGCAACAAAGGCGGTAGAAAGTGGGTATATTCAGCAAAAAATAAATGAAAGCGCTTACGAATATCAGAAAGAATTAGAAAGAGGAGAAAGAAAAGTTGTGGGAGTTAATTGTTTTTTAGAAGAGAAAAAAGAAAAATACGACATTTTAAAGATTGACGAAGCTTTAGAAAGAAAAAGAATTGAAGAAGTTTTGGATTATAAAAAAAATCGGAACCAAACAAAATTAAAAGCAGCCTTGAAAAAATTAAAAATGGTGGCTGAAAGTGAAGAAAATATTATGCCAGCGGTAATTGAGGCGGTGAGAAATGGGGCTACCGTTGGTGAAATTAGCGATGTTTTTCGAGAAGTTTTTGGTGAATACGAATCAAAGTTTTTCTAATTGAAGGGGGAGAGATGAATGAAAATATTATAATTTGCCCCAATTGTAAGGCGAGAATAAATGTTAGTGAGGTTTTATACCAGCAATTGGAAGAAAAATTTAAAATAACCTACGAAAAAAAATTAGCCGTAGAAAAGGAAAAATTGAAAAGGGAACTAAAAGAGGAAATTGAAAAAGAGCAACAAGAGCTTTTTAACAAACTGAAAGAAGAATTAGCCGAAAAATCTAAAAAAGTTCAAGAATTATATCGATTACAAGCGGAATTAGAAAAATTAAAGCGGGAAAAAGAAGAAACTGAAAAGAAAGTAATTTTAGAAATGGAGAAAAGATATTCGGAGAGGTTGAAAGAAGAAAGGAAACGGATTCAAAAAGAGGTAGAAGAAGAAAATTTTTTGAAAATAAAAGAAAAGGAAAAAATTATTGAAGATTTAAAAGCTGAGATTGAGGAATTAAAAAGAAAGGCAGAGGTCAGTCCTGCTTATTTGAAGGGCGAAACTCAAGAGATTGAAATTGAAAAACTTTTGAAAAGCCTGTATCCCCAAGATGACATTTTAGAAGTTAAAAAAGGACAGAGAGGCGCCGATATTTTACAGATTGTGAGAAATCTTCAAGGACAAGAATGTGGTAAAATTTATTACGAAAGCAAAAGAACAAAGGAATTTAATTATAATTGGTTACAAAAATTAAGGGATGATAATTTAACGATAAAAGCTGATTATTTGGTTTTAGTTACTGAGACTATGCCTGAAAACCAAAAAAGCTTTTTCTTTAAGGATGGTGTCTGGATTTGTCAATTTTTTGAACTTCAACCTCTTTCTTTTGCCTTACGCCATTTTCTTTTGGAAGTGGATAGTTTAAAGACGGTTGAAAAAGGTAAAGAAACCAAAATGGAGCTTCTCTATAACTATTTGACCAGTAACGAATTTAAAAATCAATTTACTGCCATTATTGAAGGTTTTGTAGAGTTGCAAAAGAGTTATTTAGAAGAACGAAGAAAGTTGGAAGCTCTGTGGGCAAAACGAGAGCAACAATTTAAAAAAATTTTAAGTAATGCTGCTCGTTTTTACGGGACGATAAAGGGCATTGCTGGTAAAACTTTACCAGAGATTGAAATTTTTGAAGATAAAAAAGAATTACCTTTTTATGAGGAGGACTAAATGATAAAAAAAATTTCACACATTGCTATTGCCGTTAAAAGTATAGAAGAAGTAAGGGATTTTTATGAAAAAATTCTCAATTTAAAGATTGAGAAGATTGAAGAAGTGAGGGAGAGAAAGGTAAAAGTTGCTTTTATTCCCATTGGTGACACCCGAATTGAATTGGTGGAGCCTTTAACAGCCGATTCTCCGATAAAAAAATTTTTAGATGAGAAAGGAAATGGGCTTCATCATATCTGTTTTGAGGTAAGTGATATTGAAAAATTGGTAGAGGAGTTAAAAGAAAAAGGAATAAAATTAACCAGTGAAAAACCAGAAAAAGGAGCCGAGGGTAGTTTAGTTTCTTTTATCCATCCTAAAAGTGCTTTTGGAGTTCTTATTGAATTGAGCGAGAAGAAGGTTTACTGCGATTTTTAATTATCAATTGATTTGAATTTCGAAAATAAAAAAATAAAATTTTACAGTTCTTTTATCTTTGCCCTAGCAGCTTTTTTAACCCCTTTTATGAGTTCTGCCATTAATATTGCTTTACCAGCGATTGATAAAGAATTCAAAATGGCTCCTATTTTTTTAAGTTGGTTGCCAACAAGTTTTCTTTTATCTTCGGCAATTTTTCTTATTCCTTTTGGCAAGCTTGCTGATATTTATGGCAAAAGAAAAATATTTCTGTTAGGAATTATTATTTACACTTTGGCTTCTTTTCTTTCCGCGATAGCTTTTTCGCCAATTTTTCTTTTATTGATTCGCTTCGTGCATGGTATTAGTGGAGCAATGATATTTAGTACCGTCATAGCCCTTTTGGCTTCAATTTTTCCTTTTGGTGAGCGAGGAAAAGCTTTAGGAATTAATGTAGGCGCCACCTATCTTGGCCTTTCTTCCGGACCTTTTTTAGGAGGTATCTTAACTTATCACTTTGGTTGGCGGAGTCTTTTTCTCTTTAACGGGCTTGTTAGTTTTTTAATTATCTGTTTGAGTATATTAAAATTAAAAGTAAAAGAAAACAAGGTTGAAAATAATGATTTTGATTATACCGGTTTTCTTTTATATTTTTTAACCTTTGCTCCTTTAATGGTGGGCTTTTCCTTTTTACCCAGGATTTTAGGATTTTTGTTAATTTTTTGGGCACTCCTATTGTTTTTTTTCTTTATCCGATACGAATTAAAAATAAAAGAACCGATTTTAGACATCAGACTTTTTAAAAATAATTCAGTTTTTGCTTTTTCCAATTTGGCGGCACTTATTAATTACAGTGCTACCTTTGGTATTAGTTTTCTTCTTAGTCTGTATTTTCAATATTTAAAAAATTTTGATGTCCAAAAAACCGGTTTTATTTTAGTTGCCCAGCCGTTAATGATGGCCTTTTTCTCTCCTTTTGCTGGTATCCTTTCCGATAAAAAAGAACCAAGGATAATTGCTTCCTTGGGAATGGCATTGATTACGGTTTCTCTTTTCTTATTAAGTTTTATTAAAAAAGAAAGTGATTTACTTTTGATAATAATTTTATTAATCATTTTGGGTTTTGGTTTTGCTCTTTTTTCTTCACCAAATACCAATGCGATAATGAGTTCAATAGAAAATAGATTTTATGGAGTAGCCTCCGCTATTTTGGCGACAATGAGAATTTTTGGCCAAATGTTTAGTATGGGAATAATTATGGCTATTTTTAACTTAATCCTTAAAAAAATGCCTTTAAAAGAAAGTGATTATCTTCTTTTAAAAAGTATTAAAACAATTTTTTTAATATATACTTTTTTATGTTTTTTTGGAATCTTGGCTTCTTTAAAACGGGGTGAAATGTTGAAAAATAAAGAAAAGTTTATATAATTTTTAGTGGCATTAAAAGTTCTTTATAAACCAAAAAGCGAAATTGAAGCAATAACTATTCAAAGTTTTTTAGAAAGTATTGGCATAAAAGCTTTTATTCGTTCTTACGATTTGCCTTATTTTGACGGCATAGCGAAAATGATGAGGGCCCATTGGGGTGAGATTTTGGTGGCCGAAGAAGATTTTGAAAAAGCCAATGAATTTTTAAAGGAATTCTTGTCAGAAAAAAATGATTAACCGTTTCTTTTTAGCAAAAATTTTTTTGTTTTTGGGAATTATCTTTTTAATAATTTCCTTGCTCATCTATTTTTCCCCAAAATTAAAACTTTTTACCTTACCGGGAGACATTATTATTAAAAAAGAAAATTTCGTTTTTTATTTTCCCATCGTTACTTCTATAATTCTTTCACTTTTTTTCACATTTATTTTCTTTTTGATTTCGCTTTTAAGGAGGTAAAATGAAAAGAAGATGGGTTTATTTTCTTACCGATAATATAAAGATAAAAGATATAGATAAACTAAAAACCTTGTTAGGTGGTAAAGGTGCCGGACTTTATCTTTTAGCTCAAATGGGTTTACCAGTGCCACCAGCTTTTATTATTACTACTACTGCTTGTCGTTATTATTTAAAGAATAAAAAATTCCCCCCGGGTTTATTAAAAGAAGTGCTTTTAGGAATTAAATATTTAGAAAGAAAAACTAAAAAAAAGTTTGGTGATAAAAATAATCCTCTATTACTTTCGGTTCGCAGCGGTGCAAAATTTTCTATGCCCGGAATGATGGATACAATTTTAAACTTAGGGATTAATGATGAAGTTGCTAAAGGAATTGCTGAAAAAACAAATAACAAAAATTTTGCCTATGATATTTATAAGAGATTTATTGAAATATTTTCAGAAGTAATTTTTGGAATAAAAAGAGAAGAATTTATCAAATTTTCTGGCGAAAATGAAGAACTAATCAATAAATATAAAGAACTATTTTACGAAAAAACAAAAAAAATTTTTCCTTCTGATCCCTATGAATGTTTAAAAATGGCTATTGAGGGTGTTTTTAATTCTTGGAATAATCCGCGAGCCAAAGAATATCGGAAAATTTACCAAATTTCGGAAGATTTGGGAACAGCCGTTAATATCCAAGCAATGGTTTTTGGCAATTGGAACGAGAAGAGCGGCAGTGGTGTTTTGTTTACTCGTAATGTAAAAAATGGGGAAAATAAAATTTACGGTGAATTTCTTTTCCGCGCCCAGGGAGAAGATTTGGTTGCCGGTCACATTACGCCTTTACCCTTAGAAGTTTTAAAAGAAAAAATGCCTCAGGTATATGCTCAGTTAGAAAGCTATGTTAAAAAATTGGAAAGAAAATTGAAAGATGTGCAGGATGTGGAGTTTACGATTGAAGATGGTAAATTATATTTTCTTCAAACCCGGACCGCTAAAAGAACACCCTTAGCAGCCGTAAAAATTGCGGTTGATATGGTAAAAGAAAAGTTGATAAGTAAAGAAGAAGCAATAATGAGGGTTACTAATGAAGATATTGACTACTTTCTTCATCCCACTTTTGCTCCTAACCATCCTTTAAAAGTTTTAGCCGTGGGCAAGCCAGCTTCTCCCGGATGTGCGGTTGGCGAGATTGTTTTGACTGCTGAAAAGGCCGTTGAAATGGCGGAAAAAGGGAGAAAAGTTATTTTGGTAAGAGATTTTACTAAGGCTGATGATGTTGCGGGAATGGCTCGTTCCGAAGGTTTTGTAACTACCACTGGCGGCGAAACTTCTCACGCGGCAGTAGTTGCTCGGGGAATGGGTAAACCGTGTATTGTTGGTTGTTCGGATATCAGTATTGATTTTGAAAAAGGTTTGGTGAAAATAAAAAATGTTATTTTGAAAGAAGGCGATAAAATTTCCATAAATGGTGCCACCGGTGAGATTATTGAAGGAGAAGTTCCTTTAATCCGACCAGAATTTCCGAAAGAATTAACACTTTTGCTATCGTGGGCTGACAGTATTGCCAAAATGAAAGTAAGAGCCAATGCCGATACTCCAATAGATGCCGAAAATGCTAAAAAAATGGGTGCCGCTGGTATTGGTTTAGCTAGAACTGAGCATATGTTTTTTGCTAAAGAAAGAATTAAATATGTTCAGTTAATGATTTTGGCTAAAAACGAAGAGGAACGAAGGGAAATTTTAAAAAAACTATTGCCTTTTCAAAAGAATGATTTTAAAGAATTATTTAGGGTAATGAATGGTTTGCCCGTAACAATTCGTACCCTTGACCCACCTCTTCATGAATTTCTACCGCCAAAAGAAAATTACGAAGCAGTTGAAAATTTGGCTAATGAATTAGGGGTGGAAAAAGAAATTTTGATTAAGAAGATTGAAGAATTAAGTGAGCACAATCCAATGATGGGATTACGGGGATGTCGTTTAGGGATTATTTATCCGGAAATTACCGAAATGCAAGCTCGGGCAATATTTGAAGCCGCTTGCGAGGTAAAAGAAGAAGGGATAGAAGTAAATTTAGAAATTATGATTCCTTTGGTATCCATATCGGAGGAATTTTTAGCTCAAAAAGAAATTATAAAAAAAATTAGTCAAGAAGTTTTTAAAGAAAAAGGGATTAGTTTGCCTTATAAAATTGGCACAATGATGGAAACCCCTCGTGCCTGTTTGATTGCTCAAGAATTGGCTAAATATGTGGACTTTTTTTCTTACGGCACAAACGATTTGACCCAATTTGTTTATGGCTTTTCGCGCGATGATTCGGCAAAGTTTCTTATTCCTTATAAAAAAAAGAAAATCATCAATTTTGAACCTTTTGAAACAATTGATGAGCAAGGAGTAGGTTCTTTAATTGCTCTTTCGGTCACTTCGGCTCGAAAAATAAATAAAAATATTAAAATCGGTATTTGTGGCGAACATGGTGGCGATGAGAAAAGTATATTTTTTGCCCGAAAATTACGGTTGGATTATGTGAGTTGTAGTCCTTACCGAGTTCCCAAGGCGCGTTTAGCTTGTGCCCAAGCAGAGATTTATTTACAAAAAAAGAAAATAATGGAAACCACAACCAAATGAAAGAGTTAATTACTAAAAATGAAAATAAAATCTTATTAGTGGTGTTGGATGGTTTAGGGGGTTTGCCCCTCAACGGAAAAACCGAATTGGAAACGGCCAATACTGTTAATTTAGATGAATTGGCAAGTAAAAGCGAATTGGGTTTGACCATTGCTGTTGATTATGGCATAACCCCGGGTTCGGGCCCGGGGCATTTGGCTTTATTTGGTTATGATCCATTAAAAGTAATTATTGGTCGGGGAGTATTAGAAGCTTTAGGATTGGGTTTAACTTTGGATGAAGATACTTTAGCTATTAGAGGCAATTTTGCTACTTATAGAGATGGCAAAATTATTTCCCGAAGAGCCGGAAGGATAAGTAGTGAAGAAAATAAAAGATTATGTACCAAATTGAGTAACGCTATTAAAACGATATACGATTGTCAGATTGAATTTTACTCAGGAATTGAACATCGTTTTGTAATTTTAATAAAGGGAAAAGATTTACAAGAAGATGTGATGGAAACCGATCCGCAAAAAGACGGTTTACCGCCTTTTTTACCCGAAGCTCTTTCTTTAAAAAGCAAAAGGACCAGCGAAATTTTGAAAATATTAATAAAAAAGGGAACCGAGGTTTTAGAAGACGAGAAAGAGGCAAATTATTTTCTTTTGCGGGGATACAGCAAACTACCAAAGATTGAAAATTTCTGCGAAAAATATCAATTAAAAAGCTTGGCTATTGCTGCTTATCCGATGTATAAAGGAATTGCCTCTTTAATCGGAATGGAAACTGCAAATCGTTCTTTTAATAGTTGGCAAGAAGAGATAGCAGAATTGAAAAATAATTATCAAAATTATAACTTTTTTTATCTCCATTTCAAAGAGATTGATACCGCTGGCGAAGACGGCAATTTTGAAAAAAAAGTTTTTTTAATTGAAAAATTTGATAGTTTATTGCCAGAAATTTTAAAATTAAATTTTTCTGTTATCGCCATTGCTTCCGATCATTCCACACCAGCCTTATTAAAAAGCCATTCTTGGCATCCTTCGCCATTTCTTTTATATTCAAAATTTTCCCGACCTCACGGAAAAACAAAATTCTGCGAAAGAAGTTGCGAGAAAGGAAGTTTAGGAATATTTAAGGCAAAAAAAGTGATGAATTTGCTTTTAGCCTATTCCCAAAGATTAAAAAAATATGGTGCTTAGGAATTAGTCCCTTTGGTGTTTATGAAGATTACGGAGATATTCTAAAAGAGAGATATCCTTTGCCCTCCGTTCAGCATATTCTTTTTTTCTTATCTCATAGATAAATTTAAGATTTTCGTAAGGCCCAAGAAGACCGGTAATTTCTTCAGGCATCCTCATTTCTGGCGTTTTTCCGTAACCTAATTTTTGATTAACCTTTTTAAATTTTTGGTAAAGAAATTGGTTTGCCGAATAAGTGGTATCAACAGAAACAAAAACATCCATTTCGCTTACTGTGGCAATTGCAATATGACAGAAAGAAAATTCCATTTCGGGAGGTAAGATTTTTTCTTCTAAATAAGCATTTACCAATTGAGTAACATCTTCTAAGTCATATTCACATTCATATAATTTGGTTTTAGATATCAGGTTAAAAACATCTTCTTTTAAAGGCGAAGGTAGGGCTTTAAGTTCATAAAGAGTTAGTAAGGAGTAAAATCCAAAATATTCTCCTTTATTGAGAGAATCAAAAAGCGCTTCAAAAGCAGGTAGTTTTATTTTTTCAAAATAACCTACAAAGATACTTGGCGTCAAATAAAGTTTTAATTTCATAATTGATAATTACAACCCAAAAGATAAACTTTTTTATCTCTCTTTTTAATCGCATTGCGAGTATCAAAAATAAGTTTCGCATTTTTTAAAAGCCAATCATAATTATAGGCGGAATGGTCGGTTACTATTACCACGCAGGCTACTTTTTTAAGCAGATTTTCGTTTAATTTTACTGAGCGGTATTCCTTTTTATTGATCTTTAAAACCGGTACATAAGGGTCATTATAATATATTTTTTTTACTTTCCCTTCTAAAAGAGAAATAATTTTAATTGCTGGGGAATTGCGAGTATCACTCACATTTCTTTTAAAAGCTGCCCCTAAGATTAGGATTTCCGCCTCTTTTATTTTTATCTTATTTTGCCCTAAAATGTCAAAAAGCTTATCAACAACAAAGAAAGGCATATACTCATTAGTTTCCGCAGCCAATTCAATGAAATTTACATGGAAATCATATTCCCTTGCCTTCCAAGAAAGATAATAAGGGTCAACTAAAATACAATGGCCACCAATTCCTGGCCCCGGATAAAAAGGCATAAAACCAAAAGGTTTAGTAGAAGCCGCTTCAATTACTTCCCACACATTGATATTTCCCATTCTTTCGCAAAGTAAAGCCAATTCGTTTACCAAAGCGATATTTACACTTCTAAAAATATTTTCTAAAAGTTTTGCCATTTCTGCCACTCTTGGCGAAGAAACGGGAAAAACCTGGTCAACAATTTTTTCGTAAAAAATTTTGGTTAAATAGGTACATTTTTCAGTTACTCCCCCAACCACAACCGGAGTGTTTTTAATTGTCCAAACTTTATTTCCGGGATCAATTCTTTCGGGAGCAAAAGCTAAAAAATAATCTTTGCCAATTTTTAAACCGCTCTCATCCAAAATTGGTTTTAATACTTTTTCAGTTGTTTCCGGATAGGTAGTACTGCGGAGGATAATTAATTGTCCCTTTCTCATTCTTTTGCTAATCTCTTTACCGGATTCAATAATATAAGAAATATCCGGGTCCTTTGTGGAAGTAAAAGGTGTGGGTACCGCAATGTTAATAATATCACAATCTTCTACTTTTTGGTAATCAGAGTATACTTTTAAAATACCCTTTTTAATAAGATTTTTAACGGCTTCATTTTTCACATCTTCTAAATAACTTTCGCCACTCCGCAATTTCTTTATTTTTTCTTTATCAATGTCAATACCAATGACGAAAAAGCCGGCCTCACCGATAGCAATTGCTAAAGGAAGACCAACATAGCCAAGGCCAATTATCCCAACAACCGCCTCTTTTTTTTCGATCTTTTCTTTCAGTTCCATATCAAAAAATAATTGTCTTGTCAAAACTTCGATACTGAATTGCTTCAGCAATATGGGCTTCTTTAATTTTCTCTTCGCCCGCTAAGTCAGCGATCGTTCGGGCTACTTTCAGAATCCGATGATAGGCGCGGGCCGAAAGACCAAATTTTTCCATTGCCAATTTTATTAAATTTTGACTTTTTTCACTTATTTCGCAAAATTTCTTAATATCTTTATTATCCATTTGGGAATTGGCAAATATCTTCTTCTTTTTCAATTCACTAAATCTTTCGTGCTGAATTTTCCTTGCCTTTTCTACCCTTTCTCTAATGGTTTTAGAACTTTCACCGCTATCTTTATTTGTTAATTCTTCAAATTTTAAAGAAGGAACTTCAATTTGGATGTCAATTCGGTCAAGTAAAGGACCAGAAGCTTTTTGGCGATATCTTTTTATCGCATTTGGAGGACAAGTACAATTTTTGTAAGGATCGCCAAAATAACCACAAGGACAAGGGTTCATCGCCGCTATTAACATAAAACGGGCCGGATAGGTCACCGTAAATTTACTTCTGCCAATAGTAATAAAGCCATCTTCTAAGGGTTGTCTTAAGGATTCTAAAACATCCCGATGAAATTCCGGCAATTCGTCCAAAAAGAGAACCCCATTGTGAGCCAAAGAAATTTCTCCGGGTTTAGGAATTGCGCCACCACCAATGAGATTAGCTTCCGAAGTTGTGTGGTGGGGAGCGCGGAAGGGGCGAGTAGCAATCAGTGGTTGGTTATTGGGTAGATAACCAGCAACACTATGGATTTTAGTAGTCTCTAAGGCCTCTTCTATATCCATTTTTGGTAAAATAGTTACCACTCTTTTTGCTAACATCGTCTTACCTGAACCTGGAGGACCAATCATTAAAACATTGTGACCACCAGCCGCAGCAATTTCTAAGGCTCTTTTCGCATGAAACTGACCTTTCACATCAGTAAAATCAATATCATATTCCGAATAAGTATCAAAGATTTCGTCAATATTAATTTTTGTCTCTTCAACATTTAATGAACCATTAAGAAAATTTATCACTTCATTTAAATGGGAAAAACCAAAAACCGCTATTTCTTTTACAATTGCTGCCTCTTTAGCATTTTCTTTTGGTAAGATAATTCCTTGAAAACCTAATTGTTTAGCCATTAAACTCATTGGCAATACTCCTCTAATCGGTCTTAATAAACCATCTAAAGAAAGTTCGCCCAAAATGATAAATCTTTCAAAATTTTTGTTTTTTATAACTCCAAAAGCAGAAAGGATACCACAAGCAATTGGTAAATCAAAAGCCGCTCCTTCTTTTTTAATATCCGCCGGTGCCAAGTTAATAGTAATCTTTCTTAAAGGAAAGGGATAACCATTATTTTTTATTGCCGCTTGAACGCGGTGTTGTGATTCTTTGATTGCCGTATCCGGAAGACCAACAATATTAATTCCGGGTAAACCAGGAGAAAGATCAACTTCTACAGTAACTAAAAAACCATTAATACCATAAACCGAGGCTGAATATAATTTAGAAAGCATTTTTTATATGTTCAATTAAAAATTTTCCACTCTTTTTTACTAAACCAATTATATCAAACCTTATCTGTTTATCCATAATTCCATTTTCACTTAAATAATTTAAAGCCAAATTTTTTAGTTTTTCAATCTTTCTTTTGGTGATCGTGAGAATTGGGGAGAAGTCATTTTTTTCTTTGCTTCTAACTTCAACAAAAATAATTTCGTTATTTTTCTCCGCAATAATATCCACCTCACCAAATCTTTTTTGATAATTTTGACAAATGATTTTATAGCCGGCCTTTTTTAAATAATTACTAGCAATTTTTTCTCCGATTTTGCCAATCTTTTTTTTCATAAAAAACTTAACCGGTGAAGAATTGTGGGACCATATTTTTTAATTGCCTGCCGGTGAACCTTTGTGGGGTAACCTTTATTTTTATAAAAAAAATAATTGGGGAAATATTGGTGAAATTTTCTCATTATTTTATCCCGACAAACTTTGGCCAAGATAGAAGCGCAGGCAATAGAAAGGACCTTCTTGTCACCTTTAATAATGCCAATATTTTCAATACCTAAATCAGGAATATTAAAACCATCAATCAAAACTAAATCGGGTTTGATTTTTAAACGGTCGATCGCTTTTTTCATTGCCAAAATAGTTGCTTCTTTAATATTTATTTCGTCAATCTTTTTGTTACCCACTAAGGCCAAGGAATAATCCAAACAGCAACTTTTAATTTTGGGAACTAATCTTTCTCTTTCTTGAGGTTTTAATTCTTTTGAATCCTTGACACCTTTAAGCCTTTTTTTTAAATCTAAAATAACACAGCAGGCGACTACTGGTCCAGCTAAACAACCCCGACCAACCTCATCACAACCAGCAACTATTAATCCTTCTTTTTTAGCCTTTCTCTCTAAATAATGGCGCATTAGCTCTCTTTTTTTGCCTCTTCGCTTATTTCGGCGGTCTTTTCGCTTTTTTCCAATTCTTCCTTGGTTACGGCTCTCTCCCTTTTTAATTTTAAGCTTTTTCTTTCGCGTAAATAATAGATTTTCGCCCTTCTTACCTTTGCCCGTTTTTTAATTTCAATTTTGGTGATTAAAGGTGAATATAAAGGGAAGATTCTTTCCACCCCAACGCCGTAAGAGATTTTTCGGACAGTAAAAGTTTTGCTTTCATTTTTTCCCCGAATAGCCAAAACCACACCTTCGAATACTCCGTGTTTTTCGGTATCACCTTCGAAATATTTGAAGTGGACCCTGATAGTATCGCCAACTTTAAAATCGGGAATCTTCTTTTCCATAGGAAGTATTATAATAAAAGAGAAAATAAAAGTCAATCAATTAAAATATTGATTTTATAAAAATATTTAATATAATTTTCTCTTATGAAAAAAAAGTTTGCTTTTTATTGGGCTGCTTCTTGTGGCGGTTGTGAAATTGCCGTTTTAGATATTAATGAAAAAATTTTAGAGGTAATAAAGAATGCGGATATCCTTTTTTGGCCAGTAGCGATTGATACCAAATATAAAGATGTGGAGGCTTTAACGGATAATTATTTTGATTTCTGTTTTTTCAATGGCTCAATAAGAAATTCTGAACAAGAACATTTAGCTAAACTTTTACGGAAAAAATCAAAAAATCTTGTGGCTTTTGGTTCTTGTGCCTGTGAAGGTTGTATTCCTGGGCTTGCTAATCTTTATAAAAGAGAAGATATTTTAAGAAGGGCCTTTTTAGAAACTGAATCAACAAAAAATTTAAAAGAAATTATACCGCAGAAAGAGACTCCTTATAATGGTGAAAAGTTAGTATCTTCCGAATTTTATTCTCAGGTTTTTCCCTTAGACGAAATAGTGGAGGTTGACTATTATCTTCCTGGTTGTCCACCGCCAACGGGTTTAATTATTTTGGCAATGGAAAAAATTTTTAACAACGAAGAACTTCCTAAAAAATCAGTTTTGGCACCAGCAAAATCTTTATGCGATACCTGTGAGCGCAACGAAAGTTTTCCGAAGAAAATGCCGGAGATTAAAAGAATGATTGACATTCAACCAGATCCTAAGATTTGTTTTTTAACCCAGGGAATAATCTGTTTGGGTCCGGCAACGAGGAGCGGATGTAATAATTTATGTATAAAAGGTAATGCCCCCTGTAGCGGTTGTCTTGGCCCTTTACCGGAAGTCCCTGACCAAGGAGCAAAAATGATTAGTGCTTTGGCATCCATTTTACTTTTGGATGAAGAAAGAAAGAATTATGAAGATTTTTATAAAATTTTGGAAAGAGAATTAGAAAAGATTAAAGACCCAGTAGGAACATTTTATATGTATAGTTTGGCCAAAGCCATCCTTAATAAAAGGAGAGAAAAATGAAAAAGATTTCTATTGACCCAATTACCCGGTTAGAAGGTCACGGAAAGATTGAGATTTTTTTAGAAGCGGGAAAGGTAAAAGATGTCTTTTTAGTGGTTCCCGAATTCCGTGGTTTTGAAAAATTCTCCGAAGGAAGAAAAGCCGAAGATATGCCCCAATTAACTTCTCGCATTTGTGGTGTTTGTCCGGTAGCCCATCATTTTGCTGCTACTAAAGCATTAGACGACGCCTTTTCTTGTGAAGTGCCAAAAAAGGCAAAAAAATTAAGAGAACTTATGTATTGTGGTTATATAATTTATGACCATATCTTACATTTTTATTTTCTTGGTGGTCCGGATTTTTTAGTTGGTAAAGATGCGCCGAAAGAGAAGCGAAATATTATAGGTGTTATTGAAAAATATGGCGAAAAAATTGGTTTAGAAGTTATTAAACATCGGGCATATGGTCAGAAGATTACGGAAATAATTGGTGGAAAAGCTACCCATCCGGTTTGTGGAGTTCCTGGAGGAGTTACTAAAGGAATAAGTGAAGAAGAAAGAAAAGAGATAGAAGAGATGGCAAAAAGTTGTGTCGATTTTTCCCTTTTCACCTTGGATATTTTTAAGAAAAATATTTTAAAAAGCGATGATTATAAAGATTTATTTTTCAATGAAAAATACGAGCTGACGGTTTATAATATGGGTTTAGTTGATGATGATAAATCACTAAACTTTTATGATGGCAAAGTTAGAATAACTTCTCCGGATAATAAAGAATTTGCTTTATTTGAGCCAAGGGAATATTTAGAATATATTGAGGAAGAAGTTTTTGGGTGGTCCTATGTAAAATTTCCCTATTTAAAAAAGATTGGTTTTAAAGGGTTTAGTGACGGAATTAATAATGGTGTCTATCGGGTTGGTCCGCTTGCGCGGCTAAATGTTTCCGAATATTTAAAGACAAAAAACGCCCAAAAAGAATTTGAAGAATTTTATAATACCTATGGTAAAAAACCGATAAATAACATTTTTGCCTATCATTGGGCAAGGTTGATTGAACTTCTTTATGCTTCGGAGAGGGCATTAGAACTAGCATCCGAAAAAGAGATAATCGGCTTTGATAATATAAGAAATCTGAATTACAAGATAAAAAAAGACGGTGTGGGAATTGTGGAAGCAGCCAGGGGAACATTAATTCACCATTATTTTTTAAAGGAAGACGGAACGATTGAAAAAGTAAATCTTATTGTGGCAACCACTAATAATAATATTGCTTTAAATATGAGTTTAAAGATTGGCGCCTTATCGGTTGAAGATAGTATAGAAAGGGAAGACGAAAAGTTATTAAATAGGATTGAGATGTTTTTCCGTGCTTATGACCCTTGTTTAGCTTGTGCTTCTCATTATTTAAATTTTCGGATAATTGAAAAAAGTAAAAATAAAATTGTAATTACCTTTTAATCTCCCTCCCAACTGTTCTCTAAACTCTTCAGGGGACGGATATTTTTTGGTATTGATTTTCAATAATTTATGGCAGCAAGATAAAAATTTAGTAAAATCTTTAAAAATTCATTATTTTCTTTTAACTTTTCTACCATATTATATATAACGAAAATAAAAAAACTTTCTTACCCCAAAAATTTTTATTGATATAACCTTGACATTCTAAATATTTTTGTTAAAATATTAATGGTTGATGTTAGAAAAAAAAAGTGTTGCGATTATTGGTACCCAATGGGGAGACGAAGGCAAAGGTAAGATTGTTGATTTTTTTTGTAAGGATGCTGATGGTTGTGTTCGCTTTCAAGGCGGTCCTAACGCCGGTCACACAGTAGTTTTTAATGATAAAAAAATAATTTTTCATCAATTACCCAGTGGTCTTTCCCACAGTCATTTGAAAGGTTATATTGCCAGTGGTTGTGTTATTGATTTAGAAGTTTTAAAAAAAGAAATAGAAGAATTAAAGGAATTAGGAATAGAGATTAAAAATCGACTTTTTATTGATTACCGGTGTCATCTTATTTTTCCTTTTCATAAAGAACTTGATAGAAAAAAAGAAGAATTAAAAAAAAGTGAAAAGATTGGTACTACTCAAAAAGGGATCGGTCCCGCCTATGAAGATAAATATCAAAGAACCGGCATCAGAATTGGTGAATTGAAAGATTTTGATAATTTTTCCGAAAGATTAAAACAAGAATTTCTGAGGAAGAATTATTTGCTAATGGAAATTTACGAAAGTCAGCCAATTTCCGAAAAGGAATATCTAAATTTTGTGAAAGAGAATAAAGAACTTTTTCTTTCTTTAATAACCGATGTGAGTGAAGAGGTTTATTATCAGTTGAAAGCAGGTAAAAAAATTATCTTTGAAGGTGCCCAAGGAACTCTTTTGGATATTAATTTTGGCACCTATCCTTATGTCACCAGTTCTTCAACGATTGCCGGTAGTATTGCTGGTCAGGTTGGTATTCCTTCCGATATGATTGAAGAAGTTATTGGTGTTGCGAAGGCTTATACTACCCGGGTTGGCGAAGGTCCTTTTCCCACCGAATTGACTGATGAAATTGGTCAGTGCCTTCAAGAGAAAGGCAAGGAGTTTGGGGCCACTACCGGAAGAAAAAGAAGGTGCGGTTGGTTTGACTGCGGAATAATAAGGTATGCTAAAAGGCTTAACGGCTTTAAAAAGTTGATTATCACCAAAATTGATATTCTTTCTGGACTGAAAGATTTAAAAATTGCTGACGGTTATTTTTATAAAGAAAAAGAAATTGCTGAATTCACTCCGGCATTAGCTTATGATTTAAAGCCAAAATATCTTTCTTTAAAACCTTTCAATCAAGATTTCAGTAAGGTTAAAAAGTATAAAGATTTTAGCGAAGAAGTTTTAAATTTTTTGGCAACTATTGAAAAGTTAACTGGCTGTGAGATTTTAGCAGTTTCTATTGGGGAAAAAAGGGAAGATATAATTTTTAAAGAATAAGAATGTTGTTACCAAGTAATAAAGGGAAAAGGAATTCCCTTTCGGTTGTTATTCCGGTCTACAACGAAGAAGAGGTTTTGAATTTACTTCATCAGGAATTAACATCCGTTTTAAATTCTTTAAATATGGAATACGAAATTATTTATGTTGATGATGGCAGTGTTGACAGCTCCTATCTTCTTTTAAAAAAGTTTGCCCAGACTGACCGGAGAGTGAAGGTGATAAAACTGGCAAGAAATTTTGGGCAGCAGGCAGCAGTCAGTTGCGGATTAGAATATTGTAAAAATGATGGGGTAATAATTATGGATGCTGACCTGCAGGACTCACCCCAGTTGATAAAGGAGTTTGTTAAATATTGGCAGATGGGTTATGATATTGTCTATCATATAAGAAAAAGAAGAATTGGCGAACCTTTCTGGAAGGTTTTGGGAATGAAAATCTTTTATTTTCTTTTAACCCGTTTTTCCAATATTAATATTCCGCCTAATGTTGGTCTTTTTCGTTTGGTAGACAGAAAAGTTGTTTTGGCGTTAAAAAATTTGAAAGAGGAAAAGAAATTTTTGCCGGGACTTTTTGCCTTCCTTGGTTTTTCTCAGATTGGGATAGAAAGTGAGAGGGGGGAAAGAAAAGGCGGAAAAAGTAAATCCTTTTTCAAATTAGCTGCTTTAGCTATTGACGGTTTAATCAATTTTACTTCCCTACCGATAAGAATAATCCAATTTTTTTCGTTAATTTTTATATTTTTAACAATTATTTTTTTTATTATTTTTCTCATTGTTAAAAGTAAAACAATTTTATTACTCTTGGGAGTTTTTCTTTTACTTTCAATTTTATTTATTGCTCTTTCAATAGTCGGTGAATATCTTTTGCGAATCCATTTTGAATTGAAAAAAAGACCAGAATATATTATTCAAGAAATTCATAATCTCTAATGAAAAAAAGGGACTTTTTTTATCTTTTTTTAATGTTTTTTTTAATTTTTATTTTTTATAAAGAAATTATTTTTAAAGAAAAGTTTTTGTGGGATGATATTTTATACCAATGGTATCCCTTTTTAACTTATTTGAAAGAAAGTATCAAAAAATTGAAATTACCGGTTTGGAATCCCTATGTTTTTTCCGGAATGCCTTTTTTAAATGATATTCAATCACAGGTTTTTTATCTTCCCAACTACTTTTTTCTCTTTTTAAACGGTCTTAAAAAGTTAACTTATTACCAAGTGGAATTGATTGTTATCTTTCATATCTTTTTAATCTTTTTTTTCTCTTTTATATTACTAAAAAGCTTAAAAATTGACAAAAAAATTGCCTTTTTAGGTTCCCTTATTTTAACCTTTTCTTCTTTTGTTACTTTAAGAACAATTCAACTCGGTCCTTTGGCAGTTTTTGCCTATTTTCCCATTATTACCTATTTCTTTTTAAAATTTTTAAAAGAAGAAAAAATTAGTAAAAATGCTGTCTACGGAGGTATTTTCTTTGGTTTATCTTTTTTAGCAGGTTATCCCCAATTTTCTTTATTTTTGATTTACACTCTTCTTTCATATTTTCTTTTAAATATTTTTCTTTTCAAAAAAATAAATCGTTATCAAATTATCAATATTTTTATCTTCTTTTTAATCGGTTTTGGTTTAGCAATGATCCAATTTTATCCTTCTTATAAATATCTGCCCTTTACCGTGAGAAAAAGACTCACTTTTGAAGAGGCCAGCGATGGCTCTTTATCCTTTCTCCAGTTGATTAATATTTTTATTCCAAAATTTTTTGGCAGCGTTAGCGGCGATTTAACCGATACCATTCCTTATTGGTTGTATCCTTTTGGTCATTATTATTGGGAAGCGGGTATTTATTTAGGAATATTGCCTTTCTTTTTTGCCCTTTATGGTTTATTCTATTCGCCAAGGAAAGAAAAATATCTTTTTTTCATTCCGGCAATTTTTGGTATTTTATTAGCTTTTGGTAAAAATTTCTTTTTGTATAACCTTCTTTTTAATATTTTACCCGGATTAAAACAGTTTCGTTTTCCTTCTCGTTTTTTAGCCATTTATATTTTTAATTTTGCTATTTTAGCCACCTTTGGTATCGAAAAATTCTTAAAAGAAGAAAGAAACAATTATTATAAATTTTTGATTGCCTTCTTTATAATCTCTTTATTTTTCTTTTTTATTTTTAAAGAAAAAATTCCCGAAAAATTTTATAAAAATGGAGAAACCCAATTTTTAATCTTTCTTTTCTTTTTAATATTGACAATTTTTCTCTTCTTTTTTAAATTTAAAAATACCTTTATCGCTTTGATAATTATTGGTGCTATCAGTTATTTTGATCTTTATCTCTTTGGTAATAAATTTAGCAAAAGTTCAATCTCTGATGAAGATTATTATCCCTATACCACCTTAGTAAGGAAGCTTCAAAAAGAAAGAGAAAAAGAATTCTTTAGGATAAATTCCCGAGAAGATAGTTATATGATATTAAAAAGAAACGAAGGTTGCCTTTGGGGTTTAGAATTATTAGAAGGATATACTCCTTTAAATTTAGCCAAATTTTCTAATTTTCCAATTAAAAAAGACAAAAAATGTGAATTGCTTAATGTGAAATATAAAATTAAAGTTGAGTCTAACAAAATGGATTTGGTGATAAACGAAAAATATTTACCCCGGGCAAAACTTTATTACGATTATCAGGTAGTTTTAAAGGATGAAGATATTTGGGACCTATTAAATTCCGATACCTTTGATATTTTTAATAAAGTAATTTTAAAAGAAACGCTACCTGACTTTTTGATTATTAAAGAAAAAGAAAAAATAAAAAATAATTTGAAAATTCTTAAATATGATGTTGATGAAATTCTTATTGAAGTGGAAAGTAATTATCCAGCAATTTTATTGCTTTCAGAGGTTTATTATCCCGAATGGGAAGTAAAGATTGACAATCAAAAAGAGAAGATTTACGAAGCCAATTATCTTTTAAGAGCAGTAAAAATAAAAGAAGGAAAACATTTGGTAAAATTTTATTATAACAAAAAAAATATTTTTATCGGTTTTATTTTCACTCTTTTCACAATAATTTTTACTATCTCCCTTTTAGTTTTTTTAAACAAATTTCGCAAAAGTTAGGACCCTTTCTATCAGTATCAGCTAACGAATTAGAAAAAAACATTACGCATGTTGGATTTTTACAATGTTCTAAATAAAAAAGATGACCAATTTCATGAACTGCTTCTTTTAACGCTCGTAAAAAGAAAAGGGATTCGTTTTTTGGTTTGTTATAGAATTCTTCTTTTAATCGGGTTAAAGAGATGAGAGCAGTTTTTTCCAATGGGGAGGCTAAGCCAAAAATGAAATTTAAATTTTCTACATAAAGGTCAACATCACAGATTCCCAAAATTAAATGGTTTTCTTTATATTTTTTATTTTTCCTTAACTCTTTTATAAAATAATTACCATTATACTGTTTTCTTTTTGTTGAATAACCACCTTTTGGTAACGAGATTGGTGAATCAATAATTACCGATATTTCAAAAATTTTGAACAGCTCCTTTTGTAAATAAGTAAACAAATTGGGTTCCTCTAATAAAAAGGGAACAAGAATAATGGTATCAATAACCATTTCTTAATTTCTTTAAGCCAATGAGAATTTTTTCGCTATGAACCCCTTGGCGCAAGTGGAGGAGTTCTTTTTTCTTTTCTTCTTTTAATCTTTTGGTTTTTTCATTTTGACCGTAAATTTTTTCATAGGCAGATATACCGGCAATCTTACCTTCAATCATTGCCGTCGAAGCTTCCTCAATACCACTCACATCACCACAAACAAAAATATTTTCAATACTGGTTTCATAATTTTCATCATAATAGGGAACAAAACCACCAAGTTCAGGAATGTATAAAAGTTTAGCATTTATCTGCCAAAGCAAATCAATAAAAGGAGTCAAACCAACTGCCAAGCAGATAAAATCAACTTTCAATCTTTTTTCTGTTCCTTTTATCACCTTAAAATTCTTATCAACTTTCGCAATTACTGCTCCTTCCACTTCATTTTTACCAATGGCTTTGATAATTGTGTGGGAAGTTAAAATTGGAACACCACACCGTTTTAATTTTGCGTAATGAACATACCAGCCAGAAACCTTAGGTAAAATTTCCACCACTGCAGCCACTTCAATATCGGCTTGTAATAACTGATAGGCAACAATTAAGCCGATATTGCCACTGCCGACCATTAAACAGCGTTTTCCTGGCCGGACTCCATATTGATTAACTAAAGTCTGTACTGCCCCAGCACCATAGACTCCCGGCAAATCATTATTTTCAAAAAGAAGAAAATTTTCGTAAGCACCGGTAGCAATTATTATTGCTTCAGCAGTTATTTTCATTAATCTTTCATCTTTAACAACCGCAACAATCTTTTTCTCATTTTCTAAATATAAACCAACTGCGCAGGCATTTAATAACAATTTAATTTTTTCTTCTTTTTTTATTCTTTCTTCAAAAATTTTGGCAATCTCAAATCCCCTTAATCCACAATATAATTCTCGGGAACCGAAAAATTTGTGGGTCTGTTTTACCAATTGACCACCAATATAAGGATTTTCATCAATCAAAAGGACTTCGCCTCCCAACTGGGCAATCGTTAAAGCTGCCTGACAGCCAGCAGGACCAGCCCCAATGACCAAAATTTTTGTTTCCCAATCTTTCATAACTTATTGCCTTTCAATTACCATACCTTCTTTTAAAGGAGTGATACAAACCATCACATTTTTTTTACCATTAACCTTCATCAGGCAGGAGGAACAACGACCAATTGCACAGAAAAACCCTCTTTTTCTTTTTTTCTCTTTGGTAATGTGAAAAACTTTAATACCGTTGGCAATCAAAGCCGCAGCAATTGTCTCTCCTTCGTAACCGTAATATTCTTTCCCTTCAAAATAAAATTTTACCATCTTTTTCTTTTCAAAATTTAAAATTGGATGGTTCTCGATTCTGAGATTATAATTCTTTTTTTGCATATTCACAAGCATTAATAAAGAATCTTAAACCATAAATTTTATCAATTCTTAAAGGATGATGCAAAGAAAAAATAAATCTTTCTGGATGGGGCATTAGGCCAAAAATCCGACCAGTAGTATCACAAATACCGGCAATATCCCAGATAGAACCGTTAGGATTGTCAATATAGGTTAAAACAATTTGGTTATTATTTTTCAATTGATTTAAGACAATTTCTTTATCAGTAAAAAATTTTCCTTCAGCGTGGGCAATAGGTAATTGGATAACTTCATCCAAATCTTTAATGAAAGGAGTTTTAGCATTATGATTTACTCTTAAAGAAACCCACCGGCATTCAAACTTTTGCGAATCGTTAAAAGTTAGGGTGACTAAGGGTGGAACAAAATATTCATCAAAACCAGGTAAAAGACCGGCTTTACAAAGAACTTGAAAGCCATTGCAAATACCTAAAATTAATTTACCCGCTTTTATAAATTCTTGTATTTCCTCTTGAAAATAATACCGTAGCTCATTAGCTAAGATTTTTCCTGCTGAAATATAATCGCCATAGGTAAAACCGCCGGGGAGACAAAGAAGATGGAATTCTTTTAAAAGTTTTTTATTTCTCTTTAAATAATTAATATGATAAGTAAAAACTTCAGCACCACTTTTTTCAAAAGCAAAGGCAGTTTCTTCATCACAATTGGTGCCGCTGGTGAAAAGAATTAATACTTTTACCTTTTTCTTTATTAACATTTCTATTATTAAAATAAAAATTTTTTAAAAATCAAATAATTTGACATAAAAAATTTTTTTAATATAATTTTTAGTTATGATTTTTGTTCTTGATGAAATTAGTTTAAGAAATCTCTTTCATCAATGGTTGCTTAATTATAAAATTTTTATTCCCGAACTTTCTAATGGACAAAAAATTCCCAATCTGGCGCTTTTAGATAAAGAAAAATTAGAAAAATTTTCAACCACAGTTTTTTTAAATATCCGCACCAGTGAACCCTTGAAAGCAGTTTTTTCTTTACCCAAGGAAAAAGTTGCGATTTTTAATGATAAAGAGGAAAAAGAGGGTAAAGAAGATAAAGAAGAAAAGAAAAACTTGGTGATTGGTGCTAAGGTTTGCGATTTAAGACCCTTAGCAGTTCTCAAAAAGATGTATTTAGAAAAAAATTTTGTCTTGGAAGAATTTAGAGAGAAATTAGAAAACACCTTAATTATTTCTGCCGATTGTCCCTTTCCTCAAGAAAGCTGCTTTTGTAATCTGGTTGGTTTAAAACCTTATGCAGAAAAAGAGGTTGATGGGATAATTGCTGATTTAAATCTTTCTTTTATTGATAATAAAATTTTAATAGAAGTTTTTACTAAAAAAGGAGAAGATTTATTAAAAGATAGAATTGGCGTAAAACTGGAAGAAGCTGATAAAGAGATTTTAGAAAAGCAAAAAGCGATAAGAAAAAAAGCCGAAGATTATTTAAGAAAAATAAACGAAAAAGATTTAGCGGAAAATATAAGTGAAAAAATTCTGGTTGCCAAGGAGAAATTTTGGGGTGAGCTTTTAAAAACCTGTGTCGAATGTTTTGGCTGTCTTTATATCTGTCCAACCTGTTTCTGTTTTCTTTTAGGGGATTTTTTTGTAGAAAATCACTACGAACGAATAAAATTTTGGGATACCTGTTATCATCCCATGTATGCGCGCGTTGCTGGCGGTTTAAATCCGCGGGCAGAATTTTATAAAAGGGGAAGAAATCGTTTCCATTGCAAATTTGCCAATTTTTATTTAGAATATAATTTTTATGCTTGTTCTGGTTGCGGTCGTTGTTTTCATGTCTGTATGGGAAAAATTGATATTAGAAAAATTTTGTTATCCCTATGAGTAAGATATTTACACCAATAAAGGCTAAGATTTTAGAAATTATTGATGAAACACCAACAATTAAAACTTTTGTTTTAAAACCGGAAGAAGAATTTAATTTTTTAGCTGGTCAGTTTGCGGCTTTAACCTGTTTTGGAATAGGTGAGGGTTTCTTTACTCCTTCTTCTTCTCCCTATGATAAAGAAAAAGTAGAATTTACTATTATGAAGGTAGGTCGCGTTACCAGCGGTTTATTTAACCTTAAAAAAGGTGATTTTGTTGGTCTTCGCGGTCCCTTTGGTAAACCTTATCCTTTAAATAAATTTGAAGGCAGAGAAGTTTTTATCGTTGGTGGTGGTGTGGGCATGGCACCGCTCCGAAGTCTTTTTTTAGCACTTTTACATGATCTTCCAAAATATAAAAAAGTATATATTCGTTACGGCGCGCGCACACCAAAAGATTTGGTTTATAAAAGCTCACTTTTTGAATGGCAAAAGATTGAAAATGTTGATGTGGAATTAACAGTTGATGTGGGGGACGAGGGTTGGCAAGGTAAAGTGGGTGTAGTAACTATTCTTCTTGATGAAATTCCTTGCGATGTGAATACTGCTTGTGCCGTTGTTTGTGGGCCGCCATTGATGATGAAGTTTACCTTACAAAAACTTTTGGAAAAGGGTTTTCACGAAGATAATATCTATTTATCAATGGAAAAAAATATGTCTTGTGCGGTTGGGATGTGTGGTCATTGTCGCTTGGGTAAATATTTTATTTGCCAAGATGGTCCGGTATTAACTTACAAAGAGATAAAAGATATTGAAGACCCATTTATTTAAATGGTAAAGATTAATTGTCCCTTTTGTGTTTTAAATTGTTCCTTAGGAATAAAGAAAGAAAAATTTAAATTCGCAATTGAATATGAAAATTCCCTTTGTGCGAAAGGAAATGCCATTCCCCTTTTATTAGATAGTCCCAAACGGCTATCAGCCTCTTTTTGGATTAATAATGGAGAAATTAAAAAAGTAAATTGGGAAGAAATAATTAAGGAAATTTCTTCTTCTTTTAAAAAATATTCTAAAGAAGAGATTGCTATCGGTTTGGATAGTTATTTAAAAGAAGATGAAAAGAAAAAAATTTATGGCTTTTTTAAATCCTTAGGAATAGAAAACATTTTTACCAGTTACTTAGATTCTGATTTATTTTTCTTATTTAAAGCCAATGGAACAAAAATTGGAAATATAGAAATGATTGATAAAGCCGATTTTATTCTTTTTATTGGTGATGTTTTTGGCAGTTTTCCTTTAATTGCCAAGAAGGTTTTAAAAAGAAAATACGAAGATAAAAAAGTTTATCTCTGTGGTATTGATGTCATTAAAAATCGGATTTTTGGTTTTGCTAATCAATTTCTTACGGTCAAAATTGGTACCGAACCTTTGGTTTTATTTTCAATAGCCGAAAAGGCCCAGCTAATAAAGACGAGAGAGATTAAAATTGCCGAAGTGGAAAAAGAAATATCACCATTACTTTCGCAAATTGATTTATTAACCGAAAAACTTTTAAATGCTCAAAATGGTTTAGTAATAATGTCTTTAGAAACTGCCAGAAGCTTTGAGCCTATTTTGTATTCCCTATTAGCCCAGGTTCTTTGTAATAAAAAAACTAATCTCTATTTTATTGGTTTAAAAAACGACGCTTCTATTTTAGGTGATCTTCCTTTTGGTGAAATTTTGGAAAAATTATCCGCCGGTAAAATAAAAATGTTAATAAATTTTGGTAGCAGTTTTTCCTTCCTCTTACCGCAAATTAATCAAAAGGTTAAAAATTGTGAAAAGATATATTTAACAAGTTTTTATCGGTTACCTTGGGAAAGCCTTAGCAATATTTATCTTTTACCCCAGAGTTTAAACATTGAAGATGGAAATAACCTTCTTCCTTATTCAGGAAGCAAAACGGTTTCCTGGTGGTTAGCCGAAATTGCTAAAAACTTAAATTGGGAAATAAAAGAAGCTGATTATCCCAAAGAAAAGATTTATAAAGAAAAAGATATTATTTCCAAATTTGGTAATTATTTAGATTTCTACAAAAAGGAATTAAAGGAAAAGATTGATAAAAGTCTTGTTATTATTGGCAAAAAAGAACCTTTTTATTTTTTAGACCTTTTTGAAAAAGATAATTATCTTTATCTAAATAAGCAAAAGGAAATTAAACTTGGGTTACCGATAAAAATAAAAAAAGAATTAGAAGAAAATATCGGTGTTTTGGAATTAGAGAATTTGGAAAATAAAAAATATTTTCCTTTAGTTATTGACGGAAAAGAAAAATTTGTTATACTTATACCTTTAATCGTAGAAAATGGATGAAAGAAGGTATTTAGTTTTAGATTTAGATTTATGCATTGGTTGTCGTTCCTGTGAATCAGCCTGTCGTAGTTATTTTGAGAACGAAAAAAGATTAACAGTGAACGAAATAAAACCTTATGTAACTTTGCCCCAAGCTTGCAAACATTGTGAAGAACCATTATGTTTAGCTGCTTGTCCTTTTGGGGTAATAAAAAGAGACGAAGAAAAAGGAATAGTTTTTCAAGCAAGTTTCCATTGCGTTGGTTGCAAAAGTTGTGCTTTGGCATGTCCCTTTGGAGTGATTGAAAATAATTTATCTTTCCATGTTACTCAAAAATGTAATCTCTGTTATGAAAATGAAAAAGGACCAAGGTGTGCTCTCTCTTGTGCTACTGGAGCTTTAAAATTTATTAAAGAAAGCGAGCTTGAAAAAGTAAAAGTAGGTGTAAGATTTATTTCTCGTTCACCCTATTGGCGGCGGGTATGAAGGTTTTGACTTTTTTATTTAACTTTTTTGTTTTTCCCGGATTTTTCTTTTTAACTATTTTAGGAATGTTTTTAACTTTTCTTGACAGAAAATTATCAGCCAGAATCCAATGGCGAAAAGGTCCTCCTTGGTATCAACCTTATTTAGATTTTATTAAATTGTTGGTAAAAGAAACGATTGTACCCGTAAATAGTAGCAAATTTATATTTTTATTAGCGCCGATTTTATCTTTTGTGAGCGCTTGGATTTCGGGAACAATGATTTGCTATTTTTCTCTTTATCCTGAGAGATCATTTATTGGTGATATAATTGTAATTTTATACTTTCTTACCTTAGTGCCAATTGGTTTTGTATTAGGCGCTTCGGCTTCTCGAAATCCGCTCAGTGCCTGTGGTGCGCAAAGAGAAATAACTTTACTTATTGGTTACGAACTTCCTTTTATTTTTGCCCTGCTTGTTCCCATAATTAAAAGCGGAGGTAAACTTAAGTTGGGAGAAATTATTTTAACCCAAGGGGGAACTCCCTTTTTATATTCTTTATCAGGGATACTCAGTTTTATTACTCTCCTTTTTGTTTTTCAAGCCAAACTGGGGTATGTTCCTTTTGACATTGCGGAGGCGGAACAAGAGATTATGGCGGGAACAATTTTAGAGTATTCAGGAGTAAGTTTGGCACTTTTTAAATTGTCAAAAGCAATTTTACTTTTATCTTTACCAACATTTTTGATTGCTTTGCTTTGGAACGCTAAAAACATTTTTATTTTTATCATAAAATTTTTGTTTATTTTTCTTTTAATTATATTGATGAAAAATACTAATCCCCGTTTGAGGATTGACCAGGCGTTAAAATTTTTCTGGTTTATTTTGGGACCGATTTCATTAATTGGCGTAATATTGGCGTTAAGCGGCTTATGAATATAAAGTTAAAGGCATTAAAAAAATCTATTTGGGTTTTTCATGTATCTGCGGCGTCGTGTAATAATTGTGATATTGAAATTTTGGCTGCTTTAACCCCTCGTTTTGATGTTGAAAGATTTGGTATTCTTTTAGTTGGTTCGCCTCGACACGCTGATGCTTTGTTGGTTACCGGGGTAATTAATCGAAAAAGCTTGCCAAGAGTTTTAGAAGTTTATAAACAGACCCCTAAGCCTTGTTTGGTAATTGCAGTGGGCACTTGTGCCTGTGATTGTCATATGTTTAAAGATTCTTACAATGTGGTTGGCCCTTACGACCGTCATTTGCCGGTAGACGTGTATATTCCTGGATGTCCACCAAGACCAGAAGCAATTATTGCCGGTGTGGTTAAGGCATTGAGTAAATTATGAACGATTTGTTAAAAGAGATTAAAGAAAAATTCCCAGAAATAGAAGTTTATATTCATCAACCAAGAAGGTTATACTTAAAGATCAGTAAAGAGAAAATAAAAGAAGTTGCTTATTTTTTGCATAAAGAAAAAGGTATGAGACTATCAACTATGACGGGGATTGATACTCGCGATGGAATTGAGATTCTTTACCATTTTTCTTACGACCCTACCGGAACTTATTATACGGTAAAAATAATTATTCCCAGAGATAACCCCCAAGTAGATACTATTTCGGATATTACCAAAGCAAGTGAATGGATTGAGAGAGAAATTTGGGAACTTTTAGGAGTGGAGTTTGTTGGGCATAAAAATTTAAAACCATTATTAACTAGTGAAGATTGGCCCAGGGATAAATTTCCTTTAAGAAGAGATTACGAAGAATTATGAGAAGAGTTATTCCTATTGGTCCTTATCATCCTTTACAAGAAGAGCCGGAATTTTTTAAGCTTATTGTTGAGGGAGAAAAAGTGGTGGAAGTAGAGATTAATATTGGTTATAACCATCGGGGCCATGAATTTTTATCTCCCAAAATGACTTACGAACAAATTTCCTATTTAGTTGAGCGGATATGTGGCATCTGTTCTAATTCCCATCCTTTGGCTTTTGCGCAAGCAGTTGAAGACGCAGCGAAGATCGAAGTGCCCGAAAGGGCATTATATATCAGAACAATAAATCACGAATTAGAAAGAATTCATTCTCATTTTTTGTGGTTAGGACTTGCTGGTCATTTTATTGGTTATAATACTGTCTGGATGTGGGCTTGGAAATATCGGGAACCGGTATTAGATATTTTTGAGATGGTTACTGGTAACAGAAACCATTACGCAATGAATAAAGTCGGTGGTGTAAGATGGGACATTAAAGAAGAACAAGTACCAATAATTGAAAATATTTTATTAGAGGTGGAAAAGGCAACCTGGATGTTTACCAAGGCAATTTTGGATGACCCAGTAATTTTAGCTCGGTTAGAAGGTGTAGGAATTTTACCTAAGGAAGTAGCAATTGACTATGGAGTTGTTGGCCCTACTGCTCGAGCAAGTGGTTTAAAAATAGATGTGAGAAAAGATGACCCCCATGCTGCTTATGATAAAGTTGATTGGGAAGTTATTGTTTTTGAAGAAGGTGATGTTTTAGCGAAGGCAAAAGTAAGATTATTAGAATGTTTAGAGTCAATAAAAATTATTCGTCAATGTTTAAAAAAAATGCCTAAAGGTCCAATAGAGACTATAATAAAAGAAATTCCAGAAGGAGAAGGAATTGGTCGGGCAGAAGCACCAAGGGGTGAAGTATTTCATTATGTAAGAACAAGCGGTATGAACCACCCAATTAGACATAAAATTAGGGCCCCTAGTTATATGAATATTGCTTCTAATGCTTATGCTTGCGTAGGTTATTCTATTGCTGATGCCGCTTTAACTTTAGCTGCGGTGGATCCTTGTTATTGTTGTACCGAAAGATTGGTTGTTTATTCGGGAAATAAAAAGATAATGGATTATGAAGATATTTTAAAGGTATCTTGGGAGTTAACAGAAAAATTAAAAAGAAAATATCGGAAATTATGATTTTAGAAAAAAATTTTGTTAACCCATATCTTCTTTTCACTTTCGCTTTACCTTTTTTGGCAACCTTGATTTATTCTTTAAAAGATAAAGAAATAAGGAATTGGGAATTTTATCTTTTCCTTTTTTTACTTATTTTTTCCAGTGTAGTTATTATTTTAGCAAATAATCTTCTATTAATTTATATCTTTTTTGAAATTTCTACTTTGGCTTCTTGGCGATTGGTTTTGTTGAAAAGGGAAAACGAAAAAGCCGGTTCCTATCTTTTATATTTGAATTTCAGCGGAGCGGTTTTAATGTTGATAGGTATTCTGCTTCTTTTATTAGAAAATAATTTTGAAAAAATTACTTACGAAACTTTTAATTTAGCAAATATTAGCAGAATTTCTTTTATTGCTGGAATTTTGATTTCTTGTGGAATATTTGCTAAGTCAGCCATTATTCCTTTTTACAATTGGTTACCGCCCGTTTACGCAGTTTCGCCAATTCCGGTGGTAGCTTTACTCGCCGGAATTGGCGAAAATTTAGGTTTAATTTTATTTTATAAAATATTCCTTTCCGAAATAATTATAGAAAATCTCTTTTACAATTTTATCAGCCTTTTGGCAATTTTTTCTTCCCTTATTGCCGGTGGTATTGCTTATTTTGAAAAAGAACCAAGAAAAATTTTAGCCTATTCAACAATCAGCCAACTTTCTTTCATCCTTTTCGGATTAGCACTAAAAGAAGAGAAGGCAATAGTAGGTTCTTTGATTTTAATCTTGGCTCACGCGTTAGCAAAGCCAGGTTTATTCTATAAATTAAAAGCCCAAGAAAATAATGTGAGTAATTTTGGTTATTCCCTTTTGTCTTTATCTTTAATCGGTATTCCGCCTTTTCTTGGTTTTTCAGGAAAATTATTAATCATTCTTGGTAGTTTACAAAGAGACCTCTTTTTAGGAATTTTGGCAATTTTTTCTTCTATTTTTACCCTGCTTTATACTTTAAAATTCTATCCTTTATTAAAAAAAGAAAAAGGAGAAAATATTATTAGCACTTCTATTGTTTATATTTTTGGACTTTTATTATTACTCTTGGGGATAATAGCTTTAATTTATTTTTGGGGAATTATATTATGAGTAGTTTGGAACTTGTGATAATTTTACCGATCGTTTTAGGATTTTTGGGTTATCTTATCAGTTTTTTGAGAAACGAATTTTACTTCTTAGGAGCAGTTTTAAATTTTTATTATGCTTTAAGAATTTTTCTTGTTTCCCGAAAAATGGATATCACTAAAAGAATTTTTGAAATTTTTAATTTTACGGTTGATAAATTAAGCGGTTTTATTATCCTTTTTATTTCCCTCTTTACTTTTCTTATTTTAATCTATTCTGTCCGTTATCTGAAATATTACCAAAAGAAAAAGGAATATTTTTATTATCTCCTTTTAATTGGCTCAATTAGTTGCGGAATAGTGCTTTCCGGAAATATTTTAACTTTGATACTCTTTTGGGGAATTTTATTGGCTTTAATCTTTGGTTTCTTCCAATTGACAACCAAAAATGATAGTGAATATGCTTTTGTAAAAAGTATCTTTATCTTGGGTTTGAGCGATTTCCTGTTAATATTGGGCTTCTCTTTACTTTTTGTGAGTTATGGTAATATTCCTCTTAATTTAAAAATTTCTTTTAATAATAATTTAAATATTTTATCTTTTATTTTGATATCAATTGGTTGTTTTGCTAAAGCCGGAGCTATGCCTTTCCATTCTTGGATACCAGAGATTTCCAAGATTATGCCGGCTTCAACCATGGCATTTATTCCTGCTTCTCTTGATAAACTTTTAGGAATCTATCTCCTTATTAGGACAAGTTATTTTCTATTTGATATCAATACCAATTTAGTCTTAAAAAATTATTTAATGATAATTGGTTCAATAACAATTTTAGCGGCAGTATTAATGGCGTTAATCCAGAAAGAGGCAATGAAATTACTTTCTTTTCACGCAGTTTCTCAGGTTGGTTATATGGTGTTAGGCATTGGTACCGGAACTCCTATTGGTATCGCTGGGGGACTTTTTCATATGTTAAATCACGCAATTTATAAAGCTACTCTTTTCTTAACTACCGGCCAAGTGGAATATTGGACAAAGGAGACAAAGATTGAAAAGTTAGGAGGTTTAGCACCAAATATGCCAATAACCTTTTCTTCTTTTCTCATCTCAGCTTTGGCTATTTCAGGAATTCCTCCTTTAAATGGTTTCTTCTCAAAATGGATGGTTTATCAAGGGGTTCTTAGTTTATATAAAGAAAACAACTATCTTTTTCCGCTGTATCTTTTATCCGCTATGCTGGGCAGTATTCTTACTTTGGCATCTTTTCTCAAATTAACCCATTCTATCTTTCTTGGCGAAAGACCAAAGGAGTACGAAAAAGTTAAAGAAGTTAATTTTTCTTTATGGTTTCCATCTATCTTTTTAGCATTTTTATGTGTGCTCTTTGGTATTTTAGCTTTTCCTTTGCCCTTAAAAGGTCTTATCTATCCGGCATTGTCCTTTTTAAAAGTGGAACCTTTTGGTTTTTGGCAACCTCTTTTGGCATTTCTTTTAATTATTTTAGGGATTATTATTGGTGTAGTTATTTATTTTTTAGGAACAGTGAAAAAAGTGGAAATAAAAGAAATTTTTGTTGGCGGTGAAATTTTGGAAGAAAAAGAAAGGCATTTTTCTGGTGACCAATTTTATTCACCGGTTAAAGAAATACCGCTATTAAGCAAAGGTTACGAATTTGGCGAAGAAGGCAGTTTTGATTTTTATAATTATTTTAAAGCCATCTTTGGAGTTATCTCTTTATTATTTAAAAAAATTATTGATTTTATTTTAGAATTTATTTATCAAAAAATTGTTTATTTAGCTAATATTTTTGGAATTTTATTGAAAAAAATCCAGTCAGGAAATTTGGTTGATTATTTAGTTGCAATCTTTTTAGGAATTATTATAATTTTCTTAATTTTAATATTATGATTGAACTTTATATCTTATTAATTGTGGCTATTGGTGCGGGAATTGTAGCGGTAGAGATTAAAGATTTATTAGCTTCGGCAATCTCCTTAGGTGTCGTTGGTTTTTCAGTGGCCATTATGTTTATCTTAGTCCAAGCACCGGATTTAGCGATTGTTCAAATTGTTGTCGAAGTTTTGACAGTGATTATCTTTGTAGGAGTAATATTAAAAACTACCCATATTGATACCACTTGGACAAAAGAAAAAGAGATAAGGGATTATCTGGCGAAAGGTATTTTTGCTTTTTTTGCCATTTTCTTCTTAACCTTTTCTCTTTTGGCATTTAAAGAACTTCCTGGATTTGGAAAACCAATAATGAAAATCGCTTCTCATTATTTAATTAAAGGATTTGAAGAGATAAAAGCCGCTAACCAAGTGGCCGCAGTGATTTTGGATTTTCGGGGATATGATACCTTAGGAGAAGCAACAGTACTCTTTACTTCAGTAATTGGTGTTTTAACAATTTTAAGAAAAATTGGAAAAACAAAATGAAAGGAATGACAGTTATTGTAAAAACAATTACTAAACTTCTTTGTGGTTTAATCTTTCTTTATGGGATATATATTATTGCTCATGGACATTTAACTCCGGGTGGCGGTTTTGCTGGCGGGGTTATTATCGCTGCCTCTTTTATTCTTTTAATCCTTGCTTTTGGTAGTGAAGAGTTTAAGGAGCAGATGGGGTATCTTTACTCTTCAATTTTTGAAAGTGTTGGTGGACTTTTATTTCTTTTGATTGCTCTTTTTGGTCTTCTTTTGGGGATTTCTTTCTTTTATAATTTTTTGCCTAAAGGAAAATTATTTATGCTTTTTTCTTCGGGAATAATTCCTTTATGTAATTTAGCAATCGGAATTAAAGTTGGTGCTGGGCTTTTTGCGATTTTTTTAGCAATAGCTGCGAGTAGGTTTATAATTAAGGAGTAAGAATGTTGCCCTATATTGGCTGTATAATACTTTTTTTAATTGGTATTTATGCGATATTAACCAAAAGGAATATAATCAAAATTGCTATTGGTTTTTGCTTATTAGAATACGCAGTTAATCTCTTTTTTGCCCTTATCGGTTATAAAAAAGGAAGCTTGGCACCAATTTATACTCAAATTAACCAACAAAGAAATTTTGTTGACCCTATTCCTCAGGCTTTAGTTTTGACAGCAATCGTGATTGGTTTGGGAACAACAGCTTTATTGTTGTCGGTTGCGATAAGGCTTCATGAAAAATATAAAACCTTTGATATTAAAGAAATAAAAAGATTAAAGGAATGAATTATTTGCCATTATTTACTGCTTTACCACTTTTGGGTGCTTTTTTGACTCCTTTACTTTCTAAAATCTTTGAAAAAATAGGGGATATTATTAGCACAATTATAACTACTTTGCTTTTAATTCTTAGTATTTATTCAACTTTTTTATTACCAATCTTTGGTAATATTTATGTTTATGAAATTGGTAAATGGTCACTATCGCCAATACCTTTGGGAATTATTTTTGCCTTTGATAGTTTATCCTTATTGATGGTTTTAGCGATCAATTTATTAAGTTTTGCTTGTGCTATTTATTCAGTTAGATATTTAGATGGTTATACAGGGCGATGGAAGTTTTGGACATTATTCTTATTAATGGTTGCTGGTTTGAACGGTATTGCGATTACTGGCGATTTGTTTAATCTTTTTGTCTTTACTGAAATTTCTGCAATTTCTTCTTATGCGCTGGTCGCTTTTGGCGTAGAAAAAGAAGATTTAGAAGCCAGTTTCAAATATCAAGTAATTGGTGAAATTGGTGGTTTAACCATTCTTTTAGCGATCGCCCTTATTTATGCTAAAACATCAACTTTAAATATGGCAGATATTGCTAACACTTTAACCAATGAAAATAAAGGAATATTATTTTGGTTTATTGTTTCTCTTTTAACCTTTGGCTTTTTAATAAAATCTGCTCTTTTTCCTTTTCACTTCTGGTTACCCGATGCTCATTCCCAGGCACCAGCGCCAATATCGGCAATGCTTTCAGGCATATTTATAAAAATTTTAGGAATATATTCGCTTTCTCGTTTAGTTTTTAATATTTTTGGATTAAACCGAAGCAATGCCCCTCATTATTTTGATATCCTTATTGTTTTGGGAATTTTATCAATTATTATTGCAGGTTTTATTGCCTTGCGACAAACGAATTATAAAAGACTTTTAGCTTATTCTACCATAAGTCAGGTTGGTTATATCTTTGTTGGTTTAGGTATTGGTAATTTTTGGGGAGTAGTAGGGGCTTTGGCCCTTCTCTTTGCTCACGCTTTAGGCAAGGGGCTTTTATTTTTGACTGCTGGTTCGGTAGAGAAAACTTCAGGTACTTTAAATATTGAAGAACTTTGTACATCCCAAAAAAGATTGCCTTTTTACGGAGTTATTTATACCTTAGGAGCCCTTTCTTTAGCCGGTGTGCCACCGTTTTTAGGTTTCTTCCCAAAACTTTTTTTAATTTTAGGAGCAATTAAAGAGAAGATGCTAGGGGTTGGAATAGTTTTAGGAATTTTTTCGGTTTTAACTTTGGCTTACCTTTTGAAAATTACTAATAAAGTTTTTACTAATAAAAAAGAAGGAGAAAAGGTGGGGGTGCCAATTTCAACGATTTTTAGTTTCCTTTTATTAATTGGGTTAATCTTTATTTTGGGTGTTTTCTATTTTAATTATCTTTATCCAAATTTAATTGAAAAAGCTGGCGAAGCAATAATGAGAGGAATTGATTATGCTAAATTGGTTTTAATGAGATGAGTAGAAAAATATTATTTTTTATTACGGCTTTCATCCTGTGGTTATTACTTTCCTTCAATTTAAACTATGATGAGTTTATTATTGGGGTATTGGCTTCTTTAGCGAGCGCTATTATTTTTGGTGGTTATTTTATTGAAAAACCAATAAAAATCTTTCAAATTCACCGGTGGTTTTGGCTTTTGATTTATATTCCCATTTTTGCTTATAAATGTTTAGAAGCTAATTTAGATGTTGCCTTAAGGGTTTTACATCCAGGTATGCCTTTAAAACCCGGTATAATAAAAATAAAAACAAATTTAAAAACCGAAATTGCTAAGACCTTTTTAGCCAATTCTATTACTTTAACACCCGGGACTATGACGTGCGAAATTGAAGGAGATACTCTTTATATTCATTGGATTTGGGTAAAAGAAGAAGATGAAGAAAAGGCTAAAAAGTTAATTGCCCAAACATTTGAAAAATATTTAAAAAGAATATTTGAATAAAAAAATATGAGTATTTTGATTACCATTTTATCTTTGGCAGCATTTTTTAGTCTTTATCGAGCATTAAAGGGACCGTCAATTCCTGATAGAGCAATTGCGGTTGATATTATGTCAATACTTTTCTGTGGGATTACCGCTTTGATGGCATTTTTTACCAATCTTGCTTATCTTTTAGACCTTTCAATTACTATTGCCATATTGGCTTTTATTGGTACTTTGGCATTAGCTAAATATTTAGAAGGAAGAAATTTAGATGAGTAAAAGAAGAAAATTATGTTTTTCTATTATTTAGGTTGGATTTTTATTGTTGTTGGTGTGGTTTTTGATTTGCTCGGTGCTTTAGGGCTGGTTAAATTTCCTGACCTTTATAATCGGATGCAGGCTTCAACAAAATGTGTTACTATTGGTACTTGTGGTATTATGATTGGTATTTTCTTTATTAAAGGTTTTACAGCGATGGGAATAAAAGCTTTAATTTGTGCTTTATTTATTCTTTTTACGATGCCGGTAGCAGCTCACGCTCTTTCTCGCGGTTCTTTATTATTCGGTGTAAAACTGTGGCATAAAAGTGTTATTGATAAATTTGGAAAAGATAAAAAAGGTTATTCTCAAATAAGCAGTGAAGATGAGACAACCTAAATTAAGAGAACTGAAAGAAGCAATCAAAGCAATTTTTAAAGGTCCTTACACGATAAAATTTCCTTACGAACCAGCAAAGGTTTTTTCTAACTTTAGAGGCAAAATTATTTTCAATTCCGAAAAATGTGTTGGTTGCGGTGCCTGTGCTGAGGTTTGTCCTTCTAAAGCAAGAGAGATAATTGACGATAAAGATAAAAAAATTAGAAAAATTATCCATTATCAGGAAAAATGTATCTATTGTGGTCAATGTGTAAGATATTGCATCACCGGTGAAGGAATTAAACACACTCCAGAATTTGATCTTTCAGCATTAAAAAAGGATGGTTATAAAAATGAGATTGAAAAAGAATTAATTTTATGTTCTTATTGTGGCGAAATTATTGCTCCTAAAGATCAGCTTTTGTGGATTGCTAAAAAAGTAAGTTCTTTAATGTCCGCTAACCCAACACTTTTTTTAACTTACTATAAAGAATTGGGATTAGTTTACGAATCAGAAACAAATAATAAAGAATTTCCTTATCGGACGCTACATCTCCAAATACTTTGTCCGGCTTGTCGTCGAAAAGCCTATTTAGAAGAAGTTTGGGGTTATTAAGAAATTTTTATAATATGACAAGAACAGGAAATACAAGGATCATAGGCTCGAATAATTTTTTCTGATTCGTTTAGTAATTCTTTTTCATTAATGCCAAATTTTTCGACAATACTTTCAGCAGCTGCTCGAAGATGTCTTTCTATAGAGGCATAATTTTGAGCTGTGGGAATAATTAGATTGGCTTTTACACATTTTTTATTTTTAAATTCATAGTAATGAAAGAGTGTTCCTCGGGGTGCTTCTACAGCACCTGTTCCTTTACCGTTATATTTTTTTAAATCGGGTAAAGAAAAATTAAAAGTTGGCTTTTCTTTTAAGAGTTTATCGGCGACGGCAATAACTTTTTCTAAAGAGAAAATAATCTCAATCGCTTGGGCTAAATTGTTATATAAAGGATTTCTTATCCAGCTAAGATTATAACTTTTTTTAAAAGCTTCCGCAGCCGCGTTATGTAATCTTTCTCCCAATAAACTTATTCGTGCTAAAGCGCCTACCATGTAAGGACGGTTTTGATAAAAGGCATGTTTAGCTGAAGAATGGGGAACAATTTTTTCTTCAATTAAAGAGTAAAACTTTTCTACTGGGTATTCCTCGCCATTGGAAATAATTACTTCGTCCCCCCAAAATCCGTATTCATCCGTGGGTGGCTTTAAACAGACAAAAAGCATACTTTCTTCCCCCAAAGTTGCGTAATGGAGGTTCCGGGTGATTTCCCAAGCTTTTATTGCTTCTGGCAAAAGTTCTTCAGCTTCCTTTTTAATAACGGATAATTCTTCTTCGTTTAAATATCGACCAAAGCCACCGATAATCATATTTTCGCCATGAATTATTCTTCCTAAAGTTTTTTCCATTAGAAAGTTTCCGAATTTTTTTATACGTAAACCAATTTGGACTAAATCCGGATATTTTTCGGTCATACTTATAGCATCAGGATAGCCTAAAAAATCGGGTAAGGCAAGAAGGAAAAGATGGAGCGCATGACTTTCTAACATTTCACCGCAATGAGCTAAATCCCGTAATAATTTAACTTCTTTTGGTATTTTAATATTGCCGATCTTTTCTAAAGCCCGCAGGGCTGCATAACGATGAGAAACATTACAAATGGCGCAGATTCGAGGCACGATATTTAAAACTTCTTGAGGTTCCTTATCTAATACCAAAGTTTCAAAAAGTCTCGGCCCTTCAGGAATTTCGAATTTTATATTTTTTAATCTATTTTTGTAGATTTCAATAAAAATATTTCCGTGTCCCTCAACACGGGTTATGAAGTTGAGTTTAATATTTTTCATTTTTGTTTCTTTATTTTATTTAAAAAATTATTAGCTTTTACACCCCAAAACAACCTTATTTTCTTTTCTAATTCTTTCAAAGGAATGTTGTTTTCTTGAAAGATTTTTAGCCAAGAAGAAATGTTGGCATCTTCGTAAGCTCCAAAACAACCCACACAAGGCAGATTGTTTGTGGGACACCGAGCTTCACAGCCAGCACGGGTCAAGGGACCTAAACAAGGTATCTTTTTAAGAAGAAGACAATTATTTTCTCGCCATTTACATTCTAAACATACTGGATAAGAAGGTAATTCGCCAGAAATATCGTTAAGCAAACGGGTATAATTATAAAGAAAAACTTTGAAATCAATAGGGCAGCCAGGAATATAATAATCTACTTTTACATAGGCTTCTAAAGGTTTAGAATCCAAAGGTTTAAGAATGTTAAATTTTTGAGGATAGACTGAGTTAAAACGAGTTAAGAAATCTTTTTTATGGGAATACATTGCTTGTAGTCCACCAAAAGCCGCGCACGTACCTAAGGCTACTAAGATTTTACTTCTTTCTCTTATCTTTTTTAACTCTTCTACCTGTTCTTCAGCAGTTATTGAACCCTCTACAAAAGCAAGGTCTAAAGGAGTGTTTTCGCTGCGTTGGCTACTGGCTAAACGAAAACTCACAATTTCTGCCGAATTCCAAACTTTTAAAAGATAATCCTCATTATGGACAATAGTTAATAAATCACCGGCGCAGCCGGTGAATTCATAAAAACCAACTTTCTTTTTTCTTTCCATAATTATATAAAATTATATTAAATCTTTCATATGTAAAACATCCCAATAAGTGAAAACCGGTCCATCAACACAAGTATAAATTGAACCAATTACGCAATGACCACATTTTCCCATTCCGCAACGCATTCTTCTTTCTAAAGTCATTAAAATCTGATGTTTAGGAATCTGGAAATTTACCAATTTTTCAATTACAAAACGATACATTACTGGTGGGCCACAAACCACAGCATAAGTTTTTTGAGGGTCAATATCTTCCAAATATTTAAAAAGCTCAGTTACCACACCAATTTTTTCTGTCCAGGTACCGGTATCATCTTTATCCACACTTAAAAGACATTCTAAATCTTCTCTTTCTTTCAATTCTAAAAATTCTCGTAGAAAAAGCATTTCCCCTGGTCTTCGGGCGCCATAAAGAAAATAAATTTTTCCAAAAAGATCACGATTATCCAAAGCGTACAAAAGCAAAGAGCGCAAAGGAACTGCTCCTAAGCCACCAGCAACAATAATCAAATTGGAACCAACCATTTTTTCTACAGGAAAACCATTGCCATAAGGTCCCCGGATATAAATAATTTCGTTTTCTTTTAATTTAAAAAGTTGTTCAGTTAATACACCAATCTTTCTGATGCCAAATTCTAATAAGCCTGGTCGAGAAGGGGAAGAAGAAATAGAAAAAGGCGCCTCACCAACACCAAAGAGAGAAATCATCATAAATTGACCAGGTTTATAATTAATTGTCAATGCCTTCTCAATTTCTACCGGCCTCACCTGGAAAAAGCGAACATTTTCAATTAAATCATATCTTCTAATTATTCTCATTGGAATCGGTTCATATAAATTTATGTTCATTTTTTTGCTACCTCTTCACCTTTTAAAATTTTTACTATTTCTAAAACGTTAATGTTAACTGGACAATTAGCCAGACAACGACCGCAGCCGACACAGGCTGGTTTGCCAAACTCAGTAATAAAAGCTTTTAATTTATGAGTGTACCAAAGTTTTACCCGGTCAGCTCGTTTCTCCCGAAAATTAAAACCCCCGGCTACTAAAGCAAAAGTTTTTAACATACAACTGTCCCAAAATCTTTCTCTTTTCCCGGGTTCATCAGCAATATTTAAATAATCGAGAATATTAAAACAAGTACAAGTTGGACAGACCATACTACAAGTTCCGCAGGAGAGGCATTTTTCACCAATTTCATTCCAGATTTCTAATTCATAACTTAATTCCATTATATCGGGCATTGCGGTCAAATCCAAATTAAGTTGATATTGGTTATCTCGCCACTTCCGCCATTCAATATAATGATCTAGATCTTTAGAAGTTATCTTTTCTTCAAAAAGATCTAAACGAAGTCTAAGAAGGTCATCGCCTTCGGAAGAGCCAACCCATACTAAATAGTAATCTTCTAAATCCGTAAATCCTAAATCAAAACCTTCCTCAACAAAATGGGTATTTAAAGAACGGGCGAAACATTTATCGTCAGGTATACAAGATAAAGCAATAATTAATGTTGATTTGCGGTTAATTAAATAATAATAATCAGGAAATCTTTCTTTATATAATCGGTCTAATATCAAAAGTGCGTGGATTTCGCAAGGATGAACACCAAAAATAATTTTTCTTTTTGCTTCTTTTAAAGCGTTTTCATATTTGCCATCCTTATAAAAGAAAGTTGTGAATCGTGGCGGAATAAGAAACTTCTTCAATGGTAAAATTGGTCGAAGGGCATTAAGATTTAGCTGAGAAAAATCGGTAATCCTTTCGTAGACATCAAATTTCACCTTTTTTACCGGTCCCCAAACTTCACCAAAACTTTCTAAACTTTTTAAATATTCTTTTAAATATTCTTTTTTTAATTTATATGCTTTCATAAAATATAAATTATACCTTATTTTAATATAAAAATCAATTATTTTATAGGACAAACTAAAGACAATATTAAAAGAGTGAATAAATAATGCAATTCAAAAATATTGATTTTGATTATTACTAGTTAACAACACTAATAGTGGGTTAGTTAATAATCTTAAGAGCATTAATACTCATAACGGATTTATAAATTACGTTGATAACACTAATATTAAATAAAGATATAACATTTTGAATATAAAGAAATTGTAGACCATCAAAGAGAAAATAAGGGAGCCATTCTCTGGATGGTAGAGGGTATTAAAAGAATTTTTTTACTAATTAGCTTTTATTCGGTACGAAATTCATTAATATTTTTAATTTAAAGAAATTTACTTGATTTTTTAAGTTTCTTTGTTATAATTTTTATTATGAAAAAAGAAAAATTTGATTACGAGAAAATCAAAAGGGAATATGAGAAGGCTAATTTCAATGTAGCTAAAATGGCAGAAAAACTGGGAATTTCTTACAAAAAAGCTTATTATTTGCTTAATTATAAATCTTTACTTATTGAAGACGAAAGTACTTACGATAAAATCAGAAAACTTCTCAATAAAGGGGTCGGTTCTATTAAAGAACTGGCTGATAAGATTAATGTGAGTGAAACTGTCATTCGTTGGCATTTGAAGAAATATCCTGACCTGCAAGAAAAATTTTTGAAAAATCGCAAAAAGGTAAAATCCAAAGAGAAATAAAAAATTTTAATTAATGAAGATTGTTTCGCAAAACAAAAAGGCCTTCCATAATTATTTTATTGAAGAAACTTATGAAGCTGGTATTGAGTTAAAAGGAAGTGAGGTTAAGTCAATAAGAGAAGGTCGGATTTCAATAGATGAAGGCTATTGTATAATTGAAAATAATGAAGTTTTTTTAAAGGATGTTCATATTGCTCCTTATGAAAAAGGTAGTGTTTTTAACCCCGACCCAAAAAGAAAAAGAAAACTTTTACTTCATAAAAGAGAGATAAAAAGATTAATCGGTAAAGTCGAAAGGCGTGGTTATACTTTAATTCCTTTGAAAGTTTATTTTAATGACAAAGGTAAATGCAAAGTAGAGATTGCCTTAGCGCGAGGTAAAAAAGTAATTGATAAAAGAAAAGAATTGAAAGAAAGAGCGTTAAAAAGAGAGGAGCGCTATTATCAGAAGTATAAATGGTAATTAGGAGAAAATTTTTTTTTCTTATTTTCTTTTTTAATTTTCTTTTTGCCCGAAAAATAATAATTGGTAACGAAACAACAGAGACAATTATTTTTGAGGATAAAGAATATTTGTTGTTAAACGATTTTATTAAAGGATTAAACGCCAAAAGTTGGTTTCTGGATGGAAAAGTTTTTTTAATTCTTAACGATTCTTTTACTCACGAAATTATTATTGATTTAGAAAAACCAGTTATAAAAATAAATTTTGAAGAAATAAAAATTCCTTATCCGGTTTTAAAAATTGGTGATAATTATTTTCTTTCATTATTTACTTGTGAAAAAATTTTAAAAAAATTAATGACGACCAAAGAAAAATTTTTATTTACTGAAGAAGTGATAGTTCCGGAAATTACTGAAATTAAAGTGAGAGAAAAAAAGGATACTACAATTATTGCTTTTTATTTAGATTCTGATGTCTATTTTTCTACTAAAAGTTCTTCCTATTTAGACTACGAAATAAATTTTCAAGCGAAATCAAAGGTTTCTAAATTACCAATTTTAGGTTATTTGAAAGACTACAAAATAAAAAAAGAGGACGGTTTTAATATTAAATTTTATTTAAAGAAAGAATGTGATGTTCGGATAAATAAAGAGAAGAATGTGGTAACTTTGAAATTTTTACCCCGATTAAAAACCGGAGTAAAATTAATAGTTTTAGACCCTGGACACGGCGGAAAAGATCCCGGAGCAATTGGTAAAAAAGGAACTAAAGAAAAAGATTTGAATTTAGCAATTGCTCGGAAGTTAAAAAAGTATTTAGAAAAAATGGGTTTAGAAGTAATTTTGACAAGAAATAGTGATATTTTTTTACCATTAAATGAAAGAACTAAAGTTGCTAACGATAATAAAGCTGATATCTTTATAAGCATTCATTGTAATTCGGCTCCGCGAAGAAATTCTTATGCCAATGGTTTTGAAGTCTATTTTCTTTCAGAAGCGCGAACCGATTGGGAACGAGCAGTAGCCAAAGCCGAAAACGAAGTGATAAGATATGAAGCTCAGAAAAGTGAGATTAGCGACGATTTTCTTTCTTTTATTCTTGCTGATTTAGCCCAGCAAGAATTTTTGAAAGAATCGCAAGATTTAGCAGTAGCTGTTCAAGATGCGGTTTGTGAAATTCTTAATATTGAAAATCGTGGAGTAAAACAAGCTGGCTTTTATGTTTTAAAAGATGCCTTTATGCCGGCAATTTTGATTGAATGTGGTTTTTTGAGCAATCCCAATGAAGAGGTTCTTTTACGCAAAGATTGGTATCAAGAAAAATTGGCGAAAGGGATTGCTGAAGGAATAAAAAGGTTTATTAATAAAAAAGAATGATCGGTATTTTTGATTCTGGTTTAGGCGGATTAACGGTAGTAAAAGAGGTAAAAAAATTATTACCGAAAATTAAAATTTTATATTTTGGGGATACTGCGCGTTTGCCTTACGGTGAAAAATCAGAAGAAATTATTAAAAAATATACTTTAGCAGCCTGCAATTTTTTGAAAAAACGAAAAGTTAAAATAATTATCATCGCTTGCCATTCAGCTTCTTCAGTGGCCCTTCCTTATGTGAGAAATAAAATTTCCTTGCCAATAATGGGTGTGATTGAAGCAGGGGCGAAGGCAGCAATTAAAAAGACAAAAAACAAAAAAATTGGTGTTATTGGTACCCGGGCGACAATAAAATCTGGTGCTTATGAGGAAGTCTTTAAAAAGTATGATAAAAGTTTAGAAATCATTGCTCGACCCACGCCATTATTGGTACCTTTGGTAGAAGAAGGATGGATTGACCATTACCTTACTAAGGAGATTCTAAAAATTTATCTTCAACCCTTCCAGGAAGAAAAAATTGATACGCTTCTTTTGGGTTGTACCCATTATCCCTTATTAAAAAAAACAATAAAAGAAATTTTTAAAAACAAAATTGCCGTGGTTGACTCTTCAGAAGAATTAGCTAAATCAATCGCTGAATTTTTTGTTAATAAAAAGTATAGCCAAAACAACGGGGAGTTAATAATTTATCTTACCGATGTGCCACCTGAATTTGAAAGAATTGCTCGCAATTTTTTAGGTTTTTTGCCTGATAAAATTATGCGAGTAACTCTTAAAGAATAGTATGGCAATTAGAACCGATGGCCGAAAAGCGGACGAAATAAGAAAGTTAGAAATAAATATTGGCTATTTAGAAAACCCATTGGGTTCTTGCTTGATAAAAGCGGGTAAAACTATTGTTTTGTGTACAGTAAATTATGAAAAAAGGATACCATCCTTTTTATTGGGCAAAGAAAGTGGTTGGCTTACAGCAGAATATTCTTTGTTGCCCGGTTCTACTTTACAGAGAACCCCTCGGGAATCAACAACTTTAAGAATAAATTCCCGCGCTCAGGAAATAAAAAGGTTTATTGGCCGGTCGCTGAGGGGTATTTTGGATCTTTCTTTATTGAAAGAGATAACTATTTTTGTTGATTGCGATGTTTTGCAAGCCGATGGTGGAACAAGAACTTTATCGGTTACCGGTAGTTTTTTAGCTCTCTGTGAAGCCATAAAAAAAATGCTTGCTTGGGGAATAATCGAGAAAAATCCTATTATTGATTATTTAGGAGCCGTTTCGGTTGGTTTAGTAGATGGCGAAATGTTACTAGATTTGAATTATGAGGAAGATTTTAATGCCGAAATAGATATGAATGTTGTTCTCACCGGTAGCGGAAAAATTGTGGAAATCCAAGCGACTGCTGAAAAAATCCCTTTTTCTTTCGAGACTTTCTTTCAGCTTTTTCAATTAGCGAAAAAAGGTATAGCCGAAATTATTGAGATAGAAAAACAGTACTTTTGCTTTGATAAATCTTGAAATTTTAAAAAGAGAACAAGAAGCGATTGCCCAAAAGACAAAATTAGTTGATTTGTTTTTAAAAATTGAAATAATTGGGGCCTGTGATACTGCTTTTTCTTCTGATTATGGTTACTGTTGTTTTGCTACTTTTAATTATTCTGAGTTAAAACTCGTAGAAGAAGTGATTATTAAAGATAAAGTTGATTTTCCTTATCTTCCAGAATTTTTATCTTATCGAGAGTTAAAATTTATTATTAAGGCTTATGAACAAATAAAAAGAAAACCCGATATTATTCTTATTGATGGTCAAGGAATTTTACATCCGCGACGAGCCGGAATAGCTACTCATTTTGGAGTTATTGTTAATAAACCAACGATTGGCGTAGCCAAGTCATTATTAATTGGCGAAATAAAAGGTGAACTTAAAAAAGAGAGATTTGCCTATTTGCCAATTTTTTTAAACAACGAAATTAGCGGTTACGTTCTTCGGTCTAAAGAAAAGGTGAAGCCAATCTATATTTCTCCAGGAAATTTAATAACTAAAGAAAAAGCTTTAGAAATCGTAATAAATTGTTGTAAAAAATATCGACTTCCAGAACCTTTAAGGTATGTTCACATAAAAGCGGTCTCGGCAAAATTAAAAAATGAAAAATGTTAGCTTAAAAGATCTAGCCTGGAATTTTTTTAAAATTGGTCTTTTAGGATTTGGCAGTGGAATGGCTATGCTTTCTGTGATAAGAGAATATTGTGTGAGAAGAAAATGTTGGCTAAATGATGATGAGTTATTAACCGCTGTAGCTATCGGACAAATGTTACCCGGTCCTTTTGTTCCTAATTATGTGGAATTTATTGGTTATACCTTAAGAAAAATAAAAGGAATGGTGGTATCCGTTGTTTTCTTTTTGTTACCAAGTTATTTTTTTACTTTGACTTTGGCGATTCTTTATTTTAAATATCAAAAATTAAATTTTACTGAAAAAATCTTTGAATATTTATTACCCATTATACCCGCAATTTTATTTTGGGGTAGTTTAAAATTGGCAACAGATTTTTTTAAAAATAAAAAAAGTCAAGAAATTATTATTTCCGTAATTATAATTTTTTTGGCTTTTTTACTAACGAATTTAAAAGTAGAAATTTTTCTTATAATAATTCTTTGCGGTTTTTTAGGAATTATTATAAAATCTTCAGATAAAAAATTTAACAGATTTCTTTTTTCTTTTTCACCCCTCCTTATTTTATTTCTTGTTTTTCTAAAAATTGGTTCTCTCACATTTGGCGGTGGTTATGCGGCGATTCCCTTTATTAAACAAGAATTCGTCGATTTTCGTAAGCTGCTTTCGGAAAAAGATTTTCTTGCTGGAATGGGAATTAGTCAGATAACACCCGGACCGGTAGCAATTATAGCTACTTTTATCGGTTATAAAGTGGGCGGAATTTTCGGAAGCATTATCGCTACTATTGCTATCTTTCTGCCTTCAGCAATAATGCTTTATTTAATAATAAAACTTTATCAAAAAGTTGAAAAAAATTTTTATATCCAAAGCTTTTTATTTGGTGTTAAGCCTGCAATTATAGGTCTTATTTTTCAGGTTAGTTTGTTTTTCTTTTTGAAAATTATCGACAATTTTTTGCTTGTATTTTTTTCGCTTCTTTTATTGTTGTTTTTAATTATAACTAATTTAGAACCTTTTTATATTATCGTGGGCGGCACTTTTTTAAACTTTCTTATCCATAAATTTCTTATTTTCTGAGTTAATTTAAATTATTGACATAACCAAGAAAATAAGTTATAATTGTCTGATGAAAAATGATGGTTTTACTTTAGTAGAATTATTAGTGGTAATAATGATTTTAGGTATTTTAATTTCTTTGCAAATCCCTAATTTAAATCTTATACGAGAAAGGGCAAGGCAAACAGCAGTAAAAGCGAATATGCATCTTTGCCAGGTAGTTATTGAAACTTACCATTTAGAACAGGGTCATTATGCCGAGGATTTTTATGAAGATGGCTATGGTTCTTATTTTCCGGGAGGAGTTTTTGAAGTTAAATTAGGAAAATTCCCTACCAATCCTTATACGGGCAAAGAACTTACACCAGAAGATTTTGATGAGGAAGATTATGATAACAAAGAAGATTGTTTTGATACAAGAGAAGATGGTCCTAATGATGTTTGGGGATATGATCCAGGAACAATTAGATACGGTATGTGGTATCCGCCGGGTTCTCAATATCCTACCAATTATGCCTTGATTGGATTTAATATTAATGGCGAATCAATAAGAAGTTATAACCCAGAGCATGACGAAGTAATAATTTTTGTTTTACATAATTAATTTATGAAAAGTAAAGGGGTTACTTTGATTGAATTATTAGTAGTAATTTTTATTATTGGTCTTTTATTAAGTTTTTTAGTTCCCCCAATTGTCTCTCGAGTAACCCAAAATGCCAGAATTACTTTAACTAAAAACCGTTTGTATCAACTAAGAAAAGCAATTATTGGTGAAGTTGGTCCCAATTATATTGATTATGGTTTTAAAGGTGATGTTGGTCGCTTTCCGAGGCATTTGATTGAATTAGCAACCAATCGTCCAGATACTTTAAGAGAATTCATCTATCCAGGTAAAGAATCGATACCGGCTTGGAATCCTTTTACAAAAAAGGGTTGGAATGGTCCTTATGTACGGGATGACCCTGACCATTCTTTTTTGTATGATGCGTGGGAAACACCGATAATGTATCATCTCGGGCCCAATGGTGAAACATTAGGAATAAAAAGTGCCGGTCCTGATGGTGAATGGTATGACCCACAAAGACATCAAACAAATGATGATATTATAGTTTTATTTTAATGGCTAAAGGAGTCACTCTTTTAGAATTGTTAATTGTAATGGTTATTATTGGTATTTTAGCTTCAGCAGCAGTAAAAACTTGGGATGTTACTTTAGAAAGACAACGGATTGAAGAGACAATGAAAGAATTAGAGGAAATTGGTAGAGCAATAGTTGGAGATGAAAGATTAACTTATATGGGAACAAGAATTGATTTTGGCTTTGTTGGTGATTGTGGAATGTTGCCTCTTTATTTAATTGATTTAGCAATTAAGCCAGATTATGTAGATAGTCTATTATGGAAAGGGCCGTATGTGACACCAGTGTTTGCGGAAAATCCTCGTAATTTTTTAATCGATGCTTGGGGAGATTCTTATAAATATTATCCCGAAAGTTTGATTATTCGAAGTTTTGCTGGGGGTAGTGAGATGAGTTACCAAAAATGGCTTACTAAAAAATTGGCAAATTCCTTTTCTGACCTTTTTAATAATGAAGTAAGCGGGATAGTGTGCGATGCCTTTGGAAATTTACCTGATTCAGTGAAGGCTAATAATATACTAATAACCCTTTTTCATCCAAGGGAAGGAAGATTAATTATTGATTCCATCCATCCACGGGTTGGTGGAAATTTTATATATTCCGGTGTGGCCATTGGTAAAAAGAGACTAGTGTGTGTGTATCGGGATACTCTTCAATATGATTCTATTGAACGGATTATTACTGTTTATCCAAGAATCGGGGTAAAATATATTGAGTTAAAATTTAGCCGGGTAAATTTTCAAGAATAATGATAAAAAGAAATTCAGGGGTTACCTTATTAGAAATGATTGTTGTGATGGTGATTATTGGTATTCTTGCTGGGATTTCTTTGAGCGCTATTGATAGGATAAGAGAGCGTTCTCAGATTGAGGAAACTATGGAAGAATTAAAAAAAATTGGAAAAGCAATTACTGGGGATCCTGACCTGATTTTAGATGGTAAAAGGATTGATTTTGGATATGTTGGAGATATGGGCAAATTGCCGGATAGTTTGGGTTCTTTGGTAAATAATGAAGGTGGGTTATGGAGGGGTCCTTACTTGAAATTAGATTTTGCGGAGGATAAAGAAAGTTATAAATTGGATGCTTGGGGAAAATATTATCAATATACGCCTGAAGATTTGGTTATTAGAAGTTTTGGTAATGGTCGGTTTACTTTAACTTATAAAATTGCTGAAAGTTATGATGAATTATTTAATAATAAAATTTATGGCTATATTTATGATAGTGAAAAAAATCCTCCGGGAAATATGGCAATAAATTGGCGAGTTAGTTGTGAATATCCTAAAAACGGGGAAATAGTAGTGGCGGAATCGATTCCTAAAGAAGATGGTTATTTTTCTTTCGGTAACATTCCTATCGGAATCCATCGAGTAAAGGTTTATTCTCAAAAAGAAACCATTCAAAAATATATAACTGTACTTCCCAAATCAGAAATTTTTATTGAATTTAAAATTCCGGGAATTTTTCGCGGAAATTTAGTTTATATCGCTAATTCCGCGCAAGCTTTTAATGTTCCTCCCGATACTACTTTTAATAATTTTTCTTTTGAATTATTTAATCCTACTACCGAAACAGTAACAATAAATAGTTTAAATTTACTTTCTCTTTCTTCTGATTCGGTTTATTATGAATATATTGTGGTGGATAATGATACCGTAGCTAATTTTAGAGGCGGCATAAGATTTAGAGTTAATCAGGAAATAATTTTTGATAACAATGTTATTTTTGCTCCCCGAAGTAAAAAATTATTTTCTTTATTAAGATTTTATAATGACCAGACGAGCGGTGCGCCTTTTGATGTTAGAAATAAATTGGCAAAAATAAGAACAAGCGATGGTTCAATAAATCAATTTTTAATCCCTTAAAAGGGGGTGAAATGTGAAAGGAATTGATTTTAAAAAATTATTTAAAGCCGAAGGAAAAGGTGCCTTGTCAATCGATATTGGTTCTCAATCGGTTAAATTTGTTTATATGGAGAAGGATAAAGTGTTGGCTTACGGATTAAAAGAATTTTTTGAAATTCCCGACATCAGTGGAATTATAAAAGAGTTAATCAAAGACCTAAAACCTGCAAAGGTTTATTCCTTTGTTAGCGGTCCTTCCGTAAGTTTGCGTCAGGCGCCTTTTCCTAAGATGTCAAAAAAAGAGTTAAGGGATGCTATTCTTCTTAGATTAGATAAATATTCACCTTTTACTATTGATGAAGCAATTTTAGATTACAAGACATTAGGAACAATTACTGAAGCAGGAAAAGAAGCTAATAATGTGCTAGTTGTTTCGGTTAGAAAGGATATAATCGCCGATCACATTGCTACTTTAAAGAAAGTAGGTTTAGAGCCTACTGCCATTTCTGTGGTACCTTTTGCTTTAGCAGCGGCGATAAAAAAGTTTGGCGACTTAAAGGAAGAAGAAGTCGTTCTTCTTTTAGACATTGGTGCCGAATTTACCGATATGGTTTTTATAAGAAACAAACAATTAGAGTTTACTCGAACAGTAACTACTGCAGGAAACTCGCTTACCGAGGCTATGACAGTAGCGATTGCTACTGAAGAAGGAGAGCTGGCTTTAAGCTTAGAAGAAGCCGAAAAATATAAAAGAACTTACGGTATTCCGGAGGAAACTAGTGAAGAGGTCCTTCCTAACGGGATAAAAGTGAAGAGATTGTTAAGTTTACAACGCCCAGCCTTAGAAAGATTTCTAAATGAGATAAATCGGAGTATTGATTATTACAAAAGAGAGTATAATATACCCGTAATAAATCGTCTCTTGATTTGCGGTGGTGGTGCTGAACTTAAAGGTTTAAAAGAGTACTTGGAAGAAAATTTGAAAATCAAAGTAGAACTGTTTGATCCCTTTAGAACTCATAATCTTTATTTGCCCAATTTTCCTCAAAATATTGGCCACCGTTTAGTAGCTGCGCTTGGGGTCCATTTTGATCCGGAAGCTGTTGACCTTTTACCATCGGAATTAAAAATTAAAAGATACGCAGCAAAAGATTTACAAATTGTTGGTGCGATCGCTATATTACTTATTCCTTTACTTATTCTTATCAATATCGGAATGGAGGTTCAAAAAGCTTTGGAATATAATCAAATAAAAAACTTAAAAAGAGAGTTAAAAGAAGTAGAAGTTTACTCTCAAGAATATACCAATCTAAAAAATAAATTTGATGAATTAGAGGCACAGCAAAAATTATTAAAAAGTATTGTGGGTGAGACTGAAGTGGTTACTCCTTTGTTGAGGTTTTTTTCTAAAGAAGTACCGTCCAATATTCAGCTAACTACTTTAACGTTTACCGGTCTTTCAAAGATAAATCTTAAAGGTATTGTTACTGGTAAACCAGAATATTTAGAAATTGATTTAGCTGACTTTATGCTTAAATTAGAGAATAGTAAAGTAGTGAAGAATGTTCAGTTGATAAATAAAACAAAATCTTATCTTGTTGGTGGTGAGGAAGTTTTAAATTTTGAATTAGAATGTTTATTAGAGTAGGGAGGTGAAAATGAATATTCTTCAAAGAAAATGGCTTTTAGGCGGTTTGATTGTATTAGGTTTAATAGTGATTGGTTTTATAGTTTTTCTTTATCAACCAAAAATTGCTGCTCGAGCAAAAATTAAAACCGAAGCAAAAGAGCTTAAAACCAAAATTGAAGAATTAAGAAGATTAGCAAAAGAGAGTGAGGTTCTTCGTTTAAAAATTGCTAAATTGGAAGAAGAAAATAAAGAATTTGTAGCAAAAATCGCTCCAAGAAGTGAAGTTTTGAAATTAGCTAAGCAATTATCGGAAGAAGCTAAAAAATATAATGTTAAATTCTTGAGTATTCGTCCTCCAGGACTTGATACTCTTTTAATCCAAGAGACTAAAGAAACACCTTTAAGACCAATACCCTTTGAGATTACCTTACAAGGTAGATATTTAGATATCGGTCAGTTCATTGCTAATTTAAGAAATTTTCCTTATTTTGTTAAAGTTTATGAATTAGAGTTTATCGGTAAAGATGAAATAAAACCTTTGATTGAAGCCAGGATTTTGGTTAATATTTTTGCTTCTAGTATAGCTGGAAAAATTTTGTAAGGAGGTTTTCTTATGCGAAGGATTATAACAATTTTAATTCTTATTTTTGTATTAATTTTTGTGGGCACAAGAATCTTTAAGAAAAAACCGGTCAAAGCGGTGAAAAAAACCGTAGAAATGGCTGAAAAAAGTAGAACTGCCAGAAGAGCTGGCAAGAAAGCTGGGGGATTAGAAAGAAGGGAGAAGAAATCAAAAGAAGAAAAAAGAAAAGAAAGAGAGTTGAAGAAATTAGAAAAAAAGCGATTAAAAGAAGAAAGAAAAAGACAACGAGAATTAGCCAAATTACAAAAGCAGCGGAAGAAAAAATCTAAGAAAAAGACTACTGGCATGTATATTTTACAAGCCATTATCGCTACCGATAATACTTACTACGCTTTAATTGATGGCAAACAATATAAAATCGGTGATGAGGTCGGCGGTCGAAGAATTGTAAGAATCGAAGCCGATAAAATAACCTTAGATTACTTTGGTGAAATCACTACAGCCCGTGTGGGTGAACCTTGTGTACCTTTAACAACTTTAAAAACTAAAAAAAAGAGGTAGTTGACATTTTTAAATTTTTTGTTATTATAAATTTATGAGACAAAGATTGATTGCTTTGGTAGGAATCTTAGTTATTATTTTAGTAATATTTACTTTATTAAGACCAAAACCAAAGTCAAAAATTACTACTTTAGCTAAGGAAATAAAACCCAAAACGAAAAAAGAAACATTAGTAGTATTACCGCAAAAAGAAATTTCAAAAACCAAAGTTATCCAACCGATTAAAAAAGAAAGTTTAGCTATTGAAAAACCAGTGGTCAAGGAAGAGACCTTAAAATTAACTATTGTCAAACCAAAAGAAGTTGAATTAGATACTGAAACTTGGGGAGAAGATCCCTTTGTAAGAGAATTTTCTTATGTTAGTGAAATGAAATCTCTAATAGTTTCAGCAATTACTATTAGCGAAAATGAAGCCTATGCGATTGTTAATAATCAGATAGTTCACGTAGGTGACATAATCGATGGGAAGAAGGTGATTGCTATTGAAAAAGATAGGTTAATTGTGGAAAAAGGCGGCAAAAGATTTACTATTTTTTTAAGCGAATAATTAAATTAAAGGAGGAATTTTATGAAAAAGTATATTTTTTTACTTATAATTTTAATCACTTTTTCTTTTTCTCAAGATAATTTTTTAAGAAACATTTATTACGAAGAACTTTTAGAAAAATTACGAATTACTTTGAGTTGCGATACTTTTTGCGAATTTCAAACTTCTCTTGATCTTTATCCTCCAGCAATTAATGTGACTCTATTTAATATCAAATCGTTGATAAAAGAAACAATAGAAGTATCCAAATTAGGCATAAGAAATATTATCATAAAAGAAGAAGAAGAAAAGGTAAAAATAAATATAAATTTAGAGGCGCCCTATGCTTATAAGGTTTTTCGGCAAGGTAACTTGATAATTTTAGAGTTGAGTAAAGAAACTGTGACTCCGCCTACCGAGAAAAGGGTAGCCGAACGGACGGTTTCTTTAGAAGTTAAAGATGCTGACATTATTGATGTTTTAAGAATGCTTTCACGACTAGGGAATGTTAATATTATCGCTTCTCCAGAAGTAAAAGGAACTATTACTATGCGTTTTGAAAATGTACCTTTTTCAGTAGCCTTTTCCGCAATTTTAAAAGCGGTGGAATGTAATGCAGTAGAAATTAGTGAAGGAGTAATAATGGTAAAACCTTTTAAAAAGGATGTGGAAGGTGAACTTCAAACTAGAATATATAATTTAAATTATGCCGAAGCTAAAGATTTGAAAAAAGTAATTGATAGATTTCTCTCCTCAAAAGGAAGATGTGAAGAAGTTGAGAAAAAAATTGGCGAAGGTGGAGGAAGTAAAAGGTCTTCTTATTTAATCGTTACTGATATTCCCGAAAAATTAACTGAAATTGATAAAGTAATCGCTGAGATCGATCGTCCGGCACCGCAAATTTCTATTGAAGCTAAGTTTATTGAAACAAAAATATCTGTTGATAAAATTTACGGAATTGATTGGTCAATAAGAACGGCTGCCACCGCTGCGGAAATGCCAAAAATCGGGGAAGAAGTAGCTATTCCTATTATGTTTAATCATTTAATAGTGGGAAAACTTTCTTTTACTCAAATGTCAGCAGCGTTAGAATTATTACAATCAGAAGGAAAAGCAAAATTACTGGCTAATCCCCATACCTTGACAATGGATAATCAAAGAGCAAATGTAGCAATGGTAACAAGAGTGCCATTATTAGAGGTAAGGGTCGATCCAGAAACTCGGGAAAGAACTTATACTTGGCGAGAAAGGTCAGTTGGTATAGAGTTAACAGTTACTCCTCATTTGACGGCTGACGGAAATATTACTATGGAAATTGAACCAAAAGTGGAAGCGATTATCGGTTGGCGAACAGCTGCTGAACAAGAAGTCCCTATTATTGCTACGCGAGAAGCAAAAACTCAAGTAACTGCTAAAGACGGTGAGGTTATTGTTATTGGGGGTTTAAAACAACAACAAGAAACAAAGGCTGAATCTAAAGTCCCCATTTTAAGTGCGATTCCAATAATAGGTAAATTATTCACTCGAACAATAGTAAAAAAAGAAGAGACAGAATTATTGATTTTTATAATTCCGCGGGTTATAGAAAATCAAAGTTAAAGGAATATTTTCTAAAAATTTATCTTAATGACCCAATCAAAGGAAGCAAAAAGTTTTAAAAAAATTGATGAGTTGTTAAGATATGCAGCTGCTTACGGAGCTTCTGATTTACATATTACCGCCAACAATCCACCAATTATTAGAGTTTATGGTGAACTTAAAAAAATTCCTGGGCCTATTCTAACAAAAGAAGATACTAAAGAGATAATTTATTCTATTTTAAACAAAGAGCAGATAGCCGCTTTAGAAAGGAAAAAAGAAATAGATTTATCTTATACCTGGGGAGAAGTAACTGAGGGAGTTAGAGTAGAATATACCAGTAAAGATCGAATAAGGGCGCGGGTTAACGTATTTCTAGATATGAACGGAGTGGGCGCTGCCTTTCGAATTATTCCGGCAAGAATAAAAACTTTAGAGGAATTACCGGCTCCACCAATTGTTGCTGAACTGGTAAGAAAGCGAAGAGGATTGATTTTGGTTACCGGGCCAACTGGTTGTGGCAAATCTACTACTTTGGCCAGTATGATTGATCTAATAGATAGAGAAAAAGCTTTAAGAATTATCACAATTGAAGACCCTATCGAATACGTATTTAAAGGAAGGAATTGTTTAATAAGTCAGAGAGAAATTGGAGTTCATTCTCGTTCTTTTGCTTCTGCCTTGCGAGCTTGTTTAAGAGAAGATCCTGATATCATTTTGGTTGGGGAAATGCGAGATTTAGAAACAATTTCTTTAGCACTAACTGCGGCAGAAACCGGCCATTTAGTTCTTTCAACTCTCCATACCAATAATGTTGCTGAAACAGTGGATCGAGTAATAGATGTTTTTCCAGCAGACCAACAAAATTTTGTGAGGCATATTTTTGCTAATGTGATTGTAGGAATTATTTCTCAAATTTTAGTTCCTCGTCGAGAAGGAGGAAGAGCCGCAGCAATGGAAATTTTAGTAGGCACACCAGCAATCAAAAATCTAATAAGAGAAAATAAATCTTATCAAATACCCTCTCTTGTGCAAACGGGAACCGAATTTGGCATGCAAACATTAGATCAATCTTTAATTAAACTTTATCGGGATGGAATAATTACTAAAGACACACTCTTTGATTATTGTGTAGATGAAAAATTTGTAAGGAGTGTGTTAAGTGGATATCGGAATTAAATTTTTTATTTTTTTTATTGGTTTAGTTTTTGGCAGTTTTTTTAATGTTTTAATTTATCGCATTCCTAGAAAAATCTCTATTATAAAACCTCGTTCTTTTTGTCCCCATTGTAAAAAAAAGATTAATTTTTATGACAATATTCCGATTATTAGTTTTTTGATGTTGGGGGGTAAATGTCGTTTTTGTCACAAATCAATTTCTTTAAGATATCCTTTAGTAGAAGTGTTAGCTGGGTTTATTTTTTTAATAAGTTGGGAAAAATTTGGTGTCACTTTAAAAACAATTTTGGCGATATTTTTATTAAGTGCTTTGTTAATAATATTTTTTATGGATTGGGAATGCCAAATAATTCCTGATTGGTTAACTTATCCAGGGATATTATTAGGATTTCTATTTAATAGTGAAAAATCCCTTTCTTTTTCCCTTTACGGGATTATCGCCGGTATGGGTTCTTTAATTATTTTAAAATTGGTGTGGTTATTAGTAAAAAAGAAAGAAGCCTTGGGCGGTGGGGATATTAAAATGGGAGGATTTTTGGGAAGTTATTTTGGTTATAAGATTGTCCTTTTCATTATTTTTTTAGGTGCTTTTTTAGGTTTAATTATTTGGTTGTTTTTAATAATTTTAAAAAAGAAAAGTATAAAGGAATACATCCCTTTTGGCAGTTTTTTAGCTATAAGCAGTTTTTTAAATTTTTTTTGGGGGAACGAACTTTTTTATTTATATCTTAATCTTTTTAAAAAATAATTCTTTTCTTTTCTAATTTAAATTTACCTTCCACCTCAGAATATTCTAAAAAAGAATCAATTTTTATATTCCGACATAACTCTCGAATTCGGAATTCATATCCCTTAGGATAAAAAAGAGCAAAGTGTTGAGAAAGAGAAGAAAAAATTTTCCATTCCTTCGCTTCCTCTTCATTTAAAGTTGTGATTGTTTCTACTTCAGCGACCATTATTACTTTTTCATTTCGCAAATCAATAACAATTAAATCGGGATAACAAAATTCATCATTTTGAGTAATAATGCCTTTTTCCTTTTCAGGATGGTTTGTATAAGTTTTTAAATAAGGATATTTTTCATTTGGATAACGGTAAATTGTTTGCTTTAAGGAGATAATTAATTGGTCATGAATTATTAATTCGTTATAAGGCCTTTCAACCATCTTTTAAATATGGGTAAAAAAATTTATTTTGTCAATAAGAAAATAAATCGCGGATAAAAGTTTTATTTTTTGTTATAATTTATAAGAAGCGGTTTAAAAAGCTAAGAAAATAAACGGTTTAAAAAAACTGTTTTTTATTCACCAAAAAGATAAGAAAATAAGAAAAAACTATTCTTTAGAGAGTTTCTTGAAATAGTTAGGGTATAAAAATTTTAATAGCTAAAAAATAATAATATTTGACTTTTAATAGTAGATTGTTTATAATAAAAAATGAATTATCAGAAAGGTGATAAAAAAGATAAAAAAGTGGTTTTATATGCTTTAAGTACTTGTGTTTGGTGTCGGAAAACCAAAGAATTACTTAATAAATTGAAAATTGATTATTACTATTGCGATGTGGATTTAGTTAAAAATGAAGAGAAAGAAAAAATAATCTCCCAGCTAAAAAAAATAAACCCTTCTTTATCTTTTCCAACTTTATTAATTGATGAAGAAGTAATCGTTGGTTATGATGAAGAGAAGATAAAAAAGAAATTAAGTAATGAAAATAAAAACTGAGTTGATTGACTTTTGGTACGAGAAATTAAAGAAAGAAGCTGAAGAGAGAGGTTATTTCTTAAATCCTAATGAAGATTTTGCCAAAAGTTTAATAGAAGGACTTTTAATTAATCAAGAAAGATACGGGTATTTCGCATGTCCTTGCCGTTTAGCTTCCGGTGATAAAAATCAAGATGTAGATATTATTTGTCCCTGTGACTATCGAGATGAAGATATTAGAGAGTATGGTAATTGTTATTGTGGCCTTTATGTTTCCGAAGAGGTTTATTTAGGTAAAAAAGAAACAAAAGCAATTCCAGAAAGAAGAAGTAAAAAAGTTACCCAGGAGGTCAATAAAAATTTATTTAAACTTTCGTTACCCGTATGGCGATGTCGAGTATGTGGTTATCTTTGTGCTCGCGAAAATCCACCAGAAATTTGCCCTATTTGTAAAGCAAGTAAAGAAAGGTTTGATCGTTTTATTTAATCTTGACATTTTTATATTAATTATTATAATTTTTTAAAAATACGGAGGAAAAGATGGCTGGCCATTCAAAGTGGGCACAAATAAAACATAAAAAGGCTAAAGTAGATAGAATGCGAGGAAATTTATTTTCTAAATTAGCTCGAGAGATTACCACTGCTGCCCGTTTAGGCGGAGGAAACCCGGATTTTAATCCTCGCTTAAGAGCAGCAATTGAAGCTGCTAAAGAAGCTAATATGCCTAGTGAAAATATCGAGCGAGCAATTAAAAGAGGTACGGGCGAATTACCGGGGGTAGTTTATGAAGAAATTGAATTTGAAGGTTATGGGCCAGAGGGGGTGGCGGTAATTGTGAAGGTTTTGACCGATAATCGTAATCGAACAGTTAACGATATTCGTCACATTTTTTCTAAATATGGTGGTAATTTAGGGCAAGCAGGTTCGGTATCTTGGCAATTTCGTCCTAAAGGAGTGATTATGGTAAGTAAAGATAAAGTTGATGAAGAAACAATTTTTGCAGTTGCTTTAGAAGCTGGTGCTGAAGATATTAAAACTGATGAAACTTCTTACCAGATTATTACTGCTCCGGAAGACTTTTCAAAAGTAAAAGAAAAATTGAAAGAAAATAATATTCCTATTGATCATTCGGAATTAACTAAATTACCATTAACAACTGTTACTATTACCGATGAAAAAATCGCTGAAAAAATATTAAAACTGATTTCCGCCTTTGAAGAATTGGAGGAAGTTCAACAGGTATATTCTAATTTTGATATCGAAGAAAGTATTTTAGAAAAATTTGCTACTAAAGAATAGGAGATATTAGTTTGCGAATTCTTGGTTTAGACCCGGGAGTAGCAAAGACTGGATATGCTTTTATTGAAAATGAAATATGTCTTTCTTGGGGAGTAATAAAAACGGACAAAAATAAAAGTTTAAATGAACGAATTTTTTCGATAGTTAAAAAAATTGAAAAGCTTCTCAATGAGAAAAAACCTCAATTTTGTGTTATTGAAACTTTCTTCTTTAAGCCCACGGCTGCTAAAAGTATAATTTTTTCTTTACATTTAAGGGGGGCTATTTTTTATCTTTTAACAAAAAAGAAAATTCCCCTAATTGAAGTAACGCCAGCAAAAGTAAAATTGGCAATTTGTGGAAATGGGCGAGCAGCTAAAAAACAAATTAAATATATGATAAAAAAAATTTTTAATTTAGAAAATAAGTTAAACGAACACAGTGCTGATGCTTTGGCAGTAGCTTATACCGGATATAAAGAGATTCAGATAAGACATTATTTAAAAAATGATTGAGAAATTAAAAGGTAAAATATTAGAAAAAAAACCAGATTCCATAATTTTGGATTATAATAATCTGGGTTTAAAAATTTTTATTTCGCTTAATACCGCTTGCCGGATAGGAAATGTTGGTACCGAATGTGAACTTTATACTTATTTATATCTTCAAAAAAATGAAATTACTCTTTATGGTTTTTATGATAAAGAAGAGCGAAGATATTTTACTCTATTAACAGATATTTCGGGTGTTGGTCCCAAAGGGGCAATTAACATTCTTTCTTATTTTACTCCTGAAGAAGTAAAAGAAATAATTATTAACAAAAAAATTGAAAGTTTAAAAAAAGTTCCTGGAATCGGTCCTAAAAAGGCAGAGACTATAATTTTTCATTTAAAAGATGTTTTTGTCAAAGAGAAAAACTATTACGAAAAAAGAAATGAATTATATGAAAATGCCTTAAAAGCTTTAATGAATTTAGGTTTAACTAAAAAAGAAGCAGAAGCAAAATTGAGAAAAGTAAGAATTGGAAACCAATCATTAGAAGAAATTGTTAAGCAGGCTTTAAAGGAATGAAAGAAAAGTTGATAGTACCGGAGAAATTGTTTGGTGAGGAAGTATATGAAAATATTTTAAGACCCCAAACATTGGAAGATTTTATCGGTCAAAAAAAGCTAAAAGAAAATTTAAAAATTTTTATTGAAGCAGCAAAGCAACGAAAAGAACCTTTAGAACACGTTCTTCTGTTTGGACCTTCAGGTTTAGGGAAAACGACTTTGGCCTTTATTATTGCTAAGGAAATGGGTGTAAAAATAAAAACTACCTCCGGACCAATTTTAGAGAGACCAGCAGATTTAGTTGGAATTCTAACAAACTTAGAAGAGAGAGACGTTTTATTTATTGATGAAATCCATCGGATAAATCATATTGTTGAAGAATATCTTTATCCAGCATTAGAGGAATTTTCTTTAGATATTGTAATTGATAAAGGTCCAGGGGCTCGTTCTCACCGAATTAAATTAGCTAATTTCACCCTTATCGGTGCTACTACCCGTTCCGGACTTTTAACTGCTCCACTTCGTTCGCGTTTTGGAATAGTTTTTCATTTAGATTACTATCCGCCAGAAGATTTAAAAATGATTGTTTTACGATCTGCTCGGTTATTAAAGATTGATATTGATGAAGAAGCTGCTGTAGAAATTGCTCAAAGAGCAAGAGGTACTCCTCGTATTGCCAACCGACTTTTAAGGAGGGTAAGAGATTTTGCTCAAGTTAAAAAAAGAAAAAAAATAGATAAAGAAATTACTGAATATGCTTTAGCTCAGTTAGGAATTGATAAATTTGGTTTTGATGAAATGGATAAAAAAATTTTATTTACACTTATTGAAAAGTTTCACGGTGGTCCGGTTGGTTTACAAAGTTTGGCAGTGGCCATTGGCGAAGATCCGGAAACGATCGCGGAAATTTATGAGCCTTTTTTGATTAAGCAGGGTTTTATAAAAAGAACAGCTCGGGGTCGGGAAGCTACCACTTTAGCCTTCAAGTATTTTAAAAAGACAAACCAATTTACCCAGCCAACGTTTGGATTCTAAATTAAAGCTAATTTTTACCATAAGTTTCTTTTTAATCCTTCTTTTTTTACCAATTCTTTTTGGTCTAAGATATGATTATTTAGGAAAAAGTGTTAATATAACTTATCGTAATATGTTTTATTATTTTATAAAAGGGGAACCGCCGTCTTATTTTTTAAATGAAACCCCAAAACCCTTGATTGCCCTTCTTTTTTATATTATACCTTCTTTTGCTGGTTATTTTTTAATTTCCCTATTGATTTCCTTTGGTTTTTACTATTTTTTAAAAATTAGTGAGATTTTTACTAATTCTTATTTAACCGGAATTTTGGCATTTTTTTATCCCTTTTTAGTTTTTGAAGATAGTTGGGACAATCTCCTAAAGGTTTATTGGGTCTGGGTGTATATTCCGTTAATGATTATCGCAATATATTATTTTTTAAAAAAAAATTATTTGAAATACGGAATATTAAATTTTTTAGCCGGTTTAATTAGGCCGGATAGTTGGTTTTTGGCTTTTCTTTTTTTATTATTTTCTTTAAGAAAAAAAACGAAGAGAAAGCTTTTATTATTGCTTCCTTTTTTAGCTCCTCTCTTATGGTCTTTCTTTGATTGGCGGGCCTTTGGTAACCCTTCTTATTCATATGTCGTTACCGCTCGCTATCCTCTTGTTACTGGAATTTTACCAGTTAAACCTGAAAAATATTTCTTGACAGTTTTTAAAGATATAAATAACCAGACTGGCTGGCTTTTTCTTTTTTTAAGTTTCCTGAGTCTTTTAATAATCATTTTTAAAAATAAAGAAATTTTTGAAAAACATTTGATTTTATTGATAATTATTTTGACCCCCTTTGTTTTTTATTTCCTTTTGTCTTTTCGCGGAGGTGTTTTGCCAATGAGAAGATTTTATCTTTTATCTTTAATTTTTTTAAGCTTTTTTCTTTTTCAAATTTTTGAACAATTTTTAAAAAGTAAAATTTTTTTGATGAGTATGAAATTCCTTTTATTTTTTTTGCTTTTTTTAAGTAATTTTTCAATTAATAGACTAAATGAAATTAAGCAAAATTTAAAAGACGAAGAAGACAAAATGGTGGCAATTTTATCTTCCCTTCCAATATTGAAAAGATATTTAAATGAAATCAAACCTCAGTATTTAATTGTTCCTTTTAGAAGAAAAAGCATCTTTGAATATTATTTGCCTGAAATAAAAAAAAATTTAGAAAGTTTTCGAGAAATTATTGCTTTAAATAAAGATTTAAAAGAATTTAAAAATTCTCTTTTGTTTTACTTAATTAGCGATTTTGCTGGTATCGAAAATTATTTTGATTTTCTTTCTTACTTTCGTCCTCATGTGTTAAAAAAAGAAAACTTAGTTTTTGAACCTTTGTTTTCTTCGCCTTGGATAAGAGTTTATTTACTTAAAGAAGCAGATACCTACTAACTACTTAGAAGATAAATAGCAATTAAAGTTAAAATAAACCCTCCTAAATGTTTTAAAGTTAAAGGTTCTTTTAAAAAAAGATAACCCAAAATAACGGGAATAGCAATATATAAAGAAGTTATAGGAAATATTATAGAAGCTTCACCTTTATTTAAAGCAAAATAAAACCCCAAAGTACCTACACCGGCAACTATCCCATTAAATAGAGCATAAAAAGAAAATTTATTTAAAGGAACAGAAAACTTAGGTAATAATAATAGAAGAAAAATAACGGTACCAATATTGGAAAAAAAAGATAAAGGGAAAGGTGCTAAGTATTTTCCTAAAATCTTAGTACCAAATCCCCAAAAACCCCATCCTAATAAAGCAATTAGGCAATAAATTTGGTAATCCATTAAATATATTCAATAGTAGATGGAGGTTTATCCGTTATATCGTATAAAACTTTTACGCAACTTGGGATTTCGTTAATTAAGGTGTCGCAGATTTTTTTTAATAAAAGATAAGATAACTTTTTTGCTTTGGCGGATAAAGCATCTTTAGAATCAACAGAACGAATTACAATTATATCCCCTAAAATTCTTTGAAAATCTTTTATTCCGGTTGCCTTATCACTTAATAGCACCGGAAAGGTTTGGAAACTTCTTAGATTTTTTGTTAACTTTTCGACAATTTCAGTTGCTTTTCTAATAATTTCTATTCTTTCTTCGGTAACTTCGCCAAGAACCCGGCAGAGCAACCCTGGACCAGGAAAAGGAGCCCGTTGATAAACCTCTTTTGATAATCCTAATCTTTTGGCTACTTTTCTTACTTCAGGTTTTAACAAATCTTTTAATGGTTCAATGATTTCTAATCCGTACTTTTTAGGATTTATTCCAATTTGAGAGAGAACATTGTGTTGAGTTTTGATTTTAGCTTCAGTCTCAATAATATCCGCTTTAATAGTTCCTTGGGCTAAGAACTGGGCATTTTCTTCCTTAATAATTTCTTGAAAAACTTTGTAGAAAGTTTCTCTAAAAGCTAACCGTTTTTCTTCTGGGTCAGTCAACCCTCGCAGAGCGTTAAAAAAAAGATTTTTCTTTTCATAAACTTTTACCAAGATGCCGAATTTTTTTAATTCTTCTTTTACAAATTGGTCTTCGTCTTTTCTCATTAAACCATCATCAATAAAAATCGCCGTTAAATTCTCGCCCACTGCTTTATAACATAAAACCGCAGTTGTCATTGAATCAACACCACCGGATACAGCACAAATAACTTTTTTATCACCCACAATATTTCTTATTTCCTTTACTTTTTGATAAATAAAATTAGTAACATTCTTTAACATGCTATTATTATAAGAAAATTAATAAGAAATGTCAAATTTTTGGAAACCGACCAGCAATGGAAAATTTCCGATTTTTATTATCTATAAGCGTTAAAATAAATTTCCCCTTTTGTTTGGTTAAAAATAAAGGTGCCGGAAAAATCCATAAAAATTGTTTATATTCATCTGGTTTTATTTCCAAGATTTGATGATTGACACAAGGCAAAGTAAAGTTTTCTATATTTAAAATAACGTCTTTCAGAATAAACTTTTTCTTTCCGCTGTTATAAACACCTACCAAAGCTTGATAACAATGAGGATGAGAAGGTAAGTCAATAACAATTGAATGTTTAGCATTAATTCTTGGTGAGAAATAATAAATTTTATCAACAGTGATTTTTATTTCGGGACGAGCAAAAAAAGAAAAAAAGATTAAAGGCATCTTTTACAAAAATTAAACAAAAATTTTAAAAAGTCAATATTTAGAATATTTTATAGAAAGCTAACTAATCTTAGCTAAAAGTTTTATGATAAGAAAATATTTAAAAAAGCCATATAAAGTAGCCGTAACGGATCAAGGCTAAATTTTATTAGATAGAAAAATTGTGTGAGTTATATTTTGACTTTTGATATCAATGAATTATAATATTTTAATGAATTCTTATCTAGCAAAACTTTCTTCTTTACCAGGGGGAAAAGAATATGTATTTTTGAAAGAAATTTTAAAAAAGTATAATTTGCATACTGTCTGCGAGAGTGCTAAATGTCCTAATTTAGGCGAATGTTTTCAAAGAAAGTCTTTGACTTTTATGATTTTGGGAGAAATTTGTACGCGTAATTGTCTTTTTTGCGGAGTTAAAAAAGGGTTTCCCCAAAAAGTTTCGGCCGATGAGCCGGAAAGGGTTGCTAAAGCAGTTAAAGAACTTTCTTTATCTTATTGTGTCATTACTTCGGTTACCCGTGACGATTTGAAAGATTATGGAGCTAGTATTTTTGCCAAAACCATAGAAAAAATAAGAGAAATTTCGATGCCAACTGTGATCGAAGTTTTAATACCTGATTTTATGGGTGATATTGAAGCTTTAAAATTAGTAGTTTCTAAAAAGCCAGATGTCTTAACTCATAACATTGAAACCACAAAACGTTTAACAAAAATTGTTCGTGATAAAAAAGCCGATTATTTTCGTTCATTATGGATTTTAAAAAAAACAAAAGAATTAAATAAAGAAATTATCGTTAAAAGTGGTTTTATGGTAGGTTTAGGAGAGGAAGAACAAGAAATTTACGAGACTTTGAAAGATTTAAAAGAACACAAAGTAGATATTGTCACTATTGGTCAATATTTGATGCCAACAAAAAATAGTTATCCGGTGAAAAAATATTATCAAAAAGAAGCCTTTGAAAAATTTGTCGATTTTGGAAGAAATATCGGAATAAAGAAAGTTATTGCTGGGATTAAAGTAAGAAGTTCTTATTTAGCTCAAGTAAATTTCTCTTGAAAAAATTTGTTTTTAATGTTATAATTAATCCTTTAAAAAGGAGTAACAATGATAAAAAAAATCACTCCTCCCTTAACTGAAGAAGTTGTGGCGGATTTAAAAGTTGGCGAGCAAGTTTTTATTAACGGTGTTATTTATTCTGCTCGAGATTTAGCTCATAAAAGATTAGTAGAAGCGATTGAAAAAAACGAAAAACTTCCCTTTGAATTGAAAGGAGCAGTAATTTATTATGTTGGTCCGGCACCAGCAAAACCAGGTTATCCTATTGGCCCGGCGGGCCCAACAACTTCAGGAAGAATGGACCCTTACACACCGATTTTATTAGCCCATGGTTTGAAAGGGATGATTGGTAAAGGTAATCGGAAAAGAGAGGTTGTTGAAGCAATGAAAAAATATCGGGCTGTTTATTTTGGTGCGATTGGAGGGATAGCAGCTTTAACAATGAAAAAAATAAAAAGCGCCAAAGTAATTGCTTATGAAGAATTAGGTCCGGAAGCTATTCAAGAATTGATAGTGGAAGATTTCCCAGTAATTGTGATTAATGATATTTTAGGAAATGATTTGTACGAATTAGGTGTTAAACAGTATTCCCAAATATAAAAACTTATGGTGAGAATTTATATAATGGGTAAAGAATATTTAGTACCTGAGGGATTTACTATTATGCGTGCTTTAGAATACTGCGGTTTTCTTTACGTTCGTGGTGCTGGCTGTCGCGGTGGTTTTTGTGGCGCCTGTGCTACTGTTTACCGTAAAAAAGATTCTTTTCGTTTAAAAGTTGGCTTGGCATGCCAAACGAAAGTAGAAGAGGGAATGTATTTAACTCAGATTCCTTTTTATCCTGCTAATAAGGCGATATATGAAATCAACGAGTTAAAATTAGATACTCAAATTTTTATTAGCTACTATCCAGAAATTTTACGATGTATTTCTTGTGGAAGTTGTAATCGCGTTTGCCCGCAGGATTTAAAAGTTATGGAATATATTAATGCTGCTATTCGGGGAGATATAAAAAAAGTTGCCGAACTTTCTTTTGATTGTATCATGTGCGGACTTTGCGCTTCCCGTTGTCCAGCGGAAATTGTTCAATATTATGTTGGCCTTTTAGGAAGAAGACTTTATGCCCGTTTCCTTTTAAAAAGGGCAAAAGACTTAGAAAAAAGAGTAAAAGAAATTGAGGAAGGAAAATTTGAAAGAGAATTCGAGAAATTGGTAAGTTTACCTTTGGAAAAATTAAAGGAACTTTACGAAAAAAGAGAAATTGAACCTTAATTTTTAAAGGAGAGCAAAATGTATCCTGATTATATGAAAGAATCAATAAAGAAGGTAGAAGAAACTCGTGAAAAGAGAATAAAAGAAATTTTCCCAAAGTTAACAGCTGCTGCCAAAGAAGAACTTTTGAAAAATTATCATCCAGATTATAAAACTGGTACAGTAAGAAAAATAAGAGTCGGTGTAAACAAAGGTGATTTAGTAGTTAATGAAATCGGTGATATTTTAGAAAGTTATTCTTATCTTAATCCCGAAAAATTTAAAATTGAAAATCCTACTTATGATGTTGATGTTTTAATTATTGGGGGTGGTGGTGCCGGTGTGGCGGCGTCCTTGACAGCTTTTGAATATACTCAAAATATTCTTTTAGTAACTAAATTAAGAATCGGCGACGCTAATACTATAATGGCTCAAGGAGGTATTCAAGCAGCTGTAAAGGAACAAGATTCCCCGGTAATCCATTTCTTAGATGTGATAGGAGGAGGTGGTTATAAAAATATTCCTAAATTAGTTTATACTTTGGTTAATGATGGCCCCAAAATTATTAAATGGTTAGAAGATTTAGGGGTAATGTTTGACAAGAATGAAGAAGGAGAAATGATTACTATTCATGGTGGCGGCACTTCTCGAAAAAGAATGCATACCTGTAAGGATTATACGGGTATGGAGATAATGCGAGTTCTTCGTGATGAATTTTTCAATAAAGGTATTAATTATTTGGAATTTTCTTCTGCTATTGAACTTTTGAGCGATGAAGACGGTCGGTGTTGTGGGGCGGTAGTATTAAATTTAGAAAATGGAGAAATAATTATTGTCAAAAGTAAGGTTACTATTTTAGCAACTGGAGGTGCTGGCCGGCTACACGTACAAGGTTTCCCAACATCTAATCATTATGGTGCCACTGCTGACGGGTTAGTATTAGGTTACCGAATAGGAGCAAGATTTATCTATTTAGATACTATCCAATACCATCCAACGGGAGTAGCTTTTCCTGAACAGTTGTTAGGACAGTTGATTACCGAAAAAGTGAGAAGTTTAGGAGCTCAATTAGTAAATGCTAATGGGGAGCAGTTTATTCATCCTTTGGAGACTAGGGATGTAGTGGCTTCAGCAATAATAAAAGAATGTTTAGAAGGAAGGGGAATTAAAACTCCGAGTGGTTATTTTGGCGTATGGTTAGATACTCCTTTAATCGAAATTTTAAAAGGAGAGGGTACTATTGAAAAAGAACTACCGGCAATGCACCGTCAGTTTTTACGCTTTGGAATTGATATGCGCAAGGAGCCAGTGTTGACTTATCCCACACAACATTATCAAAATGGAGGTATTTTGATTAATGAAAATTGTGAAACTAATGTTTTAGGATTATTAGCCTGTGGGGAAGTTACCGGTGGTGTTCATGGCCGTAATCGCTTAATGGGCAATTCTCTTTTAGATATTTTGGTTTTTGGAAAAAGAGCCGGAAAAAGAGCCGGAGAACTTATAAAAGAATTACCACCGATAAAAAAGTTAACGTTAAATCATTTAATTACTTATCATGAAGAATTAAAAAAACTCGGCATCGAAGAAAGTAAAAAATCCCCTAAGATCTTACCCGATTATCGAAAAGAAGAATTTCAAAAAAAATTTCCTTTTTTAGCAAACCTATAAAATTAAAGGTAAAACCAGAAGATTTTTTAGTTAAAGAAATTGTTTTCTTGCCATTAAAAGAAAAGGGAAGATATGCTGTTTATTTATTAGAAAAAAAGGGCTTTAATACTTTAGACGTCATTCATCTTTTACAAAAAAAATATGGATTTGGTAAGGTTTACCGTTTGGGATTAAAAGACCGTTATTCTTATGCTTTTCAATATTTTGCTTCTCCAACCATAAGAAAAGAAATGATTAAAGAAAAAAATTTTTCTTTGAGATTTCTTGGTTTTTTAGAAAGACCATTAAAAAATAAAGATTTATTAGGAAATTATTTTAAAATTACTATTAGAGATTTAACCGAAGAGGAAGGAGAAAAGATAAAAAATAATCTTTGGGAAGTGAGTTTTTACGGATTTCCTAATTTTTATGATGAACAACGAATGGGAAGTGCGCGGCATAAAGAAGGTTTTATTGCTTATTATTTGATTAAAAAAGATTACGAAAAGGCTTTAAAGTTATTTTTAGCTGCTCCTTCTTCTTTTGATGAAAGTAAAATTAAACAGTTTAAGAAATTCTTAAAAGAAAATTGGGGAAAGTGGGAAGAAGCTAAAAAATTAGCAGTTAGAGAGTACTTACCGGTAATAAAATACTTAATAAAAAATCCTAATGATTATAAAGGAGCAATAAGAAAAATTCCTTATGAACTTTTGAGTCTTTTTATCAATGCTTATCAAGCTTATATTTGGAATAAAACTTTAAATTTATATTTAAAAAATTTATCTGTCCCTCTTTGGGAGGTAAGTTATCGGTTCGGAAAATTATATTTTTATAAAAATTTACCTTTTACAATTGAAGAAAAATTATTAACTCTTTCTCTGCCAGCGCCGTCACCAAAAATAAAAGAAAAAAATGAATGGATAGAAATTATGGAAGAGGTTTTAAAAAATGAAGGGCTCGGTTTAAAAAAATTAAAATTAAATTTAAAGATCCGCGGCCTTTATTTTAAGCCTTATTTAAGAAAAGTTATTGTTTTACCTTCTCAAATTGCCATTGGTAAATTTTTAGCCGATGAATTATATAAAGGAAAATACAAACTAACTTTAAATTTCCTTCTTCCTCCGGGTGCTTATGCAACTATTTTGATAAAGCGGTTAATGATTTAAATTTCAACAAATTTTATTTCTTTTTTGTCAATATCAAGAATAGCAATAGTTGCTTTTTCGGTAAGCAATCCGCAAGCTTCTCCCGGGTTAATAAAAACTGAATTCTTTTCTTTTTTAATCTCTGGTTGATGGGTATGGCCATAAATTATATAATCTACGTTCTTAATGGTTTCTTTTTTTAATTTATGAAAAATTAAAAATTTTTTATTATTAAAAACAAGTTCTAAAGGCGGTTCACAAAGAATAAAATTATTTTCTTTAGCTACTTTAAGTAAACCTTCTTTTTCACCATCACAATTACCAAAAACTCCATAAAATTTAGCTTTAAGTTTTACAAATTCTCTTAAAGTAAAAGGAGCGACAAAATCACCGCAATGGATAACGCCAGTAAGATTGTATTGGTTAAAAATTTCGATTGCCTTTTTTACTTTTTCAATATGATCATGGGTGTCAGAAATAATGCCTAAAAGCATTATTCGTATTCAAAAGATAATACTTTTATTTTAATATTTCCGACAATATTTAATACTTTTACCTGTTCTTCAATATCCCCAATTTTTAAGATCAAATGGAGAGGCGAAGCCGGAAATTCTCCAAAAGTAGGATCGCAGGAAATCCATTCGCCAAGATAAACCTGGTTCCAAGCGTGGTAATAAAAGGCTCTCCCAGCATATACTAAACCTACTACAATACGAGTTGGAATTCCTAAAGAACGGCACAGAGCGGTATACAAAGTGGCGTGTTCATTACAATCACCTTCTAAATTTTTTAAAATTTCAATAGCCGAAGGATAGGAAGTAGTTGCTTTCTTTTTTAAATTTCGAAAAACCCAGATTAAAATTTTTTCAGCAATTATTTTTTTATCTTTAATATCTCCGGCAATTTCCTGTGCTTTTTTTCTAATTAAGTTATCATCCGATTGAATGGTGGGTGTAGAAAAAAGATAAACTTTTTCTTTTTCAGTTATTTTTAACGCTGTGACTTCTTTTAAAGAAGGTTTAGTAATCTCAATTACTAAGGGATTTTTACTAATTACCTTTTGATAAGGAAGATCAATGTCTAAATAATCAACTTTATCCAAACCTTGGATTTCTAATTTTACCGATTTCAATTTTGTTGGTTCAGCAAAAAACGTATCTATAGGAACTGAAAAAAATGAGAGAATATCTAAAAAATCTTTATTCCATTCGGCCATAGCTTTTTGGGGTTTTTCTCTAATACCAATAATTCCGCCAGCAGAAATTTCCTTTAATAAATTTCCTAAAGAATCCAAATAATAAAAAGATTTAACATTTGCCATTTCAATTTGATACACAGCTGCTTCATAAACGGTATCATTGATAATCACTGTATCTTTTTTTATCATACTTATTTCTGCTGGAAGTACGGAAAAAAGAGTTAAATCTAAAAGGTTGCCTTTCCATTTTTTTAAATTTTGAGAAACAATAAAATAGGATAAAATTCCAGCTGGATAGGTGTTAGGTGGCAAAACTAATCGATTTTTTTTAACGGTCGAGCCGGTTTGAAAAGTAAAATAGAGGGTATCTTTATCAGCTTTACCATTAATCTTTAATACATTTTTCCCTGAAGTTTGTTCTGTTTCAAAACTGATTAATTTTAAGTTTTTATCAGTTATTAAAAAAGAATTTACCGCTAATTCTTTTAATTCTGTACCTACTTTTAACTTCATTTTAATGCGGTTATAAAATTTAATAAGAGTATCGCCCATATTAACTTTATAGAAGGCGTAACCGATTTTGTTTTGGTCTAAATAATAACTTAGCCAGTTTTCAATTTCTGTGGTATTAAGAGATTTTTTTTGACAACTTAAAAATAATATAAAAAAAAAGAAAAATACACCAATACTCTTTATTTTTCCCATTTTTGAATTTTTGTGTCCAAAGTTAAGATCGATGTCTCCGCCCGCCGTATTCAATTAATTCTCTTAATGCTTTCGGGTCAAAAGCATTTTGCATTGCTGTTTCGTAAGTGATTTTACCCATTTTATATAGTTCGGCTAGGTAAGCGTCAAAAGTAATGCTTCCTTCAGCCGAGGCAGTTTGAATTGCGGAAGGTAGGTGTTCAATTTTTTTCTCCCGAATTAAATTTCTTACCGCAGGAGTTGCCATCATTATTTCAAAACAAGCAATTCTTCCCTTTCCTTCGGCTCTTAATAATAATCTTTGTGAAAAAACCGCTAATAAAGAAATTGAAAATTGAATTCTAATTTGGTCACGAATTTCTGGCGGGAAGATATCAATAAATCGAGTTACTGTTTCAGTTGCATTAGTAGTGTGTAAAGTTCCAATTACTAAATGTCCTGATTCGGCAGCCCACACCGTAGCTTCAGCAGTAGCTAAATCACGAATTTCACCAACGAGAATTACATTAGGATTAGAGCGTAATCCCTTCATAATTGCTTCTCGAAAAGAAGAAACATCAACACCCACTTCTCTTTGAGTAATAATCCCAGCTTTATGGTCGTGAACAAATTCAATAGGGTCTTCAATAGTTAATACGTGGCGAGGAGAGTTAAGAATATAATCAATAAAACAAGCTTGAGTTGTGGATTTCCCTGAGCCAGTGGGTCCGGTTACTAAAATTAAACCGTGGGGTCTATCCAATAGGGCTTTAATTTTAGGAATAAGATGAGGGAGAAAACCGATTTCTTCAAAACTCATTATATGTTTAGGAATCAAACGTAAAGCTAATCCAAAAAATCCTTTTTGTTTATAAATAGCAACCCTAAATCTCCCATGTTCACCAAAATCTAAGCCAAAATCACCACCGCCACCATCATTGATTTGAGCACGTAAATGTTTAGCGTGTTGAGCAGCAATATCTTTAAATTTTTCGGTCATTTCTGGAGTTAAAATTGGTTCTCCTTCAATGGGATAAAGTTTACCATCAATTCTTAATGTGGGAGGACGCCCAACCGTTAAATGGAGGTCCGACGCTTTTCTTCGGACACATTCCATTAATAATCTATTAAAATATTCTTCTACATTTTCTACTTTCATAATAATTTCTACTAAATATTTTAATTACTCTTACTCAATTAATTATAACGTAAAAATTTTAATAAGTCAATATCTTCTTATTAAAGAATTATCAATGATGAATAAAAATTTTGATTTTTGTTACAACTTTGGTTCCTATTTTTTGGTTGATTTTCTCAATCAATTCATCTTTAAGATACTCTAACTCTTTCTTCCATTCAGAAGAAGGAACTTTAAGATAAAGAATTTGGTTTTCTAAATCAATAGGCTTTATTTGGGAAGGAAAATCCTTACCAACAATTTCTTTCCAGTTAAAGATTACTTGCTTTTCTATTAGTTTGTCCCACAAGCCTAATTTTTTAAGTATTTGAGGTAAAACTTCCTTTAAAGAAATTATCTCTCCCGCTCTTTTCATTATTTTTCTAAAAGTTCTTTCAAAAAAGAAAATTCTTTTAAGATTGCTGGGTGGCGAAGTTTTTTTAATGCTTTAGCTTCAATTTGTCTTACTCTTTCTCGAGTAATATTAAAAATTTGACCCACTTCTTCTAAGGTTCTTTGAATACCGTCACCAATGCCAAAGCGGAGTTTTAGAATTTTTTCTTCTCTTTTGGATAGATAGGTTTGTAAGATTTTTTCTAATTTTTCATTTAAAAGAGCAATCCCTGCTTTTCTTGCCGGTGAGGTACTTTTTTCATCCGCCATAAAATCACCGATGAAACCCGATTCTTCATCGTCAATCGGTTTGTCCAAAGATACTCCGTGTTGAACAATTTTTTGATACCTTTCAATTTTTTCTTTACTCATTCCCAGCCTCTGAGCCAATTCACTTACTGTGGGTTCCCGTCCGTAGGTTTGAATAAATTTATGATGAGCTCGGGTAATTTTGTTAAGCGCATCCTGAATATGTGCTGGAATTCTTACAGTTTTTGATTGTTCGGCTAGCGCTCGAGTTATTGCTTGTTTTATCCACCAAGTGGCGTAAGTAGAAAATTTATAACCTTTTTTGTAATTAAACTTTTCCACTGCTTTTATTAAGCCCACATTTCCTTCCTCTACTAAATCGGGAAATTCTAAACCTCGGTTAGCATATTTTTTAGCGATTGAAACCACCAGACGGACATTGCCGCTAATCATTTTATCCCGAGCAAATAATATTTTATTTTGACATCTTTCAATGTTTTTCCAAATTTCTACTACTTCTTCATATTTCTTGCCAAAAAAATCTTCATAATTTTTTAATTCTTCTTTTAAATTTTTAATTTCGTTTTTATCTTTGGTATTTTTTAATTGCTCGTGGATTTTTTTCATTTCTATCATTTTGGTCCTAAATTCCTCATAGAATTCATTGATAACGGAATGCTGCAGACTTAGATTTTGGATTCGCCGAAAGATACTTTTCTTTTTTTCTTCAATTTTTCTTAAGACCGCTGGGGTTGGTTTTTTATCTAAAAGTTCTTTTAACATAGTGACCAATTTTTTTAAAGTTTTTATGCGGTGGATAAACTGTCGTCTTTTGTGAGCCATTGCTCGGCGATTAATTAGGTACTCATATTCTACTCGAACAATTTGATCAATATCTTTTTCACCTTTTTCTACTGATTCACATAATTCCACTAATTTTTCCAACAGGGGAACGCTATTAAAAAGATAGCGAACAATTTCTTGATAACCTTCTTCCATACTTTTGGAATAAAATACCTCTTCTTCTTTGGTAAGAAGGGGCAATTTTGATAAATCACGGAAATAGAATTTAGTAGCACTTTCGAAAGGTTCAGTAGAAACCTTTTTAGGTTTTCGGGAGGTAATTTCTTCCGGAATTACTTCTTCTACAACTTCGATACCCATTTTATTAAGATTTAATAAAATCTCTTCTACTTCTTCGGCAGTATTCAACTCTTCCGGAAGTAAAGTGTTTAATTGATCGTAGGTTAATTTTTTATTTTTATATTTCAAAATTTCATTATAGAATTTTTCTAAAAGAGCTTTTTTATTTTTATTATTACTCATTTTCCTCCTTTGATTAAATTTTTTTTAATTTCATAAATTTTTTCCAAATCATTTTCATCAATTTTACCGGTAGCACATTTATTGAGGTAATAATTATATAAGTATTGAAATAATAAACGCTTAAAATCTTCTTCTTTGATATTAGAGATTAATTCCTGAGGAAAGAAAGAAAGCAGAGCCAATTTCTTTTTAAATTCTTCGTTTTTAATTTCTTCTAAAATTAAACCAATAGAAATTCTTTCTTTTTGTTCGGCCTTTTTGATGATTTTTATTATTTCTTTTATCTCCTCCGAAAAAGCCTCTTCATATTCTATATTTTTTTCTATAACTGAGAGATATTGGGGATAGTTAAGCAAAACCCTTATTATTTTAAATTCGATGTTTTTTAAAAACTCATTAGTTTCAATTGCTTTAAAAATAAAAACATCCTTTTCGGCCGAAAGGGTTAACACTTTTTCTTTGTTAAGGTTAAAAACTTCACTTATTTTATTTAAATATAGTTCTTTTAAAGGTAAATCGCAAGTAAAATTTATCATTTCTAAAAGTTCTTTTAATACTTTTCTTTTTTCAAGGATAGTAGTTGGCTGATAAAGCATAACATAAAACTCTACTAAATCATAAGGTTTGTTGATAATATTTTGAACAAATTCCTCGGCCCCTTTTTCATTAAGATACTTATCGGGATCATAATTTTCGGGAAGCCAGGCTACCAGCGGATTTAATCCAGCCTTTAAAGCGACTTCAATAGCTCTTTTGGTAGCTTCTCTACCAGCCTGGTCGCCGTCGAATAAAATAATAATTTCATCGTTGTATCTTTTTAATAATCTCGCTTGATTTATTGTAAAACCAGTACCTAAAGGAGCTACCAAGTTTTTAATACCTTTGTCAAAAAGGGTGAGAAGGTCAAAGTAGCCCTCTACTAAAATTGCTTTATTTTTAATTAAATAATTCATCGTTTGATAAAGACCATAAAGATTTTCTCCTTTTTTGAAAACCTTAGTTTCTGGTGAATTGAGATATTTAGGTTCAGTTTCTTCGTCTAATACTCTACCGCCAAAGCCAATAACTTCCCCCCGGCGGTTAAAAATGGGAAAAATAATTCGATTAAAAAACCATTCCCGAACCTCTTCTTCTTTTTTGTAAGCTAAGCCACTTTCAATTATTAACTCTTCTGAATAACCTCTTTTTCTAAGAGTCTCGATCAAAAAATTTCTCCCGGGGGCAAAACCTAATTGAAATTTTTTTATTGTTTCCAAAGATAACTTTCTTTTTTCGGTAAGATAACTTAATGCCTGGGGAAAGAGAAAAAGTTTTTCGTGATAAAAATTACTTGCCAATTTAAGAATTTCATAAATCTCCCGATTTGTTTTTTCTTCTTTTTCTTCAACAAAAGTTATTCCTAATCTTTCAGCCAAAAATTTTATTGCTTCGTTAAATTCTAATTTCTCATATTTCATCACAAAATGAATGACGTTGCCACTTTCCTTGCAGCCAAAACAATGAAATAGCTGTTGAGTTGGGTTAACATAAAAGGATGGTTTGGTATCATGATGAAAAGGACATAAAGCCCGATAATAGCGACCAACTTTTTTTAAGGGTAAATAAGTGTTGATTAATTCTACAATATCGCAATCTGCCAATATTTTTCCCACAATATCTCGTTTATTCATTTTCTTTTAATAATTTTACTTCTCCTTTAGGCACCGTAATGATAAATTTTTCGGTTAAAACTTTTAAAAGATTATTTTTAATCTCAACAATTTTCCCAATTTGATTTAACTTTTCGATATATACCTTGGCGCCAATTTTTAATTCCTCTTCTTCAGCTGAAGAAAAAAGAAATTTTTTTTCCTCTTGAATAGTAAACAAATTATTGGCGATAAATTCTTTGGCCTCTTTCGTTGCGTTCTTTTCTTTTTCTTTAATTTTTTTAATCAGATTTTCCAATTCTCTTCGCGCCTGAATAAAAAAGTTTTCCTTTTCTTTAAGAAATTCCTTTTGATGATTTTTCAAAATCTTTTGTAATTTTTTATTTTTTTCCTCATATTGGCTGATTAAATTTTTTAATTTTTCCTCTTCCACCGTTAAGTTTTCAATTTTTTCTTGATATTCTTTTAATATCCTTTCCCACTCATTTAATTTTGTTTTTATAATAAGGAAGTCCGATGTTAAATATTCCTTTGCCTTTTCAATAATCTTATCTTCTAAACCAATTGCTTTAGCAATTTCTAAAGCACTGGAATCACCGGGAATGCCTAAAATTAATCGGTAAGTAGGCTTTTCTTTATACTCCATAGCGGCGTTCATAATTTTAGAGGAATTATGGGCAAAAATTTTTAATCGCGGCGAATGGGTGGTGGCAAAAACAAAGCAGTTTTTTTTACTTAGTTCTTCTAAAATTGCCATTGCTAAAGCATCGCCTTCTTCCGGAGAGGTGTCAGTTCCTAATTCATCTAATAAAACTAATGATTCTTCATCGGCATTAGCAAGAATAGTTTTTATTTTTTTAATATGGGCATGAAAAGAAGAAAGCCCTTTTTCTAAAGATTGTTCATCACCGATCAAGGCGTAGATCTTTTTAAAAAAAGGGATTTTACTATTTAATCCAACAGGCGGAAATATACCTGCTTGGGTTAAAAGGGAGATAATACCGATAGTTTTTAAAACAACCGTTTTTCCACCGGCATTAGGACCGGAGATTAACAAAATTTTTATATCTTTAGGTAACTGAAAAGAAAGGGGTACCACTTCTCCCTTTAATTTTAAAAGAAGTGGGTGCCGAGCAGAATAAATTTGAAATTCAGCGTTTTGGGAAATTTCAATTTTTTGGCAGTTGTATTCTTCAATAAATTTGGCTTTTGCATTTAAAGCGTCTAAATAAGCGATTGTTTTTACCGTTTGAGCAATTTCTTTAGACTTTTCAAGAATTTTTTGAGTTAACTCTTTTAAAATTTTCTTTTTTTCTTCGGTTAACAAGGAAGTTAATTTAATTAAAAGATTATTATCATCAATAATTTCTAAAGGTTCACAAAAAGCTGTTTTTTCGCTTTCTGAATAATCATGAACAATTCCCGGAAATTTATTAACAAAATTAATTTTAATAGGTAAAACATATCTTTCACCAGCAAGGGTATAACTTTCAATAGTTAAAATATTTTTTTCTTCTTTAATTATTTTATTTAATTTATTAACAATTTTATTTCTTACTTCTCTAATTTGAAAAATTAATTCTAACAATTGCGGGAAACTTTCGTAGCGGATTTCACCATCTTCACTGATTTTTTCTTCAATAAGATTGATCAATTCTTTATAATTATTAAGATTTTTTAGGTAAACTAAAAAACTTTCCGGGGGATTTGGAGAAGAAAAATATTTTTTAATCTCCTCAACATTTTTTAAAAAATTTTTTATTAAGATTAAAGTTGCTCCGTCAAAATAATGCTCCTTTTTAAATTTTTTATCTAAAAATTCGGCAAGATTAAAGAGATTGTCGTAAGAAGGTTTCTCTTTTAAAGAAAGATAATATTCCAAATTATTAAATTCTTTTTTTATTTCTTCAATTTTGGGAAAAGGGGAAAGGTTTAAAATTAATTCCCGTCCCATGTCGGTTTGGCAATAATCGGCAATTAAACTTAGGACTTTAGGGTATTCTAAATTTAGTAAAGTTTCTTTATCACAGATCACTTTACACTTGTTGCATTTTTTTACGCCATCTTCTGATGGCTTCTGCCAGGCGTTTCTTTCTTCGCTCGCTGGGTTTTTCATAATATTCCTTTCTTTTGATATCCTGCAAAATCCCAGCTTTTTCTACTGCCCGGCGAAAACGGCGAATAAAACTTTCAAAGGGTTCGCCATCGCGGACTTCAATCTTTGTCATTTTTTCACCCCCTTTTAGATATTATTAAACTCATATAAAATTAAACTTAGGGCTACAATGGCTGCCGTTTCACTTCTTAATCTCCTTTTTCCTAAAGAAAAAAGTTTCGCTCCTTTTTGAGTTGCTATTTTTATTTCTTCCTCTGCAAAACCGCCTTCGGGTCCAATAATTAACAAAATTTTGTTTCCCTTCTTATTTAAAACTGTCGACAATTTTGTTTCGCTATCTTCGTAAGCTAAAAGAACTTCATCATATGAAGAAAAACCTTTTATTAAATCTTGAAAAAATAATGGCTTAGCAACTTGAGGTAAAATTGTCCCGGCGCAAGTTTTTAAGGAAGAGACAGCAACTTTTACTAACCGTTTTAACTTATTTTCACTAATTTTTGCTACCGTGTTTTTAAAATAAACTGGCTGAAAAATTCTAATTCCCAATTCCACCGCTTTGGAAAGCATTATTTCGGTATTTTCCCCTTTTAAAGGGGAGCTGGCTAAGGTTATTTCAACATTAGGTTCGCGCGGCAGAAACTCTTTTTTCAATATTTCAATAGTTAATTTTTTTTCCTTATAAAATATTTTTTTTATTATCCCTTCATATTCAAAGCCGCGGCCATCAGTTAATTTTATTTTATCGCCAACTTTATGTCTCATCACCCTTATAATATGGTGGGCTTCTTCATTGTCAATTGTTATCATCTCACCCGTTTCTAATTTATAAGGATAATAATAAATTTCCCAGGAAATAAAACTTTTTTTCATTTTTAGCCTTCTTTAGGTCGTTGCGGAGGTGGTGGAGTCTCTCGGGAAACTCTTTTCAATTCTTCCAGCAATCTTTTTTCTTCTTCCGAAATATATTTTGGGAAAAAGATTTTTAATTTAACTAATAAGTCTCCCGTATAATTTTGGGCTTTAATTCCTAATCCTTTCACTCTAATTATTTGGCCATCTTTAACACCGGGCTCGATTTTTATTTTTTTGTTACCTTTTAAAGTTGGTATTTCAATTTCTCCGCCCAAAAGAGCTAAGGTATAATGAATAGGCACCTCTACCATTAAATCATAACCTTTTCTTAAAAATAAGGAATGGGGAATTTCTTCAAACTCAATAATAACATCACCGTAACCCCCTTCGCCGTAATGACCCTCGCCCTTTAAGAGATAATAATTATTACTGTTGACAATTTCTAGCGGAATTTTAATCTTAAAAATTTTTCTTTTCTTTATTCGACCACTCCCGCCACAGGTTTTGCAGATTTCTTTAACTACTTTTCCACTGCCGCCACAATGGGTGCAAGTAGTAATTTTGATAATTTGGCTAAAACCACTTCTTTGAATATGATGAATTTCTCCTTTTCCTTTACAAACTGGACAGGCAACTTTTCCTTTTCCACCGGTTCCTCCACAGTCGAGGCATTTTTCGTATCTTTCTAATTCAAAAGTTTTCTCTTTTCCTTCGACGATATCTTCTAAAGATACTTTCATTTTTACTCGAATATTACCACCAGCCGGTTTTCTTTTTCTCTCCCTCGTTGGTTTTTCAAAGATATCAAAAATTGTTTCTTCTTCAAAAAATCTTCTAAGAAAATCAAAGGGGTCAAAACTACTACCAAAAATATCACGCCATTCATCAGCGTGAGTAAAATGTTCCCAACTAAAGCCACCGGGTCCAAATTTTTGCGAGACTCCTTCGTGGCCATAAAGGTCATAAAGCCTTCTTTTTTCATCATCCATTAAAACTTCATAGGCTTCAGAAATTTCTTTAAATTTTTCTTCTGCCTCTTTTCGATTTTCCGGATTCATATCCGGATGATATTTTTTCGCTAAACGTCTATATGCCTGCTTTATTTCTTCCTTAGTGGCGTTTCGGGAAACACCTAAAATTTCGTAGTAATCCTTTTTTGTCTTTTCCATAAGAATAAATAAAGAACCTTTTTATTTAAAATAAACTAAAATTTTAAATAAATTTAATTCTTTATCAACTAACCTTTACCCTTTTTGCGCGCAATAACGGCTGGGCAGCGGCGGTCAATTCTTTTATCGCTTCGTTAATTAGTTTTTTATCTTTTTTGATAAGCACTTTCTTCAGTTTTTCTAATTTTGCTTCAATTTGTTTTCTTTCTTTAACCGAAAGGAGATTTCCGTATTCTTTTAATTTCTTTTGAATAGTAAAATATTTTATCCGTCCGCGCATTAATGGTTTTTTGAGCTCTTTAAGAGCAGCAATTAACTCTTTACTTCCGAATCTCCTTAATATTCTTTCTTCAATCTGACGAACCCTTTCGCGGGTGATGTTAAGTTTATCGCCAATCGCTTGTAAAGTGTGGGGAATTTCGCCGCCCAAACCGTAGCGAAGGCGAATAACTTCTTCTTCTCTTTTTGTTAATGATTTAAGTATTTTTTCTAATTTGCCGTCTAAATTGCTCACCATGTTTTCTCCTTTTTAAGATTTATTTTCTTCATCATATACTTCATAATCTTTTTTCTCCTTATTTTCACTTTCTTTTCTTTCTGTTTGCGCTTGGCGGTACATAGCTTCCGCCAAACGATGACTGGCTCTCTGTAATTCATCAATAGCCCGTTCAATCTCCTCTTTGTTATCGCCTTTCATTACTTCTTTCAAACGATTTAACTTTTCTTCAATTTCTCGACGCTCACTTTCGGAAATTTTATCACCAAATTCCTTCAGATTTTTTTCAATCGTATAGGCTAAACTATCGGCTTTATTTCTCGTTTCTACTAATTCTTTTTTCTTGCGGTCCTCTTCGCGATACATTTCCGCTTCTTTAATCATCCTTTCAATCTCTTCTTTGGTTAAACCGGAAGAAGGTACAATTCTCATACTTTGTTCTTTTTTAGTCGCCAAATCTCTGGCAGTTACGTGTAAAATTCCGTCAGCATCCACATCAAATATTACTTCAATTTGCGGTACTCCTCGGGGCGCCGGCGGAATACCTACCAAATCAAATCTTCCTAAACTTTTGTTATCAGCGGCCATTGGTCTTTCTCCTTGTAATACGTGGATGGTGACAGCGGTTTGATTATCTTCGGCAGTGGTGAAAATTTGGCTTCTTCTTACAGGAATTGTGGTGTTTCTTTCAATAATCTTAGTAAAAACACCGCCAAGGGTTTCAATACCTAAAGAAAGGGGGATAACATCTAAAAGGACGATGTCTTTAATCTCACCAGCAAGCACGGCTCCTTGAATAGCGGCACCAATCGCCACTACTTCGTCAGGGTTGATTCCTTTGTGTGGTTCTTTGCCAAAGAAATCTCTCACTACCTCTTGAACTCTCGGCATCCTTGTTTGCCCACCCACCAAAATAACTTCATCAATATCTTCGGGTCTCAATTTAGCATCTGCCAGGCAATTTCTTACCGGTTCCAAGGTTTTTTGGATTAAATCTTCAACCATAGCTTCTAAGCGTGCCCGGGTTAATTTTAATTCTAAATGAATCGGTCCCCTTTCTGGGTCAGAATAGATAAAAGGTAAGCTTATTAAAGTTTCATATTTAGTAGAAAGTTCTCTTTTTGCCTTTTCCGCCGCTTCTCTTATTCTTTGTAAAGCGGTTCGGTCTTTAGATAAATCAACTTTATATTCTCTTCTTGCCTCTTCTAAAATCCATTCAACAATTCGGGCATCAAAATCATCGCCACCCAGATGGGTATTACCATTGGTAGCGATAACTTCAAAAACCCCTTCACCAATTTCTAAAATAGAAATATCAAAAGTACCGCCACCCAAATCATAAACGGCAATTTTTTCGTTTTTCTTTTTATCTAAACCATAGGCTAAGGAAGCAGCGGTCGGTTCGTTAATAATTCTTAATACCTCTAAACCGGCAATCTTACCCGCATCTTTAGTTGCCTGTCTTTGGGCATCGTTGAAATAAGCCGGAACGGTTATCACCGCTTGTTCAATCTTTTCGCCCAAATATTGTTCAGCCGCATTTTTTAAATATTCTAAAATCATCGCGGAAATCTGAGGTGGCGAATATTTTTTCCCATCTACTTCCACCCAAGCATCACCATTATCAGCCGGTACTACCTTATAAGGAACCAATTTTATCTCCTCGGTTACTTCCGAATATTTTCTACCCATAAATCTTTTGATAGAATAAATTGTTCTTTCGGGATTGATTATTGCCTGTCTTTTCGCTAAAGTACCGACAAGCCGTTCTTTACCTAAAGCGACAACCGAAGGAGTTGTTCTTTCACCTTCGGGATTAGGAATCACAATTGGTTGACCCTTTTCCATTACTGCCACAACCGAAAAGGTTGTTCCTAAGTCAATACCAATGACTCTTTTTCTCATCTTTACCTCCTTGCTTTTCTCTATTTATTAGACTCATCTAAGTGGCCGAAGGATTTTGCTTTTCCTTACTCACAATTACTTGCGCCGGTTTTAGTACATAATCTTTGTAAAGATAGCCCTTACTTACCTCTTCCACAATTTTGTTAGGTGGTACCTTATCGGTCTCTACATAACCCACTGCTTCCGCATATTTGGGGTCAAAATCTTTCTCTAAAAGGGAATATTCTTTTAAACCGTGTTTCTCTAAAATACTTTTTAATTGATTATAAATAATTTCTAAGCCCCTTTTTAAATTCTGAAAATCATTAATCAATTCCGAATGAAATAGAGCCCGGTTGAAATTTTCTAAAACCGGAATAATATCCATAAAAAATTCTTTCAAACTCAACTCTTTAGCCATTAAAACCTCTTTTTCTTTACGCTTGCGAAAATTATCAAATTCTGCCAAAAGGCGCAAATAGCTATCTTTTAACAAGCTTACCGGTCCAATTTTTCTCTTCTCCATCTTGACTTTTGCTATTTAATTATTATAATATACCAAAATTTAAAGATTTGTCAACAATTAGCAATCAAGGGAGGAGATATGGAAATAAAAATAATCGAAGTTAAAAAACCAGCGGAAGTGAATGTGATTTTAGGTCAGAGCCATTTCATTAAGACAATAGAAGATTTATACGAAGTGATTGTTAGTACCAATCCTCAGGCTAAATTTGGCATTGCCTTTTGTGAATCTTCGGGACCTTGTTTGGTGCGTTCGGAGGGCAACGATGAAGATTTAAAAAAATTGGCAATTGAAAATGCTTTAAATATTGGAGCTGGTCATTCTTTTATAATTTTTTTAAAGGATGCCTATCCCATAAATATTTTAAACGGCATAAAACAGGTTTGCGAAGTTTGTAATTTATATGCGGCTACCGCCAATCCATTAAAAGTAATAATTGTTGATGATGGTGAAGGGCGAGGAATTTTAGGGGTGATTGATGGTTTTAAGCCGAAAGGTGTGGAAAAAGAAGAAGATATTGAGAAGCGGAAAAAATTTTTACGAGAGATTAAATACAAATTATGATTTGGATAGAAAATATTGGTGAATATGAAGGAAAAGAGGTTCTTTTAAAGGGTTGGGTTTATAACAAAAGGTCTTCGGGTAAAGTAAGATTTTTGTTAATTCGTGATGGTACCGGAATTATTCAAGCAGTTTTTGAAGAAAAAGAAGTGGCTAACGATTCTTTTGAATTAGCTGATAAAGTTAGTCAAGAATCAGTAGTGGAGTTAAAGGGAATTGTCCGAAAAGATGCGAGGGCACCGGGTGGCTATGAAATTGTTGCTAAGGAGTTGAAACTTTTAAGTCCTTCCGAAAATTTTCCAATAACTAAAAAAGAACACGGCATTGACTTTCTTTTACAACACCGTCACTTATGGCTTCGTTCGCGAAAACAGTTTGCTATTTTAAGAATTAGAGCGGAAGTGATAAAAGCCTGTCGGGATTTTTTAGACCAAAAGGGATTCCTTTTGGTTGATGCTCCGATATTAACGCCAACTTCTTGTGAAGGGACAACTACCCTTTTTGAAGTTAATTATTTTGATAAAAAGGCCTATCTTTCTCAAAGTGGTCAGTTATATATGGAAGCCGCCGCGGCGGCTTTTGGTCGGGTTTATTGTTTTGGTCCAACTTTTCGGGCAGAAAAATCAAAAACAAGAAGACATTTAACGGAATTCTGGATGGTTGAGCCCGAAGCCAGTTTTATGGAACTTTTTGATATTATCAATTTAGCCGAAGAAATGATTTGTTATATTATTGAAAGAGTTTTGGAAAGACGAAAAAGAGAGCTAGCAATTTTAGAAAGAGATATTAAACCGTTAACAAATATTAAACCTCCTTTCCCGCGCCTCACTTATGACGAGGCGATAAAAAAGTTGAAAGAAGGTGGTTTTTCAATAAATTGGGGAGATGATTTTGGTGGTGATGAAGAGACCTTTTTATCAAACCTTTATGACAAACCATTAATTATCTATTATTATCCGGCAAAATGTAAAGCCTTTTATATGAAAAGATTAAAAGAGAATCCAGAAATCTCTTTATCGGTTGATATTTTGGCGCCCGAAGGTTATGGTGAGATTGTTGGCGGTGGTCAAAGAGAAGATGATATAAAAGAGTTAGAAAAAAGAATAGAAGAATATCAATTGCCTAAGGAACCTTTAGAATGGTATTTAGATTTAAGAAGATACGGTAGTTTTGTCCATTCTGGATTTGGTTTGGGAATAGAAAGGACAGTTGCTTGGATTTGTAAAATCAAACATGTAAGAGAAGCAATACCTTTCCCTCGGCTGATTGACCGTATTTATCCCTAATATTTTTGGGGTAATAAAAAAACTTATTTTTTCGTTATATATTATAATATATCTATCGTATGAAAAAAAGAAAATACTACAAAATTTTAAATTTTAATAAAAATTTATCTTCTATTAAAAAGGATTATTGAAAATCAATAATAAAAACCCCTTATCCCCCGAAGAATTTACCGAATAGTATCCCAGTAGGTTAATTTATAAATCTTTCTTAAAACCTATTTGGAGATAAAAAGATTTTTGGGTATTTTCTTCTTTATAAAGATTGATACCAGCTTCTAAATAACCTTTTAATAAAAGAAAATCCTTTTCACCACCAATGCCACCTTTAAAGGCAATAGTAGTGGAACCTTTCTCTTCTAATATTTTGGTTAGAGTAAGTCCCAAAGGAAAATAAAGCTTTAATATTAAGGGAATATCAACATTGATAAGAAAATCAGAATATAAGCCACTTCCTAAGGAGAAGGATTTATAATTTTTTTGTAAGGATAATAAAAGAAAGCCAAAGCGATAATCAATTATGGAAATGAAAGGAGCGGTGAAATCTGTCTTTAAAGCTAAATAGGGATCGCTTCCTTTTTCACCGAAAAGATTTTCTAAGGAGACACCAGCTCCTAAGGAAAGGGCAAAAGAAGTGCTTAAAATAAATAAAGAGATAAAAATAGCTAATAACTTCTTCATTTCTTCTCCTTTTTAATTTTTATAACGTCACCTTCGATTTTTACACTCCTTGTAGTAATAGTAAAGCTGGAACCAAGAAATAAATCTACAAGAAAATCCACTATATTATATTCATCAACAATTTTAAGATTTATCACACCATCGCCTCCAGCAGATTGGTTTTTTACAATTTGGCCAATATCAGGCTTTACAATAGGAATTAAACCCCACAAGGCATACCAAACTCTGGTGCGTGTGCTAAAACTTTTAGTTACCATATATTCCGCATAATCTTCATAACCAGTTGTAGGGGAAATTGAAGCCACTTTATCCATTCCTGCTCCATCAATAATCACTTGAGTGCAACTAAAAAAAAGAATTATTATTAAAAATAGAAGTATTATTTTTTTACTCATTTCTCCTCCTTTTTAATTAAGGTTTCTAAATATTCCTTTAATTTCTGTAATGCCTTTGCCCGGTGGCTGATTTTATTTTTCTCTTTTCCTAATTGAGCAAAAGTTTTTTTATAACCATGGGGAATAAAAATCGGGTCATAACCAAAACCTTCTTTTCCCATCGGCTTTTCACTTATATAACCTTCACATTCACCTTCAAAGAATTTCACTTTTTTTAAAGATAAAGCTAAACAGATTACCGATTTAAATTTTGCCTTTCTTTTATTTTTCTTAATACCTTTTAATAAAGACAAAACCTTTTTAATATTTGCTTTATCATCACCTTTTTTAGCAAAATGGGAAGAAAATATTCCTGGTGCCCCTTTTAAATAGTCAATCATTAAACCCGAATCTTCGCTAATAGTGATATAACCCGTTTGTAACAAGCCAGTAATTGCCTTTTTATAAGCATTTTCGTAAAAAGTATCGCCATCTTCCTGGCATTTAAATTTAATCTTTAAATCATAAGGAGTTAATATTTCTAAATTTAAATCACTAAGGATTTCTTTAATCTCTTTTATCTTACCTTGGTTATTAGTACCTAAGAATATTTTCATAAATATTTTTTATAATCCTTATTTTCTTTTAAAAGGGCTAAAAAATTTTTTATCTTCTCAAATTCTTTTTTTGAACTTACAAAGATTAAATCTTTCTCTTTAATAATTAGCAAATCATTAATACCTAAAGAAAAGATTGGTAAATCTTTGGTATAAAATATTGAATTTTTTGTTTGCCAATTGAAAACTTTGCCCATTTTTATATTTCCCTCTTCATCTTTATTATAATACCTTTCTAAGGCTAAAATTGAACCGACATCATCCCAATCAAAAGTTCCTTTTACGACGGCAATTCTTTCGGCCTTTTCCATAATCGCATAATCAACCGAAATATTTTCCGCTCTTTTATAAATCTCTTTTAACAGTCTTTTTTCATTTTTTTTACCTAAATTCCTTTCTAAAAATTTTAAATCCTCATAAAGGGAAGGTATAAACCTTTCAACCTGTTTTAAAAAATAACTTATTTTCCAGACAAACATTCCGCTATTCCAGAGAAATTTTTTGCTTACTAAAAATTCTTTGGCTTTTTCTAAATTTGGCTTCTCAACAAATCTTTTTGCTTGATAAGCAAAAAGATTATTTTCTTCTTTGATTAAAGAATCAATTTCAATATAACCATAGCCAGTTGCCGGATAGGTTGGGGGGATACCAAAAGTGACTAAATAATCTTCTTCGGCAATTTTAAAAGCAAAATTGACACATTTATAAAATTCTTCTTCATTTTTAATTAAATGGTCAGCTGGTAAGACAATAGTTAAAGCATCATTGGTTTCTTTTTTGATATAAAGAGAAGCTAAGGCAATGGCAATCGCCGTATTTTTTGATTGGGGTTCAAGTACCAAATTTTTTTCTTTTAAAGAAAGAATTTCTTTAGTTTTTCTTTTTAAATCAATGGGAATTACATATTTTTGATAATTTAAAGGTATAATTTTACTTATTCTTTTTTTTGTTAGCTTTAATAGTGATTCTTTATGAAAAAGTTTTAAAAATTGTTTTGGGTTATTAAAGCGGCTTAATGGCCAAAACCTTTCTCCTCGACCACCAGCGATAATTATGGCGTATCTTTTAAAACTTTTCATAACTTTTAATTACTGCTTTTAAAAGTCCGCTAAGAAAATTAGTTTTAATAATTAAAGGCAAATAATCTTCTCCTTCTTGAAGGTAGATGCTACCCAAAATTTTTGCCTGGGGTCTAATGCGGGGCAGTAATTCCCAAGCATAAAAAGAACCAATCTTCGTATTGATAAAGGTTCTTTTTTTCTTTTCAATAATAACTTCGTAATTCTTTTTATTATAATGGAGAAAGCAATTATTTGCCATCTCTTTTTCTGACATAATTTTACGGATATAAAACCAAAAAGTCAAGATATCTTTTATTTCGTTAATCAAAGGTAAAGAGGTTTTATCATTATAAATAATCTTATTGTTTGGATAATCAAAATAGATACTTTCTTTACTTTTAAAATTTTTTTCATTGATACTTTTGTAAACAAAAAGGGTTTTAAAATCAAAAGTAGCATAACTTATTATCGTATCAGCAATCTTAAAAAGAAAATTTGAAAAAGAGTTTAAATAACAACTAAATTGGTAAACTTCGCTATTTTGATAGAAAACTTTTCTACATTCTAATTTTAAAGCGCCAACTTTTAAAAACCCTAAATAAAGGTCATAATTAATAACCTCATAAAAATTAATTAAAAAAAAGAAGAGCATAAAATAAAAGCCCCGAGGAATTTTACCTCAGGGCTTTTTTAAATTAGTTATTTAATTTAATTAGTCGGTTTTTACCCAGCGGAGACCTTTAACCTTTTGATAAGCAACTTTGATATCTACTCGTTTGTTGGTGATTGCTTTAATCAGAATTTTGCCAAAATTGTCATCGGTTGAATAGCCATTATTGTTTCTATCTAACCAAAGATAATAGACGCCGTTAATTTCAATATTCTTTCGTTGGGTTGAATAAACACCGGGAGGAGGGGCTATATTTTCATCGTCAAAATTTCCTGAAGCCATTGTCGAAACAGCATTTCCTTTATCATTATAATGGGGAGTAGTATAATCGCCCGGGTTAACAATTGACATTGGAGCAAATTCTCCCCGGTCATCAAAGATATAGTCTAAATCCGGCCAATTTGCTTGGTTACCAATTGCCAAAGGAATTGCTCCGTTATCGGTTAATTTTAAACCACTTGGATGGTTGGGGTCCGGGTCACTGGCACCATAAACACTAACTTCACTTATTACTGGGGTTAAATCTAATTCCCATCTTTCACTCTCTTCATTTTTCTTATAAGCTGAAACACCAACAGTTTTTGCTGGACCACTCACATCATAAGAAGTAGTATAAGAAGGTAAGGCGGTATCTTTTATCCCATCCACATAAATATAATAGCCATCAACATCCGCTATCCGCGTCCAATTAAGTCTCAGTTTTGCTCCGTTATCAACCGGCTCGTAGGAAACAGTTGGTTTTTCTGGTTTTTCTACTACTTGCTCACAGCCAATAAAAAAAACTAATAAAAGTAATAGAATAAATGGCTTAATATATTTCTTCATCTTTACCTCCTTTTTACTTTCTTGTTGGTGGTTTTACTTTTGGTGTTGGTGGTTTTACCTTAGGAGCAGCCGGAGGGGTTATTGGTTTTTTGGCGTGGAATTGTTGATAATGTTCCTCATAGGCACTTTTTAAAGAGTCTAATGCAGCCGATAAAAGATTTACCTTTTCTTTAAGCTCTTTTATTTCGGTATTTAGTTTATCCATTTGCTGAGTAATTTGTTGCCCTGGTTGACAATTGAAAAATAATAAAATAGTAAAAACTAAGAAAAAGGCTAATAAATAACGCATACTTCCTCCTTTGATAAAACTATTTATCATTAAATGATTATAGAAAATTTTTTTCTAAAGTCAAATAATTAAAAAATGGTTATTTTTTTTGTTATTTTCTGATAATTAGTGATTAAAGTAAGAAAATATAAGCCAGGCGGTAGTTGAGATAAATCAAAATAATTTTCGTAGTTTCCCCTTCCTTTTCTTCCTTTATCAATAATCTTGATAAGATTTCCCAAGGAAGAATAAAGTTTTAAACAATAATTACTTTCTTTAATTAATTGGTATTTAATCTTAATAATTCCCTTTGTTAGATAATTAACCTCTAAATCGCTAAAATCCCTTTTAAATTCTTCAATATTTCCTAAAGGTGAATATTTTATGGTGAGATAATCATAATCAGTAAAGGGTGAAAAACTGGCACCTGTTACATAAACATTACCTATGCGATCAGTAACAAGGGAATTGGGATAATCGTTTTCATTAAAGCCATCATATCTTTGTGACCATATTAATTCACCATTAGCATCATATTTTATTGTTAAATAATCATTATTTCCATTTTCATTAACAATAATTCCGGTAATATAAATATTACCAAAAATATCGGCTCCAATTCCTACTCCGTAGTCATCTTCACGGCTGCCGTAAATTCTTGACCATAAATACCTTAAAGAGGTATCATATTTTAGTGTTAAAATATCTAAACCGGAATCGGTAAGGATACTGCCAATAATAGCAATATTACCTAAGGAATCTAAAATAAGTTTTCTTGGTTCAACACCATTGCGATAAATGGCTACTCTTTGTTCACGAAGATTACTATCGTATTTTATTGTAGTAATACTTGGCTCTCCAGGAAAACGGGAAAGATAACTGAGACCGGTCACATAAACATTGTTAAAATTGTCAATAGCTAAAGAGATAGGAAAATCAAAATCAAGACCCGGTCCGCTATAACAAGCGGCACTGAGAAGTTCACCTTCGCGATTATATTTTAATGTTAAATAATCATAATGGGTTTCGCCCCCGCCATTATAACCCCCAGTTACATAAATATTATTATAATTATCCAAAGCAATTGCTCGTGGTTGGTCCCAACCTCCACTTTCGTATCTTCTTATCCATTGGACAAATCCGTTGGAGTCATATTTTATAGTAGCAAAATCAAAAAGGGTATTACTTCCACCGGAACTTTGCCCAGTTACATAAACATTTCCTTCGTTATCAACGGCAATTGCTGTGGCTTCATCCCAATCAAAAATTCCGCTTCCCGGCCCATCATAGATAGCCACCCATTTTTCTCGACCATTGCGGTCGTATTTTATTGTTACATAATCTAGTTCAACATAATTTCCCGAGCGATAACAAGTGGCACCGGTAACATAAACATTACCATAAGAATCTATCGTCATTGCGGTAGGATAATCATCATAATTACCTGGTCCATTATATCTGCTTATCCACTGGATTTCACCATTGGGGTTATATTTAATAGTGACAATATCACAAAAACTTTGTTGATAATTGCTACCGCCAGTGACATAAACATTTCCTTCATTATCTAAAACAATCATTTGGGCTCCGTCACTAAGGCTATCAGGTCCGTTATAGCGGGCAAGCCATTCTTGAGAGAATAATTTTATATTTCCCAAAAAAATTAGTAAAAAAACTAAGAAATACCGCATAAAAAAATTATTATAAAAAACTCTAAAAAGTCAAATATTCAAAAAACGATTATTTTTCAAGGTTTCGCAAACAGACTAAAAAATTTTTCCAAAAATTAAGATTATATTTTTCTAAAAATTTTGTTGCTACTAATTGATAAAAATAATTACCGTAGGTATAAAGATGATAACTAACATTTTTTTCTTTAATAAAATTTTCACTTTTTGATGAGATATTAAACAAAATAAAAAAGAAAAACCACACCAGTAAAATCCCTTTTAGGATTCCCAAAAAACCACCAAAAAGGGAGTTTAACCAGCCTAAATGCAAAAATTCTAATATTTTTTCAAAAAGATAAGCAAGGATTTTAAAAAAGAAATAAAAAATAAGAAAGCTTGATAGATAGATTAACAATTTAGAAACAAAATAGGGGAAAGAATAATTTTTTAATAATTCCCAAAAATAGTTTTCGTAACGGTTGGGGATTATGAAAATAAAAAAAACTGCCAAAATAAAAGGTAAAGAATTTAAAAATCCTTTTTTAATACCTTTAATAAATAAAACTAAAAGAATTATTGAAATTATAATATCTATCAGCATCCACACCTCCTGCCTGGATATATAATTATAATAAAAATTTTTATTTTTGTCAACAATTTATTGACTTTTTAAATTTTTTTGTTATAATTTATCAAGGTATTAGGAAATATTTCCTAATACCTAAATAACAAATGGAGGATATGATGAAATATCTCAGTCTATTTATTTTTTTTATTGTTTTATTATTTTCTTTTTCTTACGGCAATGTTGGTTTTGTTAACGGTTTTGAGAACTATCAACCACCAAAAGCAGTATCCTCACCGGTAAAGATAAACGAAATAATCGTTGACCAAGAGTTAAACTATCCTTATGACTGGGGCAGAGATGTTTTAATTGATACTTCAGTTCTCTATGATTTTGATGGTGATTATGATGAAAATACTGGTCAAATGTGGGTAGTAACTGCTCCCCGATATGACTCAGTTATTCGTCTTTATTATTCAACTGACCATGGTTATCATTGGACTTGGGCGAGAACTATATCTCATACTCTTAAAAGTTTATATAAGAAAGTGAGAATTATTGTTGGTCGCGGTGATTCTAATTATATTTATATCTTTGGTCTTCATAGTGGTCTAAATAATACCGGTGATATTTTTGTTCTTGCTTACACCTTTGACCTATCTCGTTCTGTTCATAATTGGGTTACTTGGAATAATGATACGATTAACGATTTTGCCGTTGCCAAAGATTTTCGCAATAATTATTGGCTTTATTGTGTAGCAGCTAATGAAAATCGTGGGGGCTTTAATGCTAAACTTTTCCGCTCTTCTGATTGCGGTCGAACTTGGGATAGTCAAATTGGTTTTGATATTGGTGACCCAGATATTATCTTTGGTACTGGACCTAATCTAAATTTTGCTTTTGTTCGTTTTTCAAGAGATACTCTTTGTTATCAGCGAAATAATAATTACGGCGCCCCGGGTAATTGGCAAACGTTAGCGGTTCTTGATGGTATAACAGATTATAAATATTGTCCGAAAGTTTCGCCCGCCTTTACCTCTCCCGATAGTATTGCAACAACCTGGGTTCTTTATGAGCTGGATTGGCATAATACTGGTGATTTAGATATTTGGTATGCTGTCCGTTCTCATGCGTGGGGAGATACCTGGCGAAAAAGATATCTTCTTGCTGGCTCAACAAGATTGGATGAAAGGGTGCCGGATATTGAATATTATAAATCTATTGGAAATATCTGGGTAAACGCCAGTTATATTATCTATGATTCTTCTTATAATGAAACCAGCTATGTCTATTCCCGTTGGAGTGATGCCAATAATCCTTTTAATTGGCATGATACAAATAAAGTAAACGATTCGGGAACACAAGTAGGCACTTGGTTTGGTCCAAAGACTTGCGGTCCAAAGATTGTTTATTCTCCCGGTGCTCCAGCTCCTGGCGGTGGTGTTTTATATACCCGAGCAACTACTTTTTACATTCCTTATCGGTTATATTTTGATGCTCCTTGGTTCCCTTCAGCAATTGAAAAAGAAAAAGAATATAAATCAAAGATTTTAAAGATAAATACCCTTGCTAAAAAAGCGATTCTCTTTCAATTTAAAACGGAGATAAAGAAAGCAGCCATCTATAACTTAGAAGGTAGACTGGTTAAATCTTTCAATAACCAGGCCTCTTCTCTCTTGTGGAATGGAAAGGATGATTATGGAAAAGATGTTCCTATTGGAGTGTACCTAATCAAATTTAAAACTGATAAAAAAGAGTTTACCGAGAAATTTATCTTTTTAAGATAAACTAACAAAAATAAAGGGTTCCGATAGGCAAGATTTTTGTCTGTCGGAACCTTTTTATTCAATTAAATTTCGAGCAATCACAATCTTTTGAATTTCCGATGTGCCTTCATAAATCTCCATACATTTAGCATCCCGATAATATCTTTCTACTGGATAATCCTTCGTATAACCATAACCACCGTGAATTTGGATTGCCAATCTGGTTGCTTCCATTGCTACTTGAGAAGCAAAATATTTTGCCATACTTGATTCCTTAGAAAAACGAGGTACTCCTTTATCTTTCAAAAAGGCAGCATAATAGACCAAAAGTCTTGCCGCTTGAATTTTTGTTGCCATATCCGCCAGCATCTCTTGAATCATTTCAAATTCATAAAGATATTTACCAAACTGTTTTCTTTCTTTACTATAAGCCAAGGCTTTTTCAAAGGCAGCCTGGGCAATACCAACTGATTGGGCACCGATATCAATTCGGGAAACATCCAAAGTATGCATGGCAATCTTAAATCCTTGACCAATTTCTCCTAAGAGATTTCTTTTTGGTACTTTACAATCTTCAAAAATCAATTCACAATTGGCGGTTGACCTTAAACCTAATAAATCTTCGTGTTTGCCAATACTAAAACCTTCATAATCCCTTTCCACTATCAAAGCACAAATACCTTTATGTTTTAAATTTCTATCAATAGTTGCGAAAACAACAAAAATCTTTGCTTCACCGGCATTAGTAATAAATCTTTTTGTGCCGTTTAACAAAAAATAATCGCCCCCATCTTTTATTGTTGTCTCTAAACTGGCTGGGTCACTACCGACATTGGGTTCTGTTAAAGCAAAAGCACCAATTGCTTCCCCTGTGGCTAAAGGAGGCAAATATTTCCTTTTTTGTTCCTCATTGCCAAATTGGAAAATCGGATAGGCGCATAAAGAATTATTAACTGCCATGATCAGTCCGATAGAAGCCGAGGCCTTAGAGATTTCTTCTACCGCAATTGCCAAACTGGTAAAATCTAAACCAGCACCACCATATTCTTCGGGAATAATCATTCCCATAAAACCCATTTCGGCCATCTCTTTAATAATTTCTTTAGGAAATTCACCGGTACGGTCAATTTCACCAGCAATCTTTTCAATTCTCTCTTGGGCATATCTTCTTGCTGTTTCCTGAATTAATTTCTGGTTTTCATTCAATTCAAAATTCATTATTCCTCCTTTTTAAATATTTTTTAAAACTTCTTTAGCAATTATTAATTTCATAATCTCTGATGTACCTTCACCAATTTCACAGATCTTAGCATCTCTAAAAAATTTTTCTAAATTTAATTCTTTACTTATTCCGTAATAAGAATACAAAGAAATTGCGTAATCACAAATTTTTACTGCTGTTTCCGAAGCATAAAGTTTGGCATTAGCGCTTTCTTTATCCGCCCGCTCACCTTGATTTTTTAATAGCGCGGCATAATAAGTCAAAAGGGAGGCACTTTCAATTAGCGTATCCGCCTCAGCAATAATTTTATAAACCCTTTCATTTTTGGTATTTCTTTCTTTCTCCCAATCCACAATCATTTGGTAAGCCCTTTTGGCAATTCCTAAAGAAAAGGCAGCGATACTTATTCTTCCACCATCCAAAGTTTCCATAATAATCTTATAGCCTTCCCCTTCATTACCCAAAAGATTTTCTTTCTTTATTTGGCAATCTTCAAATATAAGTTCACAAGTGGAAGAGGCCCGCACACCCAATTTATCTTCTTCTTTCCCCACACTAAATCCGGGAGTGTCTTTTTCCACAATGAAAGCCGTTATCCCTTTCTTTCCTAAATTTTTATCAATGGTGGCAATAATTACAAAAATATCCGCTTCCAAAGAATTGGTAATAAATCTTTTGGTTCCGTTTAAAATATAAAAACCATTATTTTTCTTTGCTAAAAGTTCAATAGCCGCGGCATCACTGCCCGCATTGGGTTCAGTTAATCCCATAGCACCAATTTTTTCTCCTTTTGCTAAATTTATAAGATACTTTCTTTTTTGTTTTTCATTTCCGTATTTAAAAATGGGAAAAGATGCCAAAGAAGTATGGGCAGCGGCCGCTAAACCAGTGGAAGGACAGATAAAAGAAATTTCTTCAATAACTATTGAATAATGAAGATAATCCAAGCCCAAACCACCATATTCTTTCGGATAGGGAACACCTAAATAACCTTTTTCTCTTAAAAGATTTAAATTCGCTCTCAATAAAGAAGGTGAATATTCATCAAGTTCTTTTAATCCCTTTAAATTTTCTTTTACCTCTTCTCTAAATTCTAAATATTTCTTATAGTTGTTTAGTTTAATCATATGTATAAACGGTCCTTATCCACTTCTTCCCTTAAAACTCTTAATTCTTCCTCAGTTGGCTCTTTAGTAATTTCAATCTTTTCCGGAATGATTAATTCAAAATCCGTATTTTCAATTATCTTTTCTAAAGTAACATGGGGATGGATAGAGATCAATTTCATTCTTTTAGTTTCTTCATCAAAACCAAAGAGACCCAAATTAGATACTACCCGATAAGGACCAGTATTTGGTGGTAAACCGGCTTTTTCTCTTGCCCCTTTGCCATCCAAATAACCGGGAGTAGTCATAAAATCTAATTTTTTTACAAATCTTTTTTTATCATGCTGTCTCATAATAATAATAGTTTTCCAACAATGACTACCAACATCATTTGCTCCGCCACTTCCTGGTAGCCTTACTTTTGGTTTTTCATATTCACCGATAACGGTGGTATTCAAATTACCATACATATCAATCTGGGCACCACCAAGAAAGCCGTATTCAATAAATCCCCTTTGGGCAGTTTCCATTATATCACAAATACCGGAAGCAGCAATTGCCTTATAAAAAGTTCGGGAATCACCAACTCCTAAGGGTAGTTTTTCCAATCTCGCACCGGTACCACCAAATTCAAAAACACACACCAAATTGGGAGCGTAGAGTTTTTGTGCCAAGGCGGCTGCCAGCATGGGAATGCCGGTGCCGATAAAGGCAGTTTTTTTATCTTCCATTAACCGGGCAGCAACACAGATAATCAATTCGGTTTCACTATATTTCATTTTACCTCCCACTAATCATCTTACTTAATTTTTCCAATCTTTCTTTACCGATAAGTTCCAAATATTCTTCGTGACTTTTTACGCCGTAAACATATTTATTTAAATATTCTTTTGTCCCTTCTTCCGTTTTTGATAATTCTAAAAATTCTTTAATATGTTCTTCATCGCGCCAATATTTATAACACATTTCTCCCGGATGGCTACCAAAAGGCGCAACAACAACGGCATCTACCAAATAATAGGGGATAATTGTTCTTTCCGGATATTTCCTTATCTCTTCGTTATCAATCAACTCCTCACAACTGATAATCAATCTTTTACACGCCCGAGCAAATTCAAAGGCAAAACCACTTATTCCATCAATTTGACAATTGCCATATTTATCAGCCCGGTGGACATGGATAAAACCAACATCTAAATATAAGGCGGGTAAGAGGCAGATCTTTCTTTTGGTAAAAGGACAGATAGCAATCTTTGCCGCACTGTAATTAAAGGTATCGGTTCCGAGCATTGAGAAAGTAGGAATAAAAGGAACACCCATGGCGGCGGCCTTAAAACGCCAGGCAATTGCCGCATTACTCCATTCAACCGTTTTTACTTTACCACTTTCGCAAGCCCTTCTTAAAATGTTAGAGATTCCGTAAACTTCGTAGCCCACATAAGTGATATCCAAAGAGGTTACCAAATCCGCTGCCAATAATAAATCAATCTCCAAGATTCCTTGACCAGCAACCCTTAAATTCTTTTTTCCCTGCCTTACCAATTCCCTGATTAAAGACATTGGTGCTCTTACGGTACCGTAAAGTTCAGTACCAATATAATCACCATCCTTAACAAACTTTTCAATCGCCTCTTTTTCGCTCATCACCTTTTCTTTCATTGAGAGGTCTTTATTTTTATGGACAAACTCCCGAAATTCAAAAGGGTCAGAATATTGAAAAAGTTCTCCTTTACCTTCAGCAATAATCTCCATAAAACCTCCCTTTTAAAACTTTTAAAATAATAGAAAAATAATTTTAAAAATCAATAATTAATTAATCTTCCTTTCTTGTCAATATAATAATATTTATCGCCAATTTTTACTAATGCCTTACCTTGATTAAACATACCGGCAGAGTCAAAGAGGGGTGGGATTATTAACTCCCCCTTTTTGTCAATATAACCCCATTTATCACCGACGCCCAGAAAGGGACAACTACTTTTGGTTTTTACCGGTATTAAACCTTCGGAAAAAAAAGTAAAGCTATCGACTTCTAAAGTAAGGTAACCACATTGAAAACAATTTCCGGGATACTTTTTCTTTTTAGTAGTTAAAAATAATGTTAAAAGAAAAGCAATGAAGATGATAACAAAAAGAAGCCGAAGATATTTTTTCATTTCCATAATTATAAAATAGCTTTTACTTATAATCAATAAGTTATAAGAAGAGCAAATTTAAAAATTTTAAGCCTTATTGAATTTTAATTTTTATTGGTTATAATTTTTTATGTCTTTAAAAATAAAAAGGAGGTAATTAATGAGAAAGTATATCTTTTTATTTTTTTTAATTTTCTTTTCTTTTAGTTTTTCTTTAATCTCACCGGAACTTCAAGAAGTAATTAAGAAAGCAAAGGACGATGAACTTATTCCCATAAATATTATCTTAAAAGAGCAATTTGACTCGGAAGTTCTTAATAAAATGGTTGAAGGACTGCCAAGAAGATTAAGAAGGGTAGAGGTGGCGCGGATTCTCAAGACCTTCTCTTTTGAGAAACAAAGGGATTTGGTAGCTTATTTAAGGGCTAAAGAAGGGGCTAATAAGGTTGCTGATATTATTCAGTTATGGATTGGTAATATTGTCCATTGTAAAGCGACTAAGGATGTGATTTTAGAAGTTGAGAAAAGAGGAGATGTCTGGTTTGTTGATTATGATTTAAAATATTGTCCCAACTTATTACCAAAACCCGAGAAAAGTGATATAACCAAAATAAAAGATGTGATTACTTACGGAGTAAGAAAAATTAGGGCACCAGAAGTTTGGGCATTAGGTTATACCGGTGAAGGCATAGTAGTTGGTCTAATTGATACTGGTGTTAATTATAACCATTTAGATTTAAGAGACCATATGTGGGAAGATCCAAATTATCCTTATCACGGCTGGAATTTTGAAAATAACAACAATAATCCTATAGATAATCACGGTCACGGAACCCATTGTGCGGGAACGATTGCTTCTGATGGAACAGCGGGAATTCAATGTGGTGTTGCTCCGGATGCGAGGATTATGGCATTAAGAGTAAGAACCGTGGCGGATACTATTGCGGAAAATCAAGTATGGCGGGCAATGGAATTTGTTGTTTCACCGCCCCTTTCCCCAGATAATGGTGGTGATTTAATTTCTATGTCTCTCGGTTGGATGCTTTCTTGGAATCCCCAACAAGCGATTTGGCGGACAAATTGTAATAATGTTGGTGCTGCCGGGATTGTGATGATTGTTGCCGCTGGCAATGAGCAGTCTATTTCGCCACCAAATTCTTTAAGATGTCCGGGAAATGTGCCTTCTCCTTGGCGCCATCCCCAAAATGGTGCCCAAGGTGCTCAATCGGATGTGGTTTCTATCGGTGCTACCGATTCTTTAGACCAGATTGCCTCTTTTTCTTCTCGGGGACCGGTAACTTGGCAGAATGTTCCACCTTTTAATGACTATCCCTATCCACCAGGATTGATGAAACCAGATGTTTCTGCGCCCGGAGTTAATGTTGTTTCTTGTGCTTACAATAATAATAGTGGTTATACGACAATGAGCGGAACTTCTATGGCCACACCCCATACTGCTGGTACTGTGGCTTTAATGCTTTCTAAAAATCCGGAATTGACACCAAGGGAGATTGATTCTATTTTGCAAGTTACCGCTGTTGATTTGGGAAGACCAGGAAAAGACTCCCTTTTTGGTGCCGGAAGGATTGATGCCTATAATGCGGTGATGGCAACTCCTTTGCCAACCGGTGTCCGATATTATAAGCATCTCATCAATGATGCCCCACCAAATGGTAATGGTGACGGTATTGTTAATCCTGGTGAGAGGATTGAGATGCCCCTTTGGGTAAAGAATTTATGTGATTATAATGTTTTCGGTGTTTGGGGAAAATTACAGCTTGACACAATTGACCCTAACATTACTATTACTGATTCTTTAAAATATTTTGGTAATATTTTAGCCGGTGATTCCGCTTTCACGGGTGAAGATGGCTATAATTTTGAAGTTGCCGAAGCCTGCACCAATGGTTATTCTATAAAATTTGAATTGGTTTTAAGAGATACCTTTGATTCTCTCTGGCTCTCACCTTTTGAGCTAAAAGTTGGTACTCCAGTTCTCTCACCGCAGGGAGTAATTGCTTGGGATTCGCCACCGGGTGGAAATAATAATGGTAGGATTGATCCGGGTGAGACCGCAACAATTGCCATTGGTATTAAAAATAGTGGTTTGGGAAATGGGTATTCTGTCTATGCTATTTTAAAATCGGGTGATGAGAGATTGGTTGTGCTTGATTCTTTTGGCACCTATGATACCATTTTGGTTGATAGTGTAAAATTTAATATTATTGACCGCTATAAAATCTATGCCTCTTCCGCTATTCCCCGAGAATATCCAGTATCTTGCACTTTAATAATTAATTCCGAAAGATGGCAATTTGTAAGACCTTTTAATATTGTCGTTGGTGAATTGCGAATAGTTGACCCAATTCCCGATAATTCTACTCCCCAGCCAAGATATTGGGCTTATGACGATGTTGATAGTTTCTATGTGGAATGTCCAGATTTTGAATGGATTGAGTTAAGAAATGTTGGTGTCCGATTACCAATAACTAATGATGACCAGACAATTCAGATTAATCTGCCTTTCCCGCTGAGATATTATGGTAATCTTTATACCGGTCAATTATCAATTTGTAGTAATGGTTGGCTAACACCAATTTATACCACATCAGTAGTTTATACCAATCAACCGTTGCCTGACCCGACATCAACGAATCCCAGTGCGATGATATGTGTCAATTGGGATGATTTGTATCCACCACTTGGTAATGGTATTTGGTTTTTATATGATTCTTTAAATCATCGAATGATAATTGAATGGGATAGTGTTTATTATTTTAGTCCGAGAGACCAATGGGATAAGTTTGAGATAATTATTTATGATACCACCGTAAGGACCTATACTGGTGATAATGAAATAATCTTCCAATATCTGACAGCCAATAATTATATTTCCAATACGGTTGGTATTGAAGACCATACAAATACAATTGGTATTAATGCTTTATACAATAATGATTATCACCGCGCCTGTGCCCCAATTATTGTGGGAAGAGCAATAAAATTTACAACCGATACTATTGCCTATATCGGAATGAAAGAAGTGAGTGTAAATAATAGAAAGAAAGCTATCATCTTGGCCAATCCCCAAAGAATTTTGAAAATCACTTTACCTTACGAAAATGCTTCAGTTTCCGTTTATGATATTTTCGGGAGAAAGGTAAAAGAGTTTAATTTAAAAACAAAAGAGTTTATTTGGGATTTTAGGGATAAGAGCGGTAAAAAATTGGGAACCGGAATTTATACCTTGAGAATAAAAACTAATAATAATCAGATTATTAAAAAGATAATCCATATTAAATAAAGGGGGTCTTATGCGTTATTTTATTTTTTTATTAACCCTTAGTTTCCTCTTTGCCTTACCAACAAAAGTAAATATTCTTTCTCACACACCTTCGGAAATGGTTTTAGAGATTATTCCTTCTTTTGAATTCTCAGAAGTTTGGGAAGGAAATGAAAAATACACAAAGATTTTTCTTTTAGGAGAAGAAGGAACAACCGAAGAGATTGGTAAACCAGAATTACCAAAAATTGCTCGGGCTCTGGGTATTCCGGATAATGGGAAAATTGCTGTTGATATTATTGAGAGGAGATACGAAATTTATGATAACATTTTAGTCTATCCCTTCCAACCACCAACAACCGATGAAAAAGAAATAAAGGAATTTGTAATTGACCGTTATTTCTATAATACTTCCACCAAATATCCCGAAGATATTATCTTTGATATTTCCTATGCCCGCTGGCGAGAAGTTCATATCGCCAATCTTTTATTAGTCCCCTTTGAATATTCAGCGGTAAATAAGCAATTAAAGGTTTATAACTATCTAAAAATTCGCATCCGTTTTACTGATGGTTATTGGCAGACGAAGATAATTGAACCGTGGTTTGCCAAAGTATTGAAAAAGACATTACTCAATTACGATGAATATCCAAAAGAGATAAAATATCTGGATATGCCGGGTGTTAGATATTTAGTAATTACTCATACTGATTTTGCTACGGCGATTGATACCTTAGTAAAATGGCATCACAAAAGGGGAATTGAGACCAGGGTTATTGCCAAATCTAATTGGACATCCCAAGAGATTAAAGATTCAATAATGGCTGAATATAATAGAAATTCACCGCCAGTTTTAAGATGGGTCTTATTGGTGGGTGATGTTGACCGGGTGCCACCATCTTATGCCTTTGGTAGTTTTCCTTCGGATTTCTGGTATTGCGATTTTCCAACAATTGACTATTACGGTGAAGTTGGTATTGGTAGATTTTCCGCAAATACGGTTGCGGAATTACAGGTAATGGTGAAAAAGACTTTAAAGTTTATGATTAATCCGCCATTAGATACCTGGCTTTCCAAATCAGTGCTGGTTGCCCATAAAGAACAATATCCGCAAAAATATTCTGCTTGTAAAAGGGGAATCTATTTCCATAATTATCCTTATTATAAATACCATATGGATACTTTAATGGGTGCTTTGCCTTATGCCACAAATGCTTCTTTAATTGCTCGCATTGATAGCGGAAGAGTTATTGTTAATTATCGGGGACACGGCTTAGAGACCGCTTGGGATGCTTGGGGAGCTGATAATCAACAGTTTGGACAGGCCCAAATAAATGCCTTAAATAATGGTGATAGAACCCCAATTGTCTTTAATATCGCCTGTCTCTGTCACCGTATCGATTATTCAACCAATTGTTTAGGAGAGATGTGGTTAAAGAAATATCCGGGTGGTGCAGTTGCCTCCCTGGGTGCCTCTGACCCTTCTTATACTATTCCTAATCATGGTTATGATTCCATGCTTTACCGTTGTTTAGGCGATACCATTACTATTCCCACCCCAGCAAGAAATTATAAGGCACCAATGTGGGATTTGGGATGGTTGATGCTTTTTGCTGATGCTCATATTGCTTTAAGACACGGTAGCAGTGGAAGAGACAATGTGGAGATGTATTTTTGGCTTGGTGACCCAGCATTAGAGATTTGGACCGGAAAGCCAGTTTCGCCAATTGTTCAATATCCAAGCGTTGTTCCTTTAGGTCCTTTTACGATGATGGTTACTGTTTTGAAAAATGGTAATCCTTTACCTAATGCCTTAGTTTGCGCCTATAAAGAGAATGAGTTCTATGTCTACGGATATACGAATGAAGCCGGTCAAGTTCAATTAAATATCAATGCCCAAACGCCAGGTGAATTCAGTTTAACAGTTACTGGTCACGAAATCCTTCCCTTTGAAGGAGTTTGTATGGCCACACCCGGAACTTCGCCCTATGTTGTTTATCTTCGCCATTATATTGATGACCGACCACCCTTAGGAAATGGCGACAGCATTGTAAATCCGGGAGAAGAGATTAATTTACCGGTATGGGTGAAAAAT
>Ga0185307_1000032_pt1 | contig 104785 bp, 100 predicted proteins | sample LHCtaG_FD_128010 | JGI IMG/M metagenome (GOLD analysis project Ga0185307, IMG submission 128010) | Hot spring microbial communities from Little Hot Creek, USA to study Microbial Dark Matter (Phase II) - LHC4sed_matched (SPADES... | ecosystem: Environmental > Aquatic > Thermal springs > Hot... | reverse complement strand
CAGAAGGAAGCCGACAACCATACAGAGAATAACCCATAAAGTGAGGTATTTTTCAAACAACCCTAAAGTGGCTTGACTTTCAGACATCTACACGCCTCCCTTTTTCAATGTCAACACACTTCCCAACTCTCTCAGAAACCTTAGGAAGAAGTTCATCAGCCACCTCCAACAGTTCCCCCACTTTAGGATCAGCCAGCCTATAATACACTCTTCTCCACTCCCTCCTGGAACTCACCAAGCCGCAATCACGAAGACAAATTAAATGATTCGAAACTTGAGATTGACTAACATTCTTAATAGACCCCACCAATTCAGAAACACACATCTCCTTCTTCTTCAACTCCTCCAAAATACGCAACCTTACAGGATGAGCAAAAGCCGAAAAAAGCTTAACCTTCAACAAAATATTTTGGCTCATACATGCTCCCGTCATATAATATCATTAAACTGTAATATCATAAAAACGAAATATAAGCTTTGCGAAGCCAGCTCAGACCAAAAGTTCTCAACATCCCAGCATCCTCGCTTCAAGTTTTACAAATCAAAATATTTTATCATAAACGATTCAGTTCTCCAGCCATAGACTTTCCATTAAGAGACACTAACAGAAAAATGCTTTAGAAAATTACGAAATTACATGTTTATCTTGTTTATTGGATTTTCATGTAGGCGGTTAACGTTGCGTCGCCTGTGACAGTTATGGACCTCGGGTTGCTGGTTGAGCCGTCGCTCCATTGGGCGAAGACGTACCGGGTTCCGCTGCTTGGGCTGTACGGCGATACAACTTCAACAGTATGACTCCCATAGGAGACTGCTACTTGAACCCTTCCATCCGGGCCAGTTGTGTACGAGGATCCGTCAACCTTCACGGTTACGCCCTGAATGCCAGTCGTCGTCCCGCTCCTGTAAACGTAGATTGTTAGGGTGTAGGCTGCGCTCCTAGAGAGCCCGCCGCCGGTGCCTATAACAGTTATAGTGTAGGTGCCAGTCGGCGTCGTCGGCGAGGTGCTTATTACCATCGTGCTGGTGAAGGTTGGGAGACCGGACTGCTGGCTGAGCGAGACAGAGGCCCCGCTCGGCAGTCCTGAAACTGATAGCGCGACTATTTCAGGGGATCCGCTTATGAGCCTAACTGTCACGGTCGCCGCCACTGAGCCGCCGGGCTCCGCGGATCCGCTCTCAGGGTCAACTGAAACCTCGAAGTTGAATTTATGAGTTGGCCGCCGCTTGAACCTAGGAAAGCTGTTAAAATTGCTTGGATTCTGAAGCCAGACCAAGCGTTTTGGGAGGAAGCCCTTATGCAGTATATCATTTGCCTTTTTGGGACCTCTGTTAAATTTGGGGTAATATGTTTTGTAAAGGACCTCGTCGCTCAGTATATAGCGCCAGCTCAGCTCCAGTAAAGATTTCCAATCTGCTGGAGCATCTATTCGCAATAGCTCAGAGAGCTTACCATGCCAACGTCCGTCAAAGAGCACACGCTCTTGGAAAAAAATTCCAAGAAACAAAAGCTATTGCTGAACGCAGAAATATACTTACTGGTAGACTGTACAATCGCTTTCCGAGCTCCTTGCTTCGCAACACCTTAATAATTCCTTCGCATTGGTTAATGCACGTTCGACGCACAGTTTTTGGCACAGAATTTAGATTTTCATTTTGTACTCCAACTTCTAACAAGGCTTTCTTTTCGTCGTCACTTCCGTCAAACTTGACAAAACATTTTTGGAGATAGCCAGATGTATAATTCATGGCCATTAATCCACAACTTTTAGTTGTCTCGTACTCATTTTCACCAAATCCGAGCCCGAAAATGGCTTTTGTGTATACACCTATCATAATAGTTATCGTATGCTGGGTATACCCCTTTTCACAACCCAACTGATATCATCAAATATTAAGGTAGTAACGGATCCTAGTAAAATTATAGGAGTCAACAACCATCATCCTATCAATTTTTTCGGTTTACAACAATCACGTACGTATCTAAAAAATATTGGAGCACTTCTAAAAGTGGCCAACAGTAGCGTTTTCTTACTTATAATCTCACTTCTGCCAACTTTCTCCTTCCTTTTAGTCTCCAAATCTTTTTTATGTTTTCAAGTTTTTCTCCTCCGCCATTTCTTCAAGCATTAAAGCAATCTCGTCGGTGTTTACATTCAAACCAAAAAACGGATCCAAACTTAGGATGCCAATAGCTCCCGTTTTTGTTTTGTTATAACGTTCGACACATTTTTCGCACTTTATGTAGAGCGTCTGCTTCTCGTTATAGCCCTTTCTTTCCTTATAGTAAAAATTTTCTCGAGTCAGTGGATATGCTTGCCCACATACTGGGCAATAAACATTAAATTAAAGATTACCCAGTTTTGTATGGAATATTTGTTCTGCGATTCTTATATCTTCACAAGTGTTGACGTTTACGGCGACTTTTACGTCGTCTATGATGACGATTTCTTCTTCCAGTTTTTTCTCTTATTCTTTTTCCATCAACTACATTTATATCTATTGGAACTAGGCTTCTCCCTTTAACGTTAGCATAGGCGTTCACAAACTTATGGACGCCTCTATTGGTGAATCCACCCAAAAACTCGAAACTGAAGCCCTTAAGTCCATCAACAATGCCTATGAAGTCTTGCGGATCTAGAGCAGACGAACTGGCATTAAAGGTCTTTCCTTCATCGAACCTTAGAAGACACCAAGCCCGTACCTTCAACCTCTTCAAAATTCTTTCCACAACATCGTAAGTGTTGAGGCAGAGCATTACGATAGCATAATCTACCATACTGCAAAATAAATTTTATATTCCCTCTAAATGGATGTAGCAATTTAAGGTTTATGTCTCTCTTTGGCTGAAGCCTTTTTTTATGTTCAGTCTTTAGATTAATAATAGATGGCGATGGTTGAATGGAGATAAATTGGTATGGATTGGAAGGCCTGACTACCAAAAATTTCGTGAGGGTTCCAAACAGTCTTGGAGTATACTTCGTTCGATGGGCGAGAAGCGGAAAACCCGTTCCAATCCACCGTCTCAATGGATGCGACTATAATGGGATACTGCATATAGGCTCAGCAAAGAAGTTGAGAAGGAGAATCTGAGAACTTTGGGAAGGGATTAGTGGAAAAGTTAAAAGACATACTATTGGTAGAACAATCGTCTTCTGTGGGCTACTCGAAGTCATAAGGTCAAGCGAATTCGAAGTTTCATGGGAAGAGTTAAAAACCTATCAAAGTGCTATAGGACAAGAATAGGTTGCCATATTTTCATACGCCAGGAAATATGGAGAACCCCCCACCATTAAATCTCGAAATTCGAAGAGAGTATTTTATAATCCTTGGCCTTGGCATACTCGGTAAGTCACGCCTCGCCTATGAACCAGATGAGTATGTAAGATCCGTTATTAATTCCTAGGCTTAGAGAGGTGTGAAGAGAGGATTGTATATGATGTAACATTTCATTCGTCTAGAACCTCACGTCTTTTAGAAAGATAAAAGCCGCTTATCTTATCATATTATAATGGTGGTAGCCAATATGGTTGCGGAAATAGACAAATGCGTAGAAAAATCTTAAATACACATTCTCTATAAGGTACTTTACGTGAGGGAAAATGTCTAAATCTACTCAAAGTCTTGAAGAGAAGGTTACAGTTAAAACGCTTGTATGGGTAGCGATTCTAAGTGCAGTCTTGACTTTTATAAGTACTATGTGGCACGCCTTCCTACCGTTTATAGCTAGATGCAACTTTACAGGTCTTGGAGTAATATGCTCAGAACCCGCTGAGATGGTTGGGATGCCGTTCGTCCTATTGATGCTACTATTTCCATTTGCTTTGAAAAGTAGCTGGTTTAGAGAGAGGCTTGGAGTAGACAAGCTAACATATATATACGTAGTTGCATTCACCGTTGCTGGATTTTCAAACGTCTTAATGCCTTGGTGCAACTTTCCATACTATGCCTGTAGTAGAGGCAATACTGCTACTACGAATCCACTCTGGAAGGCTAAAATTCCAGGATTTGTAGCAGTTTCACCTGAAGTGGCTGATGCTACTCTATTGGGTGGTGTTGCGGAAATCCCATGGGATGTGTGGCTGGCTCCAATGCTGTGGTTCTTCGTACTAATATCCTCTTTCGGTGTGATAAGCCTAGCAGTCACGAACATCTTACGGAAAAGCTGGATAGACGTTGAACGTGTACCGTTTCCACATACGCTTTTGGCATACGAGTTGCTGATTCAAGTTCAAGGAGAAGGTAGGTCAAAGGCTAAATTGAAGCCATTCCTCTTAGGCGTATTAGTCGGAATTATCATCTCAGTACCTCTAGGGGCTATCATGTTCCTACCATGGTTTCCAGACGTATATGCTTGGAGAACAGCTACTTGTGGACCAGGAGCCCAACAGATAACTCCGGACTCTCCACTCTATAGTCAACCTATAGCTTTACACTTCAGTAAGCATCCGATAGCGTACGTCATAGCCTATATGCTTCCTCTAGATGTGTTATTCAGCACTTGGCTGTTCACGCTGATATATGTAATAATCGTTTACGTTGCATTCTACTCCGGATACTATACAGCACTACCGACGACGGGTAGCTGTGGACGAATATGGTGTGGCGACATTTCACCATTATATGCTCCACCGCTTAGGCTTAGACTAATCTCTGGCGGAGGAATACTAGGGCTTATACTGATGACGCTTTTCCTTGAGAGAAAACACATATTGCAAACTCTTAGGGCTGCATTTGGACGCATGAGCCCTGATGAGAAAACTGCCATCGAAAAAGATGAACCTTTATCGTACAAGTCTTCCTGGATTATGCTACTTATAGGGTTCATCGTACTGTGGGGTTTACTGGTAGGTACAGGTTTTGACGTTGCACAGGGATTTGCAATGGTTCTCTTATCTACGATTCTCTGGATAGGACAGACGAGGCTATTTGGGCTTACTGGCGTCCACATAGAATCTTCTGGAGCCGTTCAGTGGATTACAAGAACTATATGGTATCCTGAAATGCCGTATCCAGGAGAACCGCCAACGGGTCTAGTATTAGGTAGCGTCATGTGGAGCGCTCAAAGCAACCGTCATCCTCTAGACGGATGGGGTTGGTCTATGTGGTCATCCTTCTCAGCGTATCAAATGGGAAGGCTCACTGGGGTACATGCCAAAAACGTGTTTAAAGTCGTTCTCATAGCGTTACTAGTATCCCAATTCGTAAGTCTACCAACGGTTATAATGGGTCTAAGTTATTATGGAATGTCCAGACTGCATGGCGCATCGTCATTATGGGCGTCAAATCTAGAGTGGTGGGCTAGCACGGGATGGTTTGTAGTAGCATCGGGTCATCCAACGGAGTGGGTTGGACATATTATGGTGGGCGCGATAGCATTAGCGGCTATGACGTACATACATGCTAGAGTCCTCTGGTTCCCCCATCCCCTCGGCCCTATATTGGCTTGGTCTATGAGCTTTCCATTATTTGGATGGTGGCTGGCCTTCCTAGTGGCTTGGGTGCTTAAGATACTGACGCTTAGATTAGGCGGTAGTAGAGCATACGAGGAAATCGGCGTACCCTTTGCTGGCGGAGTTTTAGGAGGATACGCTATAGTGAATTTCGTGTTCGCATTGATAGGCGTAATAAGGTTCTTCGCACCATTCTAAACACCCCCATTTTTACTTGAATTTTTAAAAGCGGTTTCATACTGTACATGGGGATGGGCTCTTCTACGGTAAAGTATTGAGAATGACGGCTGTCTATATGTTCTCTCGCACATCTGCACGTTCACTTAAGCTGTGCAACTAGACTTCATACATCCGCCTTTTTCACGGTTCGTCTGAGGTTACGCTATTGAAAAATCTGGTCACAGTGAGTGACCAAATACGTAAAAAAAGTTTTCATCCAATGATTAACTAAATCCAACGTTTATGAACTATAACAGTAAGCGGAGAAGCTTCTTATTTCAACGGGCAATGCAAAAGCTTTTAAAATTCTAATTCTAACCCGGTCGGTGATGACCGGGTCCACTTCATCGATCTTCTTATGACCTATGGAACTCCCCCTAACGATATCTACGTAATTTCCATCTAGATATGCTTCGATAACATACTCTCTAACCCTCTGACCGTTCCTAAGGTCTTCCATGGTAACAAATGTATCGACTTTAACGGATCTTCCAAAAATCAATTCAACCGTCGCTATTCGAGTTGGATCCTTATCGTAGTAGCTTCCTTCTGCAATCGGCTTGCTAAATCTACGTTTCAGTTCCAGACCAAACTCTAAATACCTCTTCATGTCAGGTTCAGGTATTAAACCATCTCTATCGGGGTTGGAGTTTAGCAGTAGATTGCAACCTCTCCCTACAGACTTATAATGTATCGCCATGAGTTTATCTAAGGGCTTGATAGAATTTTCCGTATTCAGCCGCCAGAACCAGTAGTGTTCTCGAATGGTAGTATCGCATTCACCTAGTAGCCAGACTTCTCCAACACCATCGGTCCACGCTTTAGAAATAAGCCCAGTTGCGAAAAGTGGAAATTGATCTTTAGGAACGGCGTTCCAAAATGGATAAGGTGCTACGCATTCTTCATTACCGACCCATCTGATGGTTGAATATTCCCCACCTTGGAAAACCATAGCGTTTGGCTGCAATTCGCGTAAAATCGATCCTATATCTGGACCCCATTCAGGGATTCCACCGTCAAACCAAAGCTCAACCAGTTCACCGTAATTGGTACATAATTCTCTAAGCATTCCTAGAAATACTCTATTGTATCTCTCTTGGTCTTCACGCCTCTTGGAAGCAACCTCCCCCTCCTTAACCTTCATGAATGCGTTTGTCCAATAGCTACAATAGAAGCCGGGTTTAATACCGTGTCCTCTACAAGAGTTTACAAATTCAGCAACTACATCTCCCTTTCCATCATGCCATCTAGAGCTTTTAACACTATACTCATACTGCTCGGTAGGCCAGAGGCAGAAGCCGGCAGAGTGCTTCGTAGTTAAAACAGCGTATTTTGCACCTATGGCTTTTGCCGCTTGCATCCACTGATCTGTGTTAAGCTTAACGGGGTTGAATAGATCTGGGTCTGGGAGGTCTTCAAAAGATTGAGGGCTTTCCCATTCAGGAGCATATGTTTCAATATTGAAGTGTATGAAGAGTCCTACTTCCATATCTTGCCATTCAAGTTGTTGTCTACTCGGCTTAGCTAACGTTATGCTACCCATAATATTCGCTCAGACCATTCTACGCTACATTTCAAAAATAAATCTTTCCCCAACTCAGAAGCGAGTTGTACTTGTAAATCGGTAGAAAGCGGTGGAATATTAAGGCCATTGTTTAGACGGTATTTAAAAATCTTCAAAACCTTAAATACTTAATCTTCATAATCCGATTCTGTGTCTTCTATGGAGAAGATGCCCAAAATGGAAGATTACTTAAAACAACACGACTTAATCTATGAAAAAGCTCCAGTTGAATGGAGTTGTGGAATCCCTCTAGCTAATGGTGAAATAGGTGCTTTGATATGGGGTGATGGAAATCCATTGAAGATAACGCTCGACAAATATGATAATTGGGAGCTTAGAACGGCCAAGCCGACAGACCCACGCTACAACTACTCTGGTTTAAGAAAACTTCTATCGGAAAAGAAGTTTGAAGAAGCTAGGCGAGTATTTATGGATTTAACGAGGTTTTCAGGTAGAATAGAAGAACCATATCCGACGCGGATACCGCTTCCAAGGGTTGAGTTAAACTTTACAGATCACGTTGAAGAATTTACCGCTAGACTTCACATATACGATGCCGTTGCAACTGGGTCTATGACGTCTAAAAACGGTATGGTACAGTGGAGATGCTTCGTACATTCGAATAGAAACCTGATAGTAGTTGAACTGAAATACTTAGATAAAACTAGACTTAAGAGTGTAAAAGTTGGTTTAAACCACTTAGATGAAAGAGTTAAGAAAGCCTTGAAAAACTGGGGCTATCCAGTCCCGGTTTATGGATCTGAAAATGGGTATAATTGGCTTATTCAGAAGTTTCCGGCTGAAAATGCAGCTGGAGGAGGGTACGTAGTCGCTTGGAAGCTCGTGGAAAAAAGCTTGACGGAGGAAACGTTGTACATATCGGTACTGTCATTCAACGATTCAACAACACCCCTTGAATCCGCCCTTAAAATGATAAGTGAAGCAACAAACATGAATTTTGAAGCTTTACTAGAATCTCATCAAGAATTTTGGAGAAGCTTCTGGAGTAAATCTTTCATAGCTATTCCAGACTCAAGACTTGAAAACCTATTCTACGTTGAACTTTACAAGTTGGCATGCTGCTCTATGGGCAAATACCCATGTCCTCTTCAAGGACTGTGGCCTCAAGACGGAGTACTACCTCCATGGAGTGGAGACTACCACTTAGATATGAACGTTGAAGAAACTTACTGGCCAGTTTATGCTAGTAATCATCTCGATCTCGGTAAACCGCTCTATGAACAATCCTGGAAGAACCTACCTAAGTTTAAACAAATGTGCCGTGAATTCTTCGGCTTCGACGGCGCCTGGTCTAGGTGTGAAATGGCCCTTGACGGAACACCAATATACGGATATTGGACTACAAACTTTTGGCCTGGAAACGGTGCCTGGCTATCCCACATGTACTGGCTTCACTGGCTATATTCTCAGGACAAAGACTTCTTGAAAGAAAGGGCGTATCCGATGATGAGAGAGTTTATGAAAACCTACTTAAACCTCTTAGAACTCTGGAGTGACGGACGATATCATATTCCGCTAAGCAATTCACCAGAATGGGAGGAGAATCGTCCTGAGGCATGGGGCTCTGATACGACGTGCGATTTAGCTTTCATAAGATGGCTTGCAACAAGCCTTCTAGAGACTGTGAAAATATTGAACATAGAAGACCCTGATGAACCTAGATGGCGTGATATACTTGAAAAGCTTACGGATTATCCGAAGGATGAAAATGGTCTTCAGATATTTAAAGGCCAGCCTTTGACACATTCGCATAGACATCCTTCACATCTGATACCGATACATCCACTAGGCATATTGAACATAGAGGGTAGTGAAGAAGATAGACGTATAATATACCGTTCTATAGAAACACTATTGCTTAGAGGAACTGGAGAATGGGCCGGCTGGTCATTCCCCTGGATGTCTATTATAGCGTCTAGGGTAAAAATGCCGAATATGGCTTGGCATATGCTTCAAATGTACTTCTACTTCATAAAACCAAACACGTTCCACATGAACGGAGACTATAGGCGTTTTGGCGCATGTGCATACGCATATCAAGCTATGACTTTAGAAGCTGGCTTCTGTGCAGTTGCGGCGATAATGGAGATGCTTCTGCAATCCTGGGGTGGACGTGTAAGAGTTTTCCCAGCGATTCCAGAGTTTTGGAAGGACGCATACTTTCACAAGCTTAGAGCTGAAGGAGCATTCCTAGTAACATCTAAGCTTAAAGATAGGAGAGTAGAGTACGTGATCATAGAAAGTGAAGCTGGAAACGTCTGTGAAGTCGTAAACCCATTTAATGAGGCTGAAGTTTCAGTTATAAACATGAAAACGGGTAAAGAGAGAATTTTAAGCGGGGGGATTCTAAAATTTGAAACTGAAAAGGGGGGAGCTTATTTATTGAAGCCTTCAAGTAAGCCTTTGACTGAAATAGATTTATCGTACATGTCGTTCGAGCGAGGACCTAGTGAGAAAAACTGGTTTGGAGTAAAGAAGATTCCTAGATTCTAGATGTCAGATAATTGAGAACATATTGGGCTTAGGGCGGTTTAACATGAAGTATAGCGATAAATACCTAGCCCTCATGGGAGGAAGACTTGGCAAACCCAAGCGTATCCCACATTGGGAGCATTGGTCTTGCCCAGATGCTGAAACCTATATCACTGGAATAGACTACTATGAGCACCCCCGCCTATGCCGACTAAAAATGGCTGAACTCCACCCTCAATTAGAGTTACCTATCCCTGAAAGAGATGACACACTCCCCCGCCCTGAGGCTTTGATGGGTGGCCGAAGCTCCTACATCGACGAACATGGTCGCTGTCACGTCCGCTGGGGTCATTCACTCAGCGATCATTGGAATTGGGGAGAACGCTTTAAGACACTGGAAGATGTATTCTCTTTCTCACCGTTAAAGCAGGGAGACTTCACCAATATTCCGGTAGTTGAATCCCGTGACTACCGCGACGAGGAGAAGCTCTACCGAGAGTACCGTGCTTTATATCCAGCCGAATGGGGTGATAAGGCACCTGAAGGCTCTACTGCTTCTGTAAGTTTCTACAATACGATGTTTATGTGGCCGCTGTTGACATTCGGTTGGAGGCTTTTCCTACGGGCTTACTTAGATGAAAGGTTTGAAAGGATTATGGAGGAGTTTGCTGAGATCAACCGGCGCGTCTTCCGCGTCTTCGCAAGACTCCCGGTAAACTTCGTCATCTGTCACGACGACATAGCTACTTCCCGCGGGCCCATACTCTCCCCCTCATGGATGAGGAAGCACATATTTCCACGCTATAAGGAATTCTGGGAGATCGTTAGAGACGCTGGAAAAGTCGTCATATTCATGTCAGACGGATGTATAGACGCGTTTGTAGACGATATCATTTCTTGTGGCGCTCAAGGTATAATAACCGAACCCTACACGAATATTCGCGCTATAGCTCGTAAATATTCCAACATATTTTTAGCTGGTGAGGGAGATTGCCGTATACTACTGCGTAACAATCCTGTTGAAATAGAGGCTATGGTTCGGAGAATGGTTGAAACGGCTAAGATAGCCGGAGGTTATGCTTTCTGTATTGGAAACCACATCCCGTGGAATACTCCGCCACAAGCTGTTAAACTCTACTTAGACCTATGTGCTGAATTGGGCCGTCTAGAGTAGACTTTGATGCCGTTCAGCGTTCTCATAGATAACGCCCATATGCATGAACTGTATCAAACATCGCTAAAACGTTTTCAACAGGCGTCTCTTCGAGAATATAGTCGTGGCTGGCACCCGCAATATACCCGCCTCCAGGCATCATTATTTCAAGGACTTCACGCGTCCTAGTTCGAACGTAATCCGGTGTACCGAAGATTAACCATGTGGAGTCAATAGCACCGTTAAAAGCTATTTTATCTCCATACTCTTTTTTGAGCTTTCTAAGATCCATTCCCCTACATGAAGGCTGAACTGCGTGCAACCCATCTAATCCAATCTCCACCATAGCCGGGATGAGTTCTGCAAACCCCCCACAACAGTGGAGCATGACTTTTAAACCGTATGAGTGGCCGAGATCAACCAGCCGCTTTAGGTGGGGCAGAACAAACCGTCTGAAAGGCTTTTCACTCACCATAGGTCCATTTTTCGTTCCAAAGTCGTTGCCTATGAAGAATATGTCGATTAGATCCGTTGCTTCATCGAAGATCTTCCTGTTAACAGCTTCATAGTAGTCTACTACGTGCTCAAACACAGCGTCTACAACTTCGGGTTCTGTACGCATTTTAATAAACATATTCTCCATACCTAAAAGCTCCATAATGTCATGCCAGAATGGAGACCAATCTCCACCCAAGATGGCATACTGATCGTAGTACTTCTTCGTCTCAGCTCTTATGGTTGAAACGTCTATCCAGTCGGGTTTAGGCCAAGGATACTCTTCTATCTCCCTAATGGAGGCATTTGAAAGGGGATGGTTTAAAGCATAGCCGTAATAGAGACTACTCCGCTCTACTCCAAAAACTGTACGGAATTTTGCTCCAGGTATGCGTGGATTAAGGTCTGGACCTACATATCTAGCATATACGCGGCGGAAGTCGTCTCCAATCCTTCTACGCAGGCCTTCATCGTCTAAACCTAAGATACGTTTTGCTTTACTCCAAAATTCAGGTGAAGAGCCACACCATATGGGTACTCGATCAGGCTCTTCATGTTCAAAAGTTGTTAAAACACGTTCTTTAGAGTTCATTTAGAACCAAACCTATACTAACGTTATATCTTTTATATCTTTTTTTAACTAGTTGACCAACCTCTTTTCCTCTATTTCAAATTAAGATTAAACGTTTCCCCGTTTTTCACTTATAAGGGGTAACGTCCATATTCATAACCTACTTTATACATGGTGAGTATGTTCTCGATTGGAATTTCTGGAAGGAATACCTGGGATGGTGCTAATACGAAACCGCCGCCTTGAGCAACTGTCTTAAAACGTTGAAGCACCTCCATCTTTACATCGTCAATGGAGCCGAATGGTAGGGTTTTCTGAGTATCCAAGGACCCGTGTATGCATATTTTATCTCCAAATTCACGTTTAATCTCTTCAACAGACATGTTGGCTGCTCTAACCTGTATTGGATCCAATCCATCTAAACCTATCTCTATTAAGTCTGGAATTATATCCCGTATACTCCCACAGGAGTGTAGCTGAACTAGGAGCCCATACTTCTTAGCCAATTTAAACAACTTCTCTAGTCTAGGCTTGAAAAACTCTCTAAACATTTTACGGCTTAGGAATAGCCCCCTTTGAGTCCCATAATCATCACCCATGAAGAAGATATCTATGTCCTTCGCGCAGAGTTCGAATATTCTACGAGACACTTCATAGTAGAATTCTGTTATAATGTCTAGGAGCTTGTGTATAATTTCGGGGTTTGTAAACACGTAATTGAAGAACCTCTCCATACCGGTTAAACCTAAGGCTACAAAGAATATTGGGCTCCAAGCACCACCATAGACGACGTAATCCTCAGTATATACTTCAACAAGTCTAACGATATCGTAGTAGTTTACCTTATCCGGGTCAGGCCAATTATACTTCTCTAAATCCTCTAAAGACTTTACGTTAGCCAGCGGATTAACCCTAGGTATACCCTTTCTATCGTGGACGACGCCCCACCAATCCTTATAACTTCCATCGGCATAATTTTCAACTGCACCGAGATCCCCCGCCCAGTAACAGTGTCGAAAATCTATGTGAAGCTTCTTCAAAAGCTCCTCTCTCTTCTCAACCTTCAGCTCTCCGCATAATTTCAACCAAACGCTTTCATCAGCCCAAAAATCCATTGGAACCCTATCAGGCTCTTCCAAGTAATATGCCGCTAAACCTCTCTCCTTAGAATTCATGCGATCTCTCATGAGACCACCAACATAAAAACATATATACTACCTGAGAATTCAAAAAACTTTTGTGGAAAGCATGAGCCAAGAATCTAAAGCCGGAAAAACGCCATACCTTATGATAATACTGACATCGATACTTCTAGGAGTTATTGGAACATTCTGGAATGCTGTTCAACCAACCCCGATGGCGTATGCCATCACGGCTCACTGGGGTCCTAGCATATGCTCTATGTGGTTTGGAGCGGCACCTTTTTGGCTTCTAATGATCGCCTTCTTTCTTTCCAAAGTAAAACCATTCCAAAAATACTTGGACTTAAAGAATTTAACAATACTGTATGCAATAGGGGCTATGGCTTACTCCTACATATCAATGCAATTTCCATGGTTCTGGTACCCAGGAATCATATACTTTGTCAGAACCGTCGACCCAGATATTTCGATGCGTCTCTGGCAGACATGGTGGGCTCCTGAACCAGACGTATGTCGACTTCTAGCTCAGGGAGGATTATCTATAGGTCAAATCCCGTGGAATGCATGGATTCCCGTCATAGTGTTCTACACAGTGCTATTCGATTTATACGCTATTTCACTAATAGCTACAATTAATATTTTCAGGCGTTTATGGATCGATGTAGAGAGAATACCATTCCCACACGTCATGGTTGCGCACGAGCTTCTAAAAAGAATACCTACGACTTCCATAATAGCCTCGGAGTCTAAAAAAGTCAGAAAGACGTCGCCATTCCTCATAGGAGTTATTCTAGGAATATGCTTTGAACTTCCCGTAATTCTAGCGATACTTCTACCCTGGTTTCCCGATATCTTCGGCTGGCGTACTCATACATGTTTAGGCGGAACACATGTCGTCTATGCTGGTGAAATAGCCACCCATCCCATATACTCCGCAGTAGTAGGTTTAGGTAGCTTAAATAAGAACCCTGCTACAGTAGCCGCAGCATACTTTGCTCCGTTGGACATCTTGTTTAGTGCTTCATGCTGGTTTGTAATAATACTGATACTCGTTCAAATATGGTACTATCTAGGATACTACACCGCGTTGATAAGCTATGGATCATGTTGCAGATCATGGGGTCCTGAATGCCCAGCACGTGCACCACCACTTAACTGGCACACCATAGAGGCTGGAGGCCTTTATATGATAGCTATTATGGAACTATTCTGGCATAGACGTTATATCATCCAAACAATAAAGAAAGCGCTAGGAAAACCGTCAGAAATAAACGATTATGAAGAACCTGGAAGCTATAGGCTTAACTGGATCGTATTTGTAGTATCTAACGTTGCTTTAATCGGTTTATGGATGATGAATGGCTTGAGTGTTCCAATAGCTATAATTTTAATAGCGCAAAATTGGCTTCACGCCATAGCTCAACTGATATATATCGGAAGAGTGAGCACGCCTCATGTATGGTGGGAGGGAAATACCTTCTTTAGATTCATTTGGCCTAGTCCACCAGAACCTTGGTGGAATGTTAGTTATGAACAGTTCCACGCACATAGCTTCAGCATGGTCATGACTTCTTTAAATGAACCCACTTGCTTCCCAATATACGGCGCCGCATTCGCATACCGTATGAACAATCTCACTAAAGCAACATCCAATAGAAACCTATTCAAAACTGTAACGATAGTAGCTTTAATAATAATACCCGTAGCTTTAATCATGCAAATAATCATATGGTCTACTTATGGATGGGCTCGCACAGCTTTCTCTCAAACCTGGGGGTTTGCTGCGTACTTTGGGCAGACAGAACCATATATTCATCCATCTAGTACGCCTCCAAACGAGTGGTGGCCATGGTTTGTTGGCGGAATGATAATAGTACTGGTATTTCAGTATCTACGCTCTAGATTCCTCTGGTTCCCACTAGAGCCTCTGGGTTTCCTGGTGGCTAATGGATATACAACTCTTCAACGAGGATTAGCATCGACGTTCATAATCGCATGGTTTTTAAAGTGGTTAACGCTTAAAATTGGAGGGTCAAAACTCTACGAGGATTATGGAATACCTATCGCAGCTGGTTTCATTGTCGGCTACATGGCTATAAACTTCTTCGCAGGTTTAGTGGGCGTGTATAGGTGGTTCTTCCCATTCTAAATACCCCACTTTTATTTTCCTTAACATTTACCGGAATGCCGTCTTTCATATACTTGTTTAAACTAAGACAGGCGTGTTTAAAGGCTTTACAGACAACAATGGTGAGTGTAGGTTTACAGTATTAGCACCTGTGAAAGTCAAGATGGACGGTTTTCGATCATATGAATGTTTGACCCCTCCCCTCTAGTTTTCTCCATTATATTTTCTATGGATTTTCTCCATGTTCTGCCCCGTTTTTCCGAAAACCTTCATAGTTCATCCATTCCGGTTTAGTGTTAACCTTCACTCCTTCCGCCTCCTTTCATAGAGGGGCTTTCGGGGTTAACAGTGAAACTTACATCCATCCGGTATTTTATCTATGGAGGAGAGTCTACCAAATAAGTAAAGAATGAAGAGGGTAACGTCGAATTTCTTTTACTCCACTAAAGTACTCTTATAAGGGACGTGCAATAGTTTGCAGGCTGTTCAGTCTAAGTTTGTGTATATGGACAATAATTTGGGAACACCGTTCTAGAGAATTCCTTAAGCATGTTTATAGATCTGTTGGGTGAGACTCTTGTCATCGAGAAGTCTAGTATCATCATATCAGCTCCAGCCTCAGAGTACTCCTTTACCCTTGAAAGCCACTCTTCTGGACTTTCACCAATACCATCAGGGTACGTGAGCGAGGGAGCTAATAAAACCCGCCGCTCCATCTCCTTCGACATCTCAGTAATACGAGACGCTATTCTTCTAAAGTCTTCAATTGGGAGGTTTGAAGGCGGTAAAAATCCATCACCGTATTTAACTGTAGCCTTAAGTATTGCTTCAGAAGAACCGCCAAACAATATCGGCGGATGAGGCTTCTGAACGGGTTTAGGCCAGAATGGCGCCTCAACAACCCTATAGTACTTACCCTTATACGTGACCCTACCGTCTTCAGTCCAAAGCCTCAGTATCACCTCTAAGGCCTCCAACATTCTTGACAATCTTTCCTTATGCTTACCCCAGTAAACGCCATAGGATACGGCTTCCTCTTTAAACCATCCTGCACCAACACCGAAGTTAACGCGACCTCCAGAGATTATATCAACAGTAGCTACAATCTTCGCCAACCTAGCTGGCTCATAAAATGGTAGAGGTGAGACCCTAGCTCCCAATCTTATCCTCTTTGTCTGTACGGCTAATGCCGAAAGTAAAGTCCAAGCGTCAAGTTTATTCGGCTCATTCGGATCCCATCCAGTTTTCTCGTAAAACTCTCTTGGAAGGTAGAAGTGGTCTCCAACCCATAGGGAGTTGAAGCCCAATTCATCGGCTACGAGAGAAACCTTTAGAATCTCAGCATAACCGTACTCGCCGTGAGTTGGAAGATGAACGCCGAATTTCATACGTGAAGCCCTCTAAGACTCTATATGTCTTACAAGTCTTTGTTCTAAGGCTCTCCTAGGCATAGCACCAACAATTCTATCGATAAGAACCCCGTCTTTGAAAATTAGAAATGTTGGTATACTCATAACCTGATACTTTATAGGAACCATCTGATTTTCATCAACGTTCAGTTTTCCAAACAAAATTCTACCCGCATACTTCCTAGCCAATTCATCTATTATCGGAGCCATCGCTCGACATGGAGGACACCAAGGCGCCCAACAATCGATTACTACGAGCCGACTACGCTCTATTACGTTATTGAAATTTAAATCCGTCACTTCTACGGGCTCACTTACAGGTGTAGATACTGATTCGATGTTCCTCCGTAAAAGCTCTCTAATCTTTCTCTGCTTAATTTTCTTTAACTCGTTATCTTCATCCATATGAATATTTCCTTCTGTAGAAACTTATAAGGATTTATAACGATAACTATGTTTCAACAACCCCACCATTCCAATTAAGGAGGGAGTTAAAAAGATTATAGGTTAAAGATTCATCAGAAAAAAGTTTAGCCTACTTGCCGCATGTAGGCTTAGATTCTTCCTTCTTTTCAGCTTTCTTCTTAGTCTTCTTACAGGACAATTCCACACCCTTAGAGATTTTTGGAATGTTCTCTTAAAAGTATTTTTATCGTGAGAAAGTAAAGACTATCCAAGAGAGCAATTTAACGTTAAAGGATATCTACAAGCTTGTGCTTACCGAAGGCATAATTTATACCATTCACCACGATGTACTGGGAGAACTTTCCAGCTGAAAAGAGAGGTAGACTTCAAAGGATAAGCGGTCTATTAGACTTCATAGGATCGTTTGCATCTATAATTAGAGGATTTTTCTAGCAGGCTGGATATATGGAGTTGGTTTTTACTTCTGCCGATGCTCATAGACGTCATAATTCTAATTCCAACATTTTCAACTATTCCGGGAAGTTTAGGTAAAGGGATTTAGATAGAAGTCTCCTATAAACAATGTAAAAGTTTAAAGTTATAGTAAATGTTTGAGTTTTAAAACGTTTTGAACTCAGACTTCCTACTTTTAAGCCTTTTAAGGTATTCAGAGGCTTCTCTGACGTTTTGAAATCTAGCTATGATTCTTGAGGGTGTTAAGTGGACAACCGTACTACAGTATGGACATCTAGCAGACCTGCTTGAAGAGGTTAGAGAAAGACGGCCACATTCAGGGCACCTATATATCTTAAACTGCCTCCTACTCATTTGAATACTCCTCTAATGTATTTTTCGAGAAGCCCTTCTTCCGAAAGCTTAGATATCCAATCTACTATGCCTATTCTAGGTTTAACATCTCCATTGTAGAACGATAAAGCCTCTGAAACAAGTTGTTCGACCGGTTTACCTGTTGAGTCGAGTTCGCATATTTTACCCCTATAAGTCTTCAACGCTTCAATTAAACATACGTCTAAAATCTCAGCCATAACGTTTTCATGTATCTTACTGAGAGGATACCCTTTAGCTTCAAGCCTCTCCTTCAAAACCCTAGGATGACATCTTAAGACAAACGCAACCTTAACGTATCTAGATGGAGCAATTAAATGCGCTATATGTCCATCTAGAATCAAATTTTCATCTTTAAGACCTTTGATCAACCTTTTAAGCCCAGCCATATCTACGATATACGTCTGCCTCTCTTGGTCAAACCCCAACGTTAACCTCTTTTCCAAGCAGAATTTCCCCACGTCTAAATGCTTAAAACCGATTGCTTTAGCTAACGCTTCTGAAAAAACGGTTTTCCCAGTCCCGGGAGTACCTGTTACAACTATGAAAACCAAGCTTCTCAATTTTAAGAATCATCCCTCATATAAATGATTTTACGTACACGGTTTAAAATTAAAATAAGCGGGTAAAGTAGCTATCTTAGAGCTTCATGCAAATCCCCAAAATACATGAACTCGAGAAGCTTGTTAAAAGACCCATCAGACATCCACTACTCTTAGCAGATGTAGGCAATATTGAAGTTTTACGTGTTAGAATGATGGGAAGACGTTGGAGAAACATCACAGAGATGTTGCTGAAACGTTCCGATAAGCTACTGGAGAACCCAATACCGCAACTTCCACGCTCCCTCTACGATGACTTCTTTAGAACGGGCCGCCGCCACCCATTTGAAGAGCCGTACTTCCTACGTAGAAGAGCAGTTGAGGATTTAACCCTAGCTTATATATTCACTGGGAAAGACGTCTACTTAGACCGCTGTAGAGATTACATGTGGGCTATAATGGAGGAATTTACATGGGTTATACCAGCTCATGCGAAAACTCCCTTTCAACCTGGATGTGAACGTATAGTCGATCTATTTTCTTCTGGAACCGCTATGCTTCTAGCAGATGTATGGGATTTACTATACAACGACTTAGATAAGGAGACGCTTAATTGGATACGCTATAATATACTTCAACGCGTACTCATACCTTTAAGAGATCATTACGATGAACAATGGTGGAGTAGAAGTTACGAATCTAATTGGTGTGGCGTCTGCAATGGAAACTCCGGATGTGCTCTAATACTCGTAGCATTGGATGAACCTTGGTCTATAGATCTAATGTATAAGATCCTTAAGAGCATCGACGGCTTTTTGTCAACAGCAGATCCAGATGGTGCTTGGGTTGAAGGTGTTGGATACTGGTTTTACGGTTTCTCAAGAGTTTTCTACTTTGCAGATCTACTTGCCAAGGTGACAGAGGGTAGTATAGATTTACTTGAAGACCCGCGGATTAAAGCGTCTACGACGTTTCCAGTCTGGATGTATCTTCCGCCACGGTCTCAAGTAAACTTTGGAGATACGGGAGGTACACCTTCAGTATACATTGATGTTCTCAACTTAATTCTGAAACGTTATAGAGAGCCGAGCATAGCATGGTACATTCAACGGCTTGAAGAAGACCTCTTAAACGTTATCTCTATACGTGGACTGATATGGGAGCCAGTAGACGTAGAGCCGATGCCTCCAAAAGAGACTTCTAAATGGTATCGTAGAATCGGCGTTTTAGTCGTACGGTCTTCTTGGAACGACTTAGATGCTCCAATTCTAGCGGTTAAAGCCGGCCATAATGCTGAGCCTCATAACCATATAGATGTAGGCCAATTCATATACCACTGTTACGGGAATAGCTTCATCTGCGATCTAGGCGTGGGTATTTACGAGAGAGATTACTTCAGCTCTAAAAGGTATGAGAATCCCATTTGCGGAGCAGAAGGACATAATCTTATCTTCGTAAATGGGAAGAGCCAAGCCGTGGGCGGGGAGTATAAGGGTGAAATCGTTAGCTTTAAACACGGAAACGGCTGGAAGTTGATTATATTGGATATTTCAAAAGCATACCCTCCTGAAGTATTGTCTAGAGCTGTGAGAACTTTACTATTCTTCGGATATAATGGTCTAATATTGACGGATGAAGTCACATGTAAAGAAAACGCTCTGGTAGAGACGCGTTTACATTTTAGAGGAGACTTTCAACAAACACAAAACTGGGTCGATATTTCTACGCATAGAGGGCATTTACGTATACAGCCCGAGAACTCCTCCATAGAGATTGCCGTAGATGCGCATAGGGGGTTGAAGACTCGTGATGCAATGCTTGTCAACGCCAGGTATATTAGGCTGATGAGGAGGGCTACTGAAGGATATGCCAAGGTACAGGTTTATATGGTGCCATATAAAAGCGCAGAGGAACTCGATACACGTTTAACAGAATTGAAGAAGAACCTACCTAAACTGGAGGTTTAAAGAACTTCATGGAATTAACGTAGAATAGTTCCAACATCTTCATTGAAAACCTAAAAGCTCTATTCGATTTAAACAGTCAACCATCCATTACTGAAAACCGTGGACTTACTTGAAATGGTGAAGCCTTTATAGCGCTTAAGAATAGTATGTATCGGGTTGTTATGAGCTCCATCTACGTGAAGATTTCTGAGATCATAGCAGATATGCACGTCATAGATACGCATGAACATACGTATCCTCAAGAACTCGTAGCGAGTAGAAAGCCATCGATCTTCGATATTTTTGAAGGCGCGTATATATTCTGGATTGCAAAAACCCCTACTAAGAAGGACGATTTTAAAAGTCTTGTGAAAAGTGTTAAAGAGATTTCGGGGAGTGCCTTTTATAAGGCTTGTAGCATTGCCATTAAGGATATATATGGAGTGGATATAGATCCTCCCAGTGAAGAAGCTTTCATGAAAGCTTCAAAACTGATTCGTGAAGCCTACGAAAATAAGTACTGGATCAGAAAGGTTTTTGCAGAATATTCTTTAATAGATAAGGTTCTTTGGGATCCATATTGGGATATCTGGAGGGAAAGCTTTGATCCGGAGCTCTTTAAACCAGTTTTTAGAATAAACTCGTTGTTATTCGGCTATGGGAGGGGGGCTAAAGACCATAATGGAAATAACCCTTACGTTTTCGAGGAGTTGTTGAATCTAAAGGTTGAGACGTTTGAAGATTACATAGACCTCGTCAACAAAGTTTTAGAAGAGGCTAAAAGAAGAGGATACGTTGCACTTAAATCCGCTCTTGCATACGATAGACCGATATTATTCGAAGAAGTTGAGAGAGTTTTCAATAAAAGAGGTATAGGGTTAACGTCTAAAGACATTAAGCTGTTTCAAGACTTCATCCTACATCATATCCTAAGTAAAGCAAGTGAGCTCGACCTCCCCGTTCAATTCCATACAGGTTTGGCTCTAATAGATGGATCAAACCCCATAAACTTAGTGAACATCATACGTAAGTACAGTGACGTCGATTTCATACTTTTCCATGGTGGATACCCGTGGATAAGAGAGACCGCGGCAATAGCCATGAGCTTTCAAAACGCCTACATAGACTTCTGCTGGCTTCCAATAATATCTCCATCAGCCTGCAAACTCTTACTAAGAGAGGTTATTGAGCTGGGACTTTCAAGTAGAGCTATGTGGGGAGGAGATTGCTGGGTTGCCGAAGCAACGTACGGCGCGTTAAAGTTATTCAAAAACATATTATCAGAAGTACTATACGAAATGGTGAGTAGAGGTTATCTGAAGTTTGATGAGGCCTTGGAAGCAGCCTCGAAGATGTTGAGGGAAAACGCTGCTCGTATATTCAAAATCTCAGATTAACTTTGTTTATTCTTATTCCAACCTAAGAGAGATTCGTCAATTTGGCCAACTTATAACTTTAAGTTTATGAAAACCATTAATTTCACATGGGGATTTACATCAAGCCGGAAAATTTAAGGGTTATAATTCCCATCGGCGGTGTAGCTAAACGACTACTTCCTCTTACAGCTGAGGTTTCTAAAGCCTGTATTAGGCTTTTAAATTTACCGCTTATTGAAATATCCATTCTAACTTTAGCTAAGCAGGGGGTAAGAAACTTCATATTCGGTGTTAAAGGATACGTAAACTATAGGAGTTTACACGACCATTTTGAGTCTGGAGTCGGCTTTTCAGCTAAATACGGCATTAGTCCACGGATCCATATTAAGTATCAGCCCAATTTGGATGACTGTGGAAGTGCCGATTCTGTCAGAGTGAATGTTGAATACTATGATGTTACGGACCCCGTTTTTGCCGTTCAAGGTGATAACATATTCGATATAAATTTAGAAAATATGTTGAAATTTCACGAGCAGAAGAAGGCTTTCCTAACGATTGGTTTAATGCGGGTTTCAGATGTAACAGGGTATGGTATTGCCAAAGTTGACAGCGACATGCATATATCCGAGTTTGTTGAAAAACCCAATTTGAAGGAGTCCCCCTCAAACTTAGCCAATACTGGGCTTTACCTTTTCAGCCCAGAGGTCAGAGAAGTTTTTAAAGAAGATAAAGTCCAAGAGATGATACGTAAAAATAAGCGTTTAGATTTCGGTTACGATTTCATACCCTATCTCATCGAAACTGGTAGAGATGTTTACGGATACATCTTAGAAGGTACCTGGTATGACGTTGGAACACCTGAGAGATACTTAGAAGCTATGGATGGGATATTACATGGTAGATTAAAGGCTTTACAAGATTTTGGAGGAAGGGTTTCAGAAGACGCATTGATATGGATACAGGGTGAAAGCCCTGAGTCGATCCGTAGGAGGGAGGAGATTATACGTAAGATAAAAGATGGGAGAATTGAAGTGGAGGGGGCTGTCTTAATCGGTAGACACTGCGAGATATCAGACGGTGTTAGAATCGTAGACTCCTGCATAGACAACTACACGAGGATAGGTAGGAATGTTGTGATAGAGAAGTCTGCTGTAATGGATAGATGTATAATAGGCGATAACGCTGAGATAAAAGAGAGCATTGTGGGTAGGCATGTAACTGTGGACTCAAACATGTCAAATAAAACGATACTTTCAAAGACTACGGTTATAGCTGATGATGTGTACTTAGAAGCTGGATGTGAACTTTTATCTACGAAAGTCTATCCACATAAGCGTGTATCTAAACGATCTCTTTACGGTGAAGTAATATTGTAAAGTGATGTGGAAAAATGACAGATGTCTGTATGATTTTTGAAGTACATCAGCCGTTGAGGTTGAACCGTCGATTTAACTTGGAGATTCTAAGACGTCAGAGAGTAGACAATAAGGACCTTTATGAAATATACTTTAACAATGCGTTAAACAGGGAGATTTTCAATAGAGTATCTGAGAAATGTTATTCTCCTGCAAGTAGAATAATTTTAGAGCTGATAGATGAGTTTAAGGGTGGAAAGAAGCCGTTTAAAGTTTCATTTAGCTTTTCAGGTGTATTCTTAGAACAATGTGAAAGATGGAACCCCAACCTATTAGAACTATTCAAACAGATTGTTGAAAGTGGCTGTATTGAACTACTCAGTCAGACGTATTACCATTCACTTGCAAGTTTAAACCCTATGGATAAGTCAGAGTTCGCCGAACAAGTTGAAGAACACCGTCAGATCATTAAGGATTTATTCGACTATACGCCTAAAACATTTGAAAACACGGAGTGCATTTACAACAACGATATTGCTAGAGAAGTGAAGAACCTAGGTTTTGAAGCTATTATAACGGAAGGAGCTGAGAGAATTCTAGATTGGAGGTCGCCGAACTTCATCTACAAGTCGAAAGGATCCAATATTAAGGTTCTACTGCGGAATTATAGGCTTTCAGATGACATAGGCTTTAGATTTACATCAACCAATTGGGATCAGTGGCCCTTAACGGCTGATAAATATGCTACTTGGTTAGCGCACACATACGGACAGGTCATAGTACTATTCTTAGACTATGAAACATTCGGCGAACACTACTGGGCTGAAAGCGGTATTTTCAATTTCTTAAAGTGGCTTCCAGTAGAAGTTTCTAAATGGGGTAATCTCTCATGGGTTACACCTTCTGAGACTATTCAAAAGCATGCTCCCTGCGGAGAGTTAGATGTCCCACCGGATAAGACTGTTTCATGGGCTGACGTTGAGCGGGATTTAAGTGCTTGGCTGGGCAACGATCAACAGAACATTTCATTCAACCTATTAAATGAAATTGGTTTAATCGTTAAAGAGTTGAACGAACCAAACCTATTGAAGATTTGGCGCTACCTACAGACGAGCGACCACTTCTACTACATGTATAGTAGAGGAGGAGAAAGCGGTATCGTGCATGATTCGTTTAACCCATATGGAAGCCCAGCCGAAGCCTTCATCACTTACATAGGTGTACTGTTGGATTTTGAAGCCAGATGCGAGATGCTATTTGAAAGTTCTGAGTTTAAGCATAAACGTATACTACGACGTGTACCTTGGGAAAAAGGATTTAAGTTCTTTTATGAATTTGCCATGCCGACTGGTCTATCAGCTAACAGTCTGGAGGAATTTTATGAAGCCATTAAGAGAGTAAATATTAGCTCGATAGTCTTCCATCTGGAGAGGGGAGACTTTGAAAGGTGGGTTTTAAATGTTATCGGAGACCGTGAACTTGCAGACCGTATAGCAAACCTACGAAGCGCTAAAATGGACTCTGAGGAAAAGCGTAAAGCACTATCAGACTTAATCAGAAGTAGAATTGAGGAATTAAAACAAGCTCACTAGAAAACCTAGAGCCCAGAGATTCAATCAACGGATAATTGCAATCTTTTAGTAAGCAATATTTTTCTCTCCAAAAGAACGTAAGCTTCTACAAAACATTTAACTAAGCAGAGGGAGAGTTAAACTATGATGGAGATAATATTTTTCGCGTACGAGTATCCTCCATATATTGTTGGAGGACTTGGAACATACGCTGAATATTTAACCAGATGGCTTGTAAAAATGGGCCATGACGTGACCGTCTTCTCCATGCACACGAAGAACGCACCTACGAGAGACGTGTACATGGGCGTTGAAGTACACAGACCTATTGTTGAAAATATAAACATAAGCCTACTGCTTCCAATGTTCATACCCGAGGAGATACAGCGTTGGTCTGAAGAGGGGAGAAAATTCTTTGGTGACATTCTCCTCTACAATGTCCTCTCAGCGAGTAAACTGGTGAACGACCTAGTTAGAAATGAAGGGAGGAAGGTCGACTTATTAGCTTCACATGATTGGCTGGGTTCAATAGGTGGGATACTTGCAAGTAAAGGTTTAAACAAGCCGTTGATCTTCCATATCCACAGTACGGAGCAGGGACGCGCTGGAAACGGCTCTGAGACAATTAAGCGTTTAGAGAGGCTGGCGGCTGAACATGCAAGTAGAGTTATAACTGTAAGCTACGCCATGAGAGATCATCTCATAAGCTTAGGCTACGATGAGAGGAAGATACGCGTCGTCTATAATGGCGTGGACGCTGAAAAATACGACCCAGATAAGGTATCACGTGAAGATGTGGTTAATGTCAGAAAAAGCCTAGGCATAGGTGAAGATGAATATATGATCCTGTTTATAGGAAGATTGACTTGGGTTAAAGGTGTTGATACGTTAATACTCGCAATGCCTGAGATTCTAAGCAAAATACCAAATGCAAAGCTTGTGGTAGTGGGCGTTGGCGAGCAGGAAGGATTGTTGAAAAATGAAGTCCAGAGACTTAAACTTGAAGGCAAAGTCATCTTTAAAAGCGAATTCATACCGGAAGACTTGAGAATAAAATACTACGCTGCAGCGGACGTATGCGTTTTCCCATCTAAATATGAGCCTTTTGGCATCGTATGCGCTGAGGCCATGAGCATGGGTAAGCCGGTGGTTGTCGGAGCTAGAGGTGTTAGTGGTATGCGTGAACAGGTTATTCCATCAGGTCCAAATCAATGTGGCTTTCATATAAACCCTTATGATCCAAGCGATATAGCTAAATTTGTGATAATGCTCTTAGAAGATGAAGATTTAAGGAAGAAATGTGGAAGAAATGCTAGAAAGAGGGTTCTTGAAGAATTCACGTGGAAAAATGTAGCAGAGAATACTTTAAGAGTATACGATGAAGCTTTAAGATGATAGGTTCATTGTTTACAATAGTATTAACTGTAAAAATTCAAATGATTTTTCCTAATGGAGAGATATTGTGGGAGAACCTATATATGAGAAAGGCTTAAGTAGTCTTGCTGGATTAGGCTGTCAATCCATGAATATTTGCATGTTAACTTGGGAGTACCCACCTAGGATAGTTGGTGGTATAGCTAGGCACTGTGAGGGGCTTGCAAAGGCACTTGCGAAAATGGGATATACAGTGCATGTAATTACACTCGATTTTCCAAGTGCACCTCAATACGAGGAGATCGAAGGTGTTAAAATTCATCGGACATCTATAGAGCTTGGCCATCCGAACTTTATCACTTGGGTTTTTATATTTAACCATTTTATGGAGAAGAAGATTGCGATGATAAGTAAAGACGTTAAATTCGACATGGTTCATATCCACGATTGGCTTGTAGCATTAGCAGGTATAGCTACGAAACACTATCTTAAGTTACCGCTTATTCTAACTCTACATAGCACGGAATTTGGTAGAGCGTCAGGCCTCAGCAATCCAGACTCTTACCTTATTGATGGTGTGGAGTGGTGGGCAACTTACGAGTCTAAGAGAATTATTGTTACAAGTAATTCTATGAAGAAGGAGGTTGAAGAACACTTTCATCTACCACATAGTAAGATCGACGTAATTCCAAATGCTATTGATACTTCTAGGTATGAAGTTAAGGTCGACCGTGAGGCCGTTAAAAAGCGTCATGGGATAGCTTCGGATGAAAGGATCGTTCTCTTCGTAGGAAGACTGGCTCCTCAGAAGGGGGTAGAATATTTAATTAAAGCTACACCTAAGATCGTTAATAGCCATCCAAATGCTCGTATTGTGATAGTTGGAGATGGATGGTTGAAGGATTATTTATGGAATCTTACAATTTCAAGCGGATATAGCCATAGGATATCGTTTCTAGGCTTTCTATCTGATTCGGAACTTATTGAGTTAACCCTCAGCTCAGACGTCCTTGTGATCCCTTCAGTATATGAACCGTTCGGTATAGTTGCTCTTGAAGGGATGGCCGCTGGGATTCCGGTTGTAGCCAGTAATGTTGGAGGTTTAGCTGAAATCATTGAACACGATAAAACTGGAGTTTTAGTCTATGCTGGAGACCCGAATTCAATAGCATGGGGTGTGAATAGGATTTTATCAGACCCAAAATATGCATTCTGGTTGGTGGAAAATGCTAAAAGAAAGGTTCGAGAAATATATAGCTGGGATGCTGTTGCAAGAAAAACCGCTGAAGTATATGAAAAATCATCTGGAGGGGCTTAGCTATGTATAGGAGAGGCTCTACGCCAATATCAGATGAAATATACTTTCTATGTATGCTTCACAATCTCGGCATAACAGCTCCTGAAAAATCTCTTACAATCGAAGAGATATCACGTTGGACGGCTGTAGAGCCATCTAAAGCTAAGGAAAACTTGAATAAACTTTTGAAGGCGAAATACGTGGATGTGAGAATAATCTCCGGTGTTAAAAGGTATTTCATAACAGTCGATGGAATAAGAAAGGTTCTAAGTATGTACAGTTAGGTCTTTACTGTTCTTTAAGCACGCTTTCCTCCAATTTAAAAGACTCCTTCAGACTCTTTGCAGCATCCTCTGGGGGAATTGTGTTTATAAATGCGCCAGTGCTTTTCTCAAACCCAGCCCATATGGCTAGTTTAGGATAAACCTCTACGTGCCAATGGTAGTGGCTTTCAGGCAAAATGTGAAAGCCGAGATTATATGGTGGATCGTTTAATAGCCTCCTTAACCCGCCCAAACTTACCCTTAATATTTCGGCGAACTTTTCAACTTCAAATTCACTCATTTCTAGAATAGACGATTGATGTCTTTTTGGAAAGACCCAGAATTCAAATAGGTTTAATGAAGCCCAAGGTGTAAATGCTATAAAACTTTCATTCTCCCAAATAAAGCGTTCACTCTTAGATTCCTCCTCGACTATACTGCAGAAGACGCATTTTCCTTCACTTTCGTAGTAGTTCTTACTTGCTTCAGCTTCCTCCTTAACTATTTTCGGAAGTATTGGTGTTGCTATTATCTGTGAATGAGCATGTGAAAGAGACGCACCTGCACTAGCACCGTAGTTTCTAAAGACGGATACGTATTTCACATATTCCCTTGAAGATAGGTGACTGAACCTATCTTTGATTGCGTTGACGACAAGCTTTAATTGAGACCTTCTAGCGACGCTTGGGTGTTCACTATGGATCGGTGATTCTATTAGAACTTCATGAAAACCCAAAGCCTTCATAGATCTATGAAAACTTGTAGATTTGAATATCTGCGTGGGCTTTTGACCATCTTCCATAGAGAAGGCTGGGTAGAGGTTTGGAATACATCTGACAACCCAATTCTTACAGCGGAATTCGCCGTTTTCCAAGGTTTTTCTGACACTTCCACCTTCTAATACGTATACCAATGTTGCTGGTGGCGTTAAATGTTCATTACCTGGACAGAAGGGGCATACAGTATTTTTAACATCCCAACTTTTCACGTTAGAAAAATCTGAAGGCCTCTTCCTCCGCTGTGAAGCTATTACAACCCACCGGTCGAGTATATAGTCTTTCCTCAGTTCATTCTGAGACACTACGATATCACCAATAAGAATTAGTTCGCGGAAGCTTTTAACTTGTTACATCTATGTAAACTGTTCCAGTCTAGTGTCAACTTCCATCCCCCTCCTCTTTCTATGGGAGGGCTTTCGGGGTGAACAGTTGAAGCCCTCATATACATCTGAATATTTTATCTCCACATATAAGCCCGAGTGTTTTTCCACCGTACACATAATGGGTTTGATTAAAGTCGATAAACTTTATGTTGAATAGAGGCAGTTTCCAAGCCTCATAATCAGCTTAGATGACCGTTTACAGGAGAAATCCTAAACGTTTAAATGGGGGGAGCACCAATTAGTGAGGGGTATTTTTGAAGCAATTGAGTAAAGAGAAGAAGAGTATATTGGAGCTATTATGGAGGATAAATAGGCCGGTAGACCTGGAGAGTATCGTTCGAGAAACTGGGTTGAAAACAAGATCCATTATTGTACACCTTTCGACTCTTAGAAAGATGGGCTACGTATCTATGACGGACAAGAGTTTATACTCAGTAACAGATAAAGGTAAGGAGGCTTTAGGATTGCCGAAGATCGATAAGGATTTAGCCATAAGGTTTTTAAGTAAAGTACCGCAGGAGAAGGCCTTCCACTTTTACATCGAAGTAGATAAACCGTTAATGGTTTCAGCGGACTCTTTAACAGACTTCTATGAGAAGATTCAGAATATAGATGTGAAATCTATAGAATTTCACACTTCACGTAGAGACTTTGAACTATGGATCCACTTCATAGGTGATGTAGAGCTAGCTAAAAGATTAAGCGTGCTTAGAGAGGCGAATCTAACTGGCGAGGAACTGAGGAGGAAAATATATGAGACTGTGAAATCCAGATGCGAAGAGCTTCAGAGAATAGTCTCCTCACAGTTAGAAGCTCGATCTTAAGGATATGAATCGGTCTTTATATGATTTCTATGAATAATTCTCCCCTGATTTGTAAAGGGGATATGCTTTTAATAAGTCGTTGCTTAATATGGAAGGGCACCAGTATTTCTCAATGTACTCAACGACTAACTCCGTACCTCTCTCATGGCTAACATGAGGCGGCCGACGGGGATTATACATAGCGTCTGTTAAGTCTCTAACGAGAATACACCTTACGCCCCATTTAACCATCTGCTTAATTCCAAAGGACTTGTTTAGAATGCACATATTCGTGTGTATGCCCATTATTATGAGGTTTTTAATCCCACGTAATTTCATGAAGCTGTATATCTCTAAACCATCATCCGATATCACGTCAGGCTCCATAATTTCGATGGCAGGATGCTGTCTAGTCCATGCCTTATATGGTCTACAAAGTGGGATATCATCGCAACCGCCATCCGAGTCATCGATTGGTAGAGGAGGGGAGGGGATGTTTGACGGGCTCGGTGGGGTAACGCGAGGAATATTGGCAATCTTCTGCCTATAAGATGTATCTATGTAGGAGTTCATGGTTTCTGAAGGTGAGTGTATTATCTGTACACCGTTCTTCCTAGCGGCTTTAACTACACGATTCATTTTAGCGACGAGAGCGTTGATGCGTTCAGTTGCACTCTTACACCAATGTTTATCCCAAACATCACTACCTTTAAACGTCTCAACACGGTTCGGAGGTTGAGTCTAAGAACCTTTAAACCTTTTGTTTTCTTGATCTTCTGACCAGCATTCAACGTGTAACACCCGATAGGTGATTACTTGAAAACATATAAGGCTAGGTAATATATAAGTTCTTCCATCAATTTATTGGATGCCCGCTTACAAATTGAAATATTAACTTCTAGGATTGGATAATATAGGGGTGTTTAAATGGTGTTAATCGACATTTACGATGCATTTGTTTTAACGCCGAATGATATTTCAAGAGTGGAAGCTAAAGCGATAACAGTTTTGATTGAAGAGGTGGAGAAGAGAACTGGGATTAAACTTCCAGTAGTTCATCAATGGGAGGGTGAAGATAGAACAATAATTATAGTAGGCTCGGAGAAGTCTCTAGAAGGCCTGAGAATTCCCTACTTAAACCTCTTAGATGAATTGGAAAAGCCAGGTAGAGAGGGTTATAGGATTCTTGTAGAAAGGCCGAAAAACCATCCGGTTATTTTCATAGTCGGGAGAGACGAGCGGGGGGTTCTCTATGGAGTTGGAAGATTTCTACGTAAAATCGTATGGAGGAAAGGCTCTATAAAAATAGATGATAAATTAAAAATCTCCAGTACACCAGTGTATCCTTTAAGAGGTCATCAACTAGGTTATAGGCCGAAAAGCAACACATATAATGCGTGGTCTGTTGAGCAGTTCGATCAATATATACGTGAATTAACGATCTTCGGTGCAAATGCGATTGAAATAGTTCCGCCTAGGACGGATGACGACCCGGTAAGTCCTCTTATGAAAGCTCCGCCTTTGGAAATTATGGAGAAATTATCTCAGATAATAGACTCATACGGGTTAGATGTATGGATTTGGTATCCCAACATCCCTGAGCTCTGTTCTCTAGCTCAGAGCTCTCAAATGAAGAGATTATAAAAAAGGAGCTAGCTGAACGTGAAGAAATCTTCAATAGACTCATCCGGATAGATGCGGTTTTCATCCCTGGCGGAGACCCTGGAAGATTGAAAGCGAGCGAGTTATTCCAATGGGCTGAGAAAGTGGCGAAAATACTACACAAATATCATCCTAATGCTAAAATTTGGCTATCCCCACAATTCCCAGAAGAACCTTTAAACAGTTGGTACTCTGAATTTTATGAAAACATTAAAAGAAAACCGGATTGGTTAGGAGGGATAGTTTTTGGACCTAGAGTGAAGACCCCGCTACCGGAACTACGTAAAATAATCCCAGATGAATATCCCATTCGCCATTATTCGGATATTACCCACTCTATTAGATGTCAATATCCAGTTCCAAATTGGGATTTAGCCTTCGCCATAACATTGGGACGTGAATGCATCAATCCGAGGCCTAAAGCTGAAAAGTACATTCACAATTTATTTGCACAATATACAATTGGAAGTATAAGCTATTCAGAAGGTGTAAATGATGACGTAAATAAATTCGTATGGAGTGATCAAGATTGGGATCCAAATACGCCCTTGATAGAGACTTTAAGAGATTATGCCCGCTTATTCATTAGCAGTGAATGGGTGGATGAAATAGCACATTGTCTTATGGCTTTAGAGGAGAATTGGATCGGCCCTGCGATAGCTAATGAAGGTATAGAGGTAACCTTAAGACAGTGGCAAGAGCTTGAGAAGATTATTCCTCAAGAGGTTTTAGAGAACTGGCGTTTTCAAATGGGATTACTCAGAGCATACTACGATGCTTATATTAGAAGGAGGCTGATTTATGAAACGGAGCTGGAAAAAGAGGCTATTGAAATACTGGAATCAGCTGATTCAATAGGCTCTTTAAAGGCGATGGAAGAGGCTGAGAAGATATTGAGGAGAGCTCAAACAGAGCCTGTAGCTGTGAAATACCGTAAAAAATGTGAAGAATTAGCTGACAAACTCTTTAAAAATATCGGACTACAGCTTTCAGTTAAAAGACATCAAGCGGCAAACTGGGAGAGAGGAGCGTTTATAGATGATATTGACATACCATTAAACAATATTGACTGGTTATTAGCTCAATTCGACCGTATACGTAAAATGGGAGATGAAGATCAGAGGCTGAAGGCAATAGGTGAAGTTATAAACAGGGTAAACCCTGGTTCTGGAGGCTACTATGAGAATTTCGGGGATTATAAAAGTACGAGTCGCCTGTTTAAAGACAGTGATTGGAAGAAGGATCCGGGATTCCTCACATCTAAGGGGATAACATTTGCAACACCTTTGCTCCATCTGAAGGAGTACGTGACTGAGTACGGTGGCGTTCCTCTAGCTTGGATTAGTAATATTTTCTCACCCTATCAACATCCTTTAACGATTTCTTATGATGATTTAGACCCAACAGCATCCTATAAAATTAGAGTGACGTATGTAGGTTTTTCAGAAGGTGAGGTGAAACTATTGGCTAATGGAAGATACATTATTCATGATTTCATCAACATTTACAATAAATGCATAACCATAGAGCGCTCCATCCCTCAAGAAGCGATTAGTGATGGAGAATTAAATTTAACATGGATTGTAAAAGAGGGAGGCCGAGGGGTAAGCGTAGCTGAGCTCTGGATAATAAAAGTGAAAAATACTTAACCTCTCTGGTTGATGTATGCGCTATCATTTGTTATTATTATATTGTTATAATTGAATTATATACCGTTTTTCTCATCAACGGTTGAGATGCGCGGATGTATTTCTCAGTTGAGATTAGATGATCGTCTAATGTCGGCGGTTAAATATCTTAAGGAGAATGTAGTATTTCACGGATTATCTTCTTCATTTCATCAGTGTTGAACACTTCCTTCCAATCAGTCTTCAAAATCCTATCACGTCCATATCTTATAGCGTTTTCAGCGGCTTTAGAAATTTTATGAGAAGATTCTTCAAATAAAACAGCCAGTAGAATTCTAATGTGTCCGAGTAGAAAAGCTCGGGCCGCTTTCTCTGGAACACCGAGTCTTACAGCTTCATTAAATGCTTCTCTCATGAGATAGGATGCTGCCCCTATAACTATTTCTGAGGCTATTGGTTCGAGAATAGCTATTTCATCAACAGTTAATCTGTAACAATTAACGACTGGTGCAAATATTTCCCTACAGATCTTCTCGGCAAGTTTAAGGTTTTCCTCTCTTCCATGTAGTAAAGCAATTACTATGTCTTGTTTGGCTACTCCTCCAAAGAAGTCTCTATAGGCCTCTATTGACTCTTGCTCTTGGAAAAGTTGCGGATGGCATGGATGTACTATAACGAAAGTGCGATCATCCCGTAGATATACATCTCCCACGTATGCGGCTGCGGCGTCTAGTAGAATCATGGTAGCGTTTCTCCTCATCGTTGGAGCAATCGTTTTTGATAAATCACCTATCTTATCACCTGGAACAGCCATGATAATAACATCGCTTATCGGAATAGCATCCTCCACTCTGGTGGCTGTTAACCCTTTTTTCTGAAGCTTGATAACCCCTTCGCCTTTTTCACATAAGAAAACGTTGTAATCTTTCCTGAGTAGCCTATCTGTAATAAAGCTACCAGCTGTCCCCCCAGCACCGATAATTGTAATATTCAGCTTTTCTCCGCTACCCCCTACTTCAACTTTCATTTTAACAGCCTCCTCTTCAAATACTCGATACTTCTGATGGCCCACTCTTCTTTCAATATAGTTTTTCTATTGAACCCATGAATGGCACCCACAACTCTACTATTACACTTGGCTTTCTCCCTTTTCTCTCCAAAACTTGAAAAGCCAGTCGACGTTCAGCCTTCCCCTACCTAGTGGACGGCCAACTACTTTAAACCCCATTCTACATCTAACTCTTACTATATCGAAGTCTTTCAAATGTAGGTTTATCGTGAAAGCTGCAAGCCTATTTACAACATCCTCTAAGCCCTCTAAAGCACCAAATGAATTGACCGTATCCAAACGAGCCCCAACATAAGGACTACCTAGCTTCTTTATTAGAAGAGCCAATTCTCTCGATTTAAATTGTTCATAGTTTTCTAAAGCTATTGAAACACCTTCCCTTTCAAAGATGGGAAGAATCTGTTTAATTTGCATTATAATCCTATTTAAGCTCGGTTTTCTACCGGAAACTTCAAATACCGTTCTCAGTAGCTTTGCGTTTAACTTTTTCGCTATTTTTAGATGTGTCAGCAAGTTTTCAGGTTCAATCCCACGCGTACCAACCTGGATGTTAATCCCCATATTGTGAGCGGTTTTTGAAAGATCATCCAATGTACTATCATCCATCTTATGGGGGAAAATTATCGCATATTTGAACAGTATTAACGCTTAAAGATTCGGCTTTCTCCAGCAAACCCATAGCATCTAGGGGAACTTTAGGTTGAGGATAGCCTTAAACACCGAAAGCCCATGGAAAAGTATAGGAGCCTATGCTCAACTCCATTATATCACCTATTAAACTCTACGATAGATTCCAACAATCACACTGATTAAATTTAATAGTGATGGTGGAAATTCGGTTTAAATAGTGGTCGATTTGCACCCTTTAACAATTGGTTATAAAACTTGCCATGAACAGTATCAACTCGATAGACTTTTAGTACATGCAGTTTTAGCTGAAAAGTACGGTTTTGAAACACTTTGGACGAGTGACCACTTCCACCCGTGGGCTCACACTGGAGCTGCCGGAGGCTTTGCTTGGGTGTGGATAGCGTCAGCCGCTGAAAAGACAAACAGTATTAAAATTGGGACTTCTGTAACTGTGCCAATTCTTAGATATCACCCAGCGATAGTTGCTCAAGCCTTTGCAACCCTCGCCTACATGTATCCCGATAGGATATTTCTCGGACTTGGCGCAGGAGAAGCGTTAAATGAATCTCCTTTAGGATATGTTTGGCCTACTCCGAAGCAACGCGTTGAAATGCTTGAAGAAGCAATTATCATTATCAAGAAGTTGTGGAGCGGAAACTTCACAACTTTTAAAGGAAAATACTATAGGTTGAAGAAGGCAAAACTTTATACTACGCCGAAGAAGCCCATAAAGATTTACGTAGCCGCTGGCGGACCTAAAGTTGCGGAACTGGCTGGAAGACATGCTGATGGAATTCTCATAGGCCCTGGGGGATTGACGAAAGCCGAAAGACTGTTTAATGCCTTTGAAGAAGGGGCTAGGAAAGCTGGTAGAAAACCCGAGTTGTTGGAGAGAGTTGCAGAGCTCTTAGTCTCGTATGATGAAGACTATGAGAAGGCATTGAAATCTTGCCGATTCTGGTGTGGATCTATGCTACCCATTTTCTTCAAATACGACATATACGACCCTAGAGAGATAGAAGAGCATGGAAAACTTGTCGGAGATGAAGCCTTAGCTGAGAAATGGATAATTGCAACAACAGCCGATGAACATATTGAAGCGATAGAAAAGTACGTTAAAGCTGGTTTTAACCATATATATTTCGTAAGCTCAAGCCCCGATGAGGTGAAGTTTATAAAATTCTACGGAGAAAAAGTCCTACCGTATTTTAAACAGTACTCTAAATAGCCAACTTCTAATATTGAACCAAAGACTAGAGATGAGAGCTCTAGGGTATTAGATATCTTTGGAAGGCATAATAGTTTACCACAGTATTGATTTTTCTACTTTTTATAAAAAACTTGGAATAAGCACACAATTAAGCTTATAGATAAACCTAAGATGTATGGAGCATTCGGGGCGTATTCTGATACAAAGCCTCCAGTTAGTGAGCCTAAGAAGTATCCTACGCCTATAAGGCTTTCGAATAAACCACTGGCATAGCCTTTCTTAGCACCCCAGTCTTTGAGAAGTGTTGCTATTGAAGATGCGTAAAGTATGCCTGCTCCAAAACCGAAAAACGCAAAGGATATAGCAAATATCAATGCTGTGGAGCCTATTGCCGTTAGAGCCGATGCAAACGCCATTATTAACGAGCCAGTTAAAAACACGAAGCGTCTGTTGAATTTAGCCTCAATCTTATAGGTTTCAAAGAAAGCTATGAGTCTGAATAAACCGTTGATCAGCATTATCAAGCCAACAGTATACGCGGGAATTCCAAGGCTGACTGCATAAGCTGGAAAGAGGTTGAATATCACTCCACCTATAGATGAGAATAGTAAAATCTCCACTATAGCTCCAACTATTGAAACACTACGATTTTCAATTGACGCTAAAGTTTCACTTTCCCCAACAAGCTCATCTTTTAAACGCTCTTTAACCATGACGACTGCTAGAAAAGCCAGCGTAAGCGATATTATTAAAGCCGTTATAAAGGGAGTTTTAACCCCGATGACGCTGATCAAGGATCCACCTATCATGGGCCCTACGATCGTTGCAGAACCCCATGATAGATTGAACCTTCTAAGAGTTTCCTCAACATTTACTTCTGAAGCCTCTACTAGAAGCGCCTCTACCGATGGCCAGAACAATGACACTGAAATCCATTCTAAAGCCTTAACTGGGATGAGCATGTAAGGGTCCTCTACAATACTGTACAAGAGACAAGATAAACCGTAGAGAAAAGTGGAAGTGAAAACGAAAGTTTTCTTCCTAAATCTATCCGATAGAACTCCTGAAGCCAGAGGCATGAAGGAGTAGATCAAACCACCAGTAGCTCCTATGAATCCTAGTAGTAGCGGAGAAGCCCCCAATTCCGCAGCGTATATTGGCACAGCTATTCCAACGATCCCGGTAAGCATCTGCATTAGAAAAGCTGAAGTCAATAGAAAACTTGAAGTAAGACTTTTGCCACAGTTTAGTCTGTTCATTTTCGATTTCCACTTGAAAATTTCACATTCGTACACTTGCAATATAAACGTTTATTCTTACGACGACATTCTACGTTCAAAAACGTTTTAACATTAGACTTCTAGAGGAGGGCTTCAATATTGCAGATGGGAAGCTCAATAACGCTTACGATTTGGAAATAGTTTAAGTGGAAAGATTAAAAGACTGTCTTTGTAAGACATGTGTTTGTGAAAGACATGTTTGTAAAAAGCCCTTCACTATCATGGAGGGAAAACTATCTTAGAAGTGTTGAGTTCAGAGAGCCTGAGTATATACCATGCCGTATAACGGTCATGTGGCCCCTATGGAACACTTACAGGGAGAAGCTTGAAGAAGTTGCTTTAAAACATCCAGCGGTTTTCCCGGGGTTTAAACCTGGGTCTATAAAATATGGCGTTAAACCTGGTATTTTAAGAGCCAATCGGACAATTAGAGATCCTTTTGGATGCGTTTGGAGTTTCAACATAGAGGGGTTTCAAGGTCAAGTCGTACATCATCCACTTGAAAATTGGGAGGATTTTAAGAAATATGAAATGCCCGATCCGGAAGATGGAGTTCCCATCGAGGGAGCTGAAAAACCCATCCACTGGGATGTGGTATTCTCAAGCTTAGATAAAGCGAGGAGTGAAGGTAATCTGGTGATTGCAAGTATGCCTCACGGCTTCTTCTTTCAAAGACTCTACTACCTTAGAGGATTTACAAATCTTATGAAGGATTTCATTCAGAAGCCGCCTCAAATCTATGAGCTAATAGAAAGACTTACGGAATTTAATCTCAAACTCGTAGATAAATTTCTAAGTTTCGGTAGAATAGACGTATTCTACTTCGGAGACGACCTCGGTACACAGACCAGAATGCCCATAAGCCCGAGAACGTTCAGAGAATTCATATTTCCAAGTTATGCTAAAATATTTCAAAGGATAAGAAGCCTAGGAACCCACGTATACCTACATACAGACGGACATGTAGTTGAAGTTTTGGATCAACTCATGGAGGCTGGTGCAGATATTCTGAATATTCAAGATAGAGTGAACGGTTTAGATAACATAGCTTCCATGTGTAAGGGTAGGGTTTGCATAGACCTAGACATAGATAGACAGTACCTAGTACCATTTGGAAAAGCCGATGACATTAGAAGCTACATTAAGGGAATAGTAGAGCTACTAGCTATGAAAAAAGGAGGGTTGATGCTTGAAGCGGAAATACACCCACCAACACCATTGGAGAACATAGAGGCCGTAGCTAAAGCTATGGAGGAGTTCATGTGGCTTTAAATATGTCAAACCCAGTTAGATTCGTTCAAGTATCTAAAGTGGAAAAAGTCTTAACAACGGTTTATAATCTTATTCAATTTCAATCCTATTAAGAGGTGGTCAGTTTTCGAGGGGTGTTTACAAATGCAAGATGAGAAGATGGATAGGTTTAATGTCGGCGGTCTTGCAGAAACTTTTCCAGAACAGTTTGAAGAAGCCTATAGGATTGGCTTGGAGTTTGCAAGCACAATAGACTTTGAAAAGCTTAACCCCAGTATGATCGTATTTGTCGGGGTAGGTGGTTCAGCAGTTGGAGGGGATCTGATTGGAGATTGGCTTAGATGTAGGGTTAAAATTCCAATAAACGTAGGTAGAAGCTATGATCCACCGGCTTATCTTTCAGATAAAACATTAGTGTTTGCCATAAGCTACTCTGGAAATACCGAAGAGACGTTAAGCTTCATGATTAAGGCGCATAAACTCGGATGTGCAGTAATCTCGTTGAGTTCGGGTGGTTTTATGGAGAGATTGTCGGAGAGGCTCAGAATACCCCATATAAAAGTTCCATCTGGTCTTCTCCCAAGGGCGGCAATAGCCTACTTATCTACACCACTAATACCTATTGTTGAAAAACTGACCAATATCGATCTTAAATGGGAGGTTGATGAAACTCTAGAAAACCTGAGAAAACTTAGAGCCAAGCTCGTAAGGGCAACCCCTATTGAAGAAAACCCTGCTAAGAAACTCGCTGGGATGATTTACGGCAAGATTCCCACAATATTCGGGTATGGATATCTCTCGTCTGTCGCTAGGAGGTTTAAAAATCAACTCAATGAGAACAGCAAAATCGTAGCTAGATGGGATGAATTTCCAGAGTTAAATCATAATGAAATTATGGCCTATCAAAACCCTGAATCTTACGTTAAAAACCAGTTTATCATCTTTTTAAGAGGAAGAGTTGAGCAACCCGAGATCACAGCTAGAATTGAGAATACTAGAAGGATTGTAGAGGGGAAAGTTTCAGGAATTTACGACCTATATGGTTTAGGAAGCTCAATACTTTCAAACATCTATACAATACTCTACGTAGCAGATTTCACATCCATATACTTAGCGTATCTTAGAGGCGTAGATCCCGGGGATACTTCATTAATAGAAGACTTAAAGAAGAAACTCGATTCATCGATTGGAATACTCTCTAGGATTAGAAGCGAATACAAGCTTTAATTTTCAGAGGTCTAATAGAAACCTTAAGATCCACATTCCACCCTTCTTCTCTATACTCATCATGTGATACGTTACTGCTTTAACACCGACCCTCTGTTCATGTTTATCGGGATTGTAGTCTTCACCCCAAACTCTAGCTTTAAGATTAAAGCCTTCAGTTGTTCGCGTGATCTTTTCAACTTTAAACTTTGAATAGACTCTGACGTTTACGTCAAACATCACCAGTAGGTTTTCAAGCCAATTGTACAGTAATGATTCCAAGTCAAAACCCTCGACTTCGATAACCTCCTCTATCAAAGGTGCGACTTTAGATGTATTTGTCATCACCTCAAACATAGCTAATGCCGCATTTTCAAACGCTTCTTCTAAAGTTAAACCATAGGCCTCTATGAGAGCGTCGCCCATATGTTGAAGGAACTTAAATCCACCCATAACGGTAAATAAAATTATAAGGTGGTGCTTAAACTTTCAGTTTACGTGGAAGGCTATGTAAGTTTAAATTTCTCAATGTTCTCTTTAATCCTCTTCCAGTCCACGACTCTAGTAACGATTACCTTGAGGTGTTCTTTCATGAGCTTCATAGCGACTTCGCTTCCAAGTCTACTATTGTTCCAGGTTACAAATGGCGGGTAAAACATAGCCTCCTTAAACACGGGAGCACCATCTTTAATATCAAATTTTATGTATCCGAGCTCTCTCAGGTAACATGAATCATTCGGACATAGAATATCTATTTCCTTCATTTCCATTTTCAGGAAGAGTAGTTTAAACTCCTGTGGATTTACAATAACCCTTCCACATGGACATTGAAGAGTTTGATTCTGTTCGCCCACAAACTCACCAAAGAAAAGAATATTCACACTTTAAGTTAAAGTTTTTCCTATAAACCCGAACTAAGACGATTATTATTTATAAACTTCTTATGAAGTATTCTTATAGATGGGAATGAAGTGTACGATTTTAGAGTTGATCTTCGGAGTGGTGGCCTTAGACGACAAGATGAACGTTGTAGATTACATACTTTTCCCGAAAAACCCAGTGGATTTAGCAGAGAAGCTATACATTATGGAGACGGGAGGGGTTTTAGACGATCTGATAGAGCTTGTCAGTAGACTTAAAAGTAGGGGATTTAAATACTTTGTATTTGAGCGTGAATCGTCATCTCGTCTTATAAGGGAGCGTCTAAACGTAGATACGGTCGTCGAAAGCCCAAGCAGTCTGGGGAGAATTGTTAGAAAAGACTTATCGTCTAAAGCCTTAGAACTTGGGTTTGCGAAAAGCAGGAGTGAGTATTTAGAGGTCGTTCAAAAAGCCTTAGACTCACTGGCTAGGAGAGGCATAAGAGAACGTAGTAGTAAAGGAGACATGTATATAATCCAGGCAGTACATGCACTAGAAGAACTTGATAAAACGATAAACTTATTCTATGGGCGGTTACGAGAGTGGTATGGGCTATATTTATCAGAGCTCAGTGATGCTGTAGAAACCCCTGAGGAGTATTTCAAAATAGTGGCTGAAATAGGTTGGAAGGAAGAAATCAACAGCGAAAACTTATCTAAAATCGGTATAAGTAAAAAGACTACTTCAGCTGTTCTTGAAGCTTTGAAAACGTCCATAGGTGTGGAGATGGATAAGCGGGACCTTGAAGAAATACGTGTAATGGCTTCGACCGTTTTAAAGCTCATAAGCCTTAGAGAGAGGTTGGAGAAATATATAGAGGAGAGGATTAAAGAGGTTTCTCCAAATCTTTACACACTGGTGGGGCCAATTCTTGCGGCTAAACTCATAGCCCAAGCGGGAGGACTGGAAGCTTTATCTAAGATGCCGTCAAGCACGATTCAGGTGTTGGGAGCTGAAAAAGCTTTATTTAGAGCATTAAGAACTGGTGGGAAGCCTCCTAAGCATGGACTTATATTTCAACACCCAATTATAAGACAAAGCCCTAAGAAACTTAGGGGTAAAATATCCAGGGTGTTAGCGGCTAAACTATCTATAGCAGCTAGGATAGACGCATTCACAGGTAAATACATGGGAGATAAACTTAAGGAGGACCTTAATAGGAGGATTGAAGAGATTCTAAAGCAAACTTAACAGATTTAGAGAGCGACGAAGTGGGGAAGGTTCTGAGTTAAGTGTGGATTCGGTTTTCATTTCTATTTAATCCTCCCCTCCGATTAACTCATTAAGGGCTTTAGGCTGTATAGTAGCTATAAGTGTATGAACTCAACAGCGATTCATCCCCTCTAATTGAAGTTAGGTTTTTCTTAGAATCTCCGCAATTTAAGACGTTTGAGGACTAGCTTTTCCTAAGCCTATTTATGCTTCGATTACGCCAGGAAAAGTCTAAGAGTTTTTTAGAAGCACCGAAGCCGCATGCAGCACATTTACGACTTTTAACATTATAGGATCTGCGTCCACATCTTCTACAGCGTATGTGTAGCGTTTCCCTACCGTATTTACCCATAGAGGGGGTTCCTTTAACCACTGCTACTCACCTAGCCTGCTGGGGATATTATCACCACATTGTCTCCTCTAAGTATTATGGGGCCTAAACTCTTTACTTCACCATTAGATAGGACTTCTTCGGCATCTTCTAGAAAGAGGTTCATGTGCTGATCGTAGCCTTCAAGACGCCCTCTAATTCTTTTATCGCCTTTAAGTTTAACCAGCACTATTTTACCTAAGCTATTTTCAAGAAGCTTTATAGCCATGTCGGACATGTAAAAGCCACCAGTCAGTGAAGACTACTGAGAATCTATAATATTAACCTTTTCCAAAGAATTGGATATATGGCCTTTTTAAACTGTAGACTGCATCTTGGATAATATCATTCTAAGGCTATGTGTAATGTCGTAGTTTAGGACTTCAGATTCTTCGACCCATAAGGTATCGGCAACCTCTTCTGAGGGTTTAACCGAAGGAGTGCCGTTAACGTGCGCTAGAAAACATATCAGTATATAATGGAAACGTATAGCGCCTCTCTCATCCACTTCGATATAATCTACAACGTTTAAAAGTTTATCGAGCTCAACCTTCAACCCGGTCTCTTCATAAACTTCTCTCAAAGCCGCTTCACGTACAGTTTCACCAAGCTCTATTAAACCACCGGGAATAGACCACTTACCTGAACATGGGTCAAATCGACGTTTAATCAATAGGACTTTACTTCCAGATTTAATCAAAACCGATACTACCGCAACTGGTCTAATCGGATATTCTCTATAGTTTAAGGTCATTTTTCATAACCACAATACTATAGGTTTTGTCCGGGGGAAAAGTTTAATGTATTCAAGACCCCACTTATTAATGGTGCATGTATTGGCGAGATTTTACGCAGATCTACATTTACATAGCCGATATTCGGCGGCAACGAGTAGGGAGATGACGATTGAGGAAATAGATTTTTACGCCGCTATGAAGGGGCTTAATATAGTTGGTACTGGAGACGCTCTACATGGCTCTTGGCTTAAAGAACTTAAAAGTAAACTTGTTGAGTTAAATGGTTCTGGACTCTACAAGAGTAGTAAAGGCAGTGGTCTAACGCTCTTTATAGTTCAAACAGAGGTCGCTACCATTCACGAGTACAGAGGGAAAGCTAGAAGAGTACATCATGTCATAATAATGCCGAACATAGAAACGGCTGAAGAAGTTAGAGAAAGACTGGGAAAATACGGAGAATTGGATGCAGACGGTAGACCGCTACTTTCAATTAAACCAGCTGAGCTCGTTGAAATACTTATGGAGATCAATATAGATATCGTTATTTTTCCAGCTCATGCTTGGACACCATGGTGGGGTATATTCGGTTCTATGAGCGGGGTCGATAAAATGGAGGAGTGTTATGAGGATATGACTAAGTACATCAATGCTCTTGAAACTGGTTTAAGCTCAGACCCTCCTATGAATTGGAGAATTTCAGCTTTAGATAGGTATACTCTTTTAAGTTTCTCCGATTCTCATAGCCCTTATCCGTATAGGTTAGGTAGGGAGGCCACCGTCTTCAATTTAAAAGAAGGCACATATAGGGAAATAGCTGAGGCGATTAAGAATAAAGACACTACGAAAATATTGATGACAGTTGAAGTCGACCCGGCCTACGGGAAAGGCTTTAAAACCCCCGATGTACCATTGGTCGGGTCATAGGAAGTGTAATGTAGGACCCCTATCACCTGAAGAAGCATCTAAAATAAACTATAGATGCCCTGTTTGTGGAAAAACTCTTACGAAAGGTGTTGAAAGTAGGATTGAAGAGTTGGCTGATAGGCCTAGAGGGTTTAAACCTCCAAACGCTATACCATATGTTTCAACCTTACCATTACATGAGCTCATAGCGCTATCCTACGGTTTAGACCCATCATACGAGGGGGTTTTATCCGTTAAAAAGGTTTGGGAGAGCTATAGAAGCTTAACTTCTAAACTTGGAGGGGAATACTTTATTCTACTAGAGGCTTCACGTGAAGATATTTTAAAGGCCACGGGTGATGCTAAATTAGCCGAGCTTATAATGGCTCAGAGGACAGGTTCTTTGAAGATAAGACCCGGTTTCGACGGAGTTTATGGTAAACCTATACTTAAACCAGATGAAGATGAAAAGTTGGGGAGAACGCCGAAAAGACTTGAAGATTTTCTATGAGAACGCTTATTATACTGCCTTTAGCATTTTCTCTCTTAAGGGTGGATTGACTCTAGAGTTTGAAATAAAAGATAGGGATGCTGGAGCTAGACTTGGAAAGTTTAAAGTTAAAGGGAAGGTAGTTGAAACTCCTCTCTTCCTACCAGTCTATAATCCCAATATACCGATCATAACCCCTAATGAGATGAAGGAGAAGTATGGCTTTAAAGCTATTATGACAAACGCCTACATAATCTATAAAAATGAAGTTTTAAGAGAGAAGGCTCTTAAGAATGGCATACATGGCCTCTTAAACTTTGATGGGGTAGTATTCACTGATTCAGGTGCATACCAGAGTTTTAGAGGTAAATTAGAACTGAGGCAAGAAGAGATAGTCAAATTTCAAGAGAATATAGGTGTCGATGTAGGAGTGATGTTGGATGTGCCATCACGTGGTGAGAGCTTTGAAGAATGTAGAGAAAGCGTCATAGAAACCGCTAAGAGGGGGGAAGAATGGTCTACCCTAAGATCTAGGGGGGAGACTGCCTGGGAAGGTGTTATACAGGGTGGAGCTTATCCCGAGCTTTTAGAATTATCATGTAAACTCATGTCTAAATTTGACTTCGACATATTTGCCGTTGGAGTACCTCCGAAATATTGGATGAGCTACGATTTCGAGCTTATAACCATTCAAGGATTAAACAGCAGGATGAACATCTCCCCTGAGAAACCCCTACACGCATTTGGAATGGGTAATCCATTAGTACTATCCCTACTAGTAGCTATAGGTTATGACGTATTTGATTCTGCTAGCTACGCCATTTATGCTAAGGATGGAAGATATATGACTGAGTGGGGTGTCAAACGAATTGAAGAATTAGACTACTTGCCGTGTGATTGCCCCATATGTTTAAGCATAAACGTCGGTGAACTCAAGATTATGGCTAAAGAAGAGCGTGTGAAATTCTTAGCAAGACATAACCTTTACATGATACTTAGGGAAATGAACGCTATAAAACAGGCTATAAGGGAGAATAGGTTATGGGAGCTTGTTCAACAGAGAGCGAGGGCTCATCCTAAGTTACTGGAGTCTCTCGTAAGAGTCTTTAAAGATGGCTGGAATTATTTCAAAGCAGTAGATCCAATAAGGAAGAGGGCTGCTCTCTTCTACTCAGGCGAAGAAATAACTCTGAGGCCTGAGCTTAGAAGAGCATTAGAGAGGGTTAAGGAAAGACTTGGATGCGATAGAATACCATCGGCTTTATCTGAGACGTATCCATTTGGACAGAGTATTCTTAAAAGTGGGATTTTAAACTTCGACGGAAAAAGTTACGATGATCTTGAGAAGATCAGGATAATAGCGGACTACCAATTCGGATCAGAGGTTGGGTTAAAGCTCATACCTGAAGACGTCTTCATAGAGAAAAGTAAGCGTACTGGTAGGATCAGACGCATATGGATTGGTGACGTTCTTATAGGAGCTTTAAGGCCTAGTGATGGCTTTATAAGTTTAAGCTTGGAGGGGGCTCTTAGGCTTAAGAAGATTCTGCAACCTCCAAAGTATAGGGTTTACGTGTCTGGAAACGATAAACTCATCCAAATGGTTAAATCTGGAGGCGACGTTTTCTCAAGATTTGTAACTAAGTGTGACTTAGAAATAGTGCCGAAGGAGGAGGTTATAGTTGTAGACCAGAACGATTCTCTATTGGCTATAGGCCAAGCTGTTCTAGCTGGTTTTGAAATGGGTAGGTTTAGAAGAGGGGTCGCCGTTAAAGTTAGAAAGGGGGTTGAAGAGTGAATATTAGAAGCTTCGTTAGATTTTTCGATGAACCTAAGCTTGAAAACCCAATACTCGTAGAAGGCCTTCCAGGAATAGGTTTAGTCGCCAGTTTAGCAACACACTATATTATAGAGAAATTTAACGCCAAAAAATTTTGCGATATTAAATCGCCTTTTTTCAAACCCTTAGCCGTCATGGGTAGAGATGGGTACTTAAGACATCCGATAAACAGCCTATACTATGTTAAAACATCTCCCGAAGCTGGAAGAGATATCATTGTGCTATTTGGAAACAGTCAAGCAACTACGTTTATAGGTCAGAATGAGTTGGCTGAAACGATTCTCGATTTAGTCTTTAAATTTAAATGTGAAACAGTTGTAACGCTTGGCGGGTTTTCAACGCCAACGCCTTCAACTCCACCTAAAATCTACTATGCGACAAACCATTCAGAGTATGCTTCGATGTTTAAGAGTATGGGCTTAAAGGAGTTATCTGGACGGGTATATGGAATGGCTGGAGTATTAGCTGGCTTAGCTAAATTTAAAGGCATGCGAGGCGTCTGCCTACTTGGAGAAGTTAGAAGCGGAGAGATGGGTTTAGATGCAACGAGAGAAGTTTTGAAGGTGTTAAGCGTTTTCCTAAACCTCCACATAGATTTAACTGATTTAGAGAGGTGTCTAGACCATTTAAGGGAGGATTTTTTAGGCTTAGTATGACATTCTATCCCGTTGCTTCTCTAATGAACTCTTCATAAATCTTTTGAACCCTTTCAGCGGCGGGGCCTGAACCTTCAATTACACCCTTCTCAGTGACTCTTATCTTATCCATGACGACTATTACACCTTGATCTTCATACAATTTAACAAGTCTTGGAAAAACTCTTTCAAGCCTTTCAGCTAAGTTTCTGAGGTTTAAAGGCTTCTCAGAAGTATATACTTGTGCTATGATACTTCCGTTTATTATAAGCCTATACATGACCGAGCCCTTCTCATCCCTAGCATCTCTAAGCGATAGATTCAATCTGTCTGGGTCTAACCCGGTTAGAACGCCCGTGTACTTCTTCCCATCTATAGTGATGACTGTAACAGTCTTATTCAAGAGTGAGGTAGCCTCTTCTGCAAATCTACTCCTAGAGATTAAGCTCATCTTCAAACACCTCTTGAGACATCTATTAGAAACATTTCGTATAAATTAAGAGTTATCTTAGTCTTTAACTCCACGAGCTTTTCACTATTTCAAAACCAATTTGAATTCTTCAATTAGAAGCGGGCTCGGATAAAATTTAAGGGTGTGAAGTAACGCAATATTACTAGATATATTTGGGTAGGAGAAGAAGGAGGAAAGTTATACGGACGTTTAAGAGAACTATACCAAAGGTTTACGTGTGTCCACAATGCGGAAAAAGGACCGTAACCGTTCAGATTGTGAAAGAAGCAAACATCGCTCATGTAGCATGTGGAACATGCAAGGTCTCCGGCGACGTTACGCTCGTAGAGGGGATGACGGCTGTAGATGCGTATTGCACATGGTTTGATGAAATAGCATCTGGAAAAAGATTAGAGGAAATTAAGCGGGCAAGTCTAAGTCAAAGTTAAATCTATCCAAGAGAAAAATTATAAGTTACGAAGATTAGGGTGAGGTATTACTATGAGTATTAGATTGGGAAAGGTTGAAACGTACTTGATTAAGAGACTTGAAGAAGATGGTGCTCTACATATACCGCTCATAGACCCTGAGAACGTATCACCGGAGAAGGCTGTTGAAATAGGTGTTACCGCTGAAAGAGGGGGGTCTGCAGCCATAATGATAGGCGGGTCGACTGTAGCATCTATTGTTAAATTGAATGAGGTGGTGAAATTCGTAAGGAAGAATGTTTCAATACCGATAATACTTTTCCCAAACAATCTTTCAGGTATAAGTCCATACGCGGATGCTATATGGTTTATGTCTCTTTTAAATTCGCTAAATCCCTATTACATAATAGGTGCTCAGGTTTTAGGTGCTTCTGCGGTTAAAGAGTACGGTTTAGAACCGCTTCCCCTAGCATATCTAATTATCGGTGACGGTGGTGCAGCGGGGTACATAGGGCAGGCTCAGCCGATACCTTACGATAAACCTGAGATAGCAGCCCTATACGCGTTAGCTGCACAGTACCTCGGCATGAGGTTTGTATACCTTGAGGCTGGGTCTGGAGCGAAAAATCCGATTCCCGTTGAAATGATCGCCCTTGTTAGGAAAACTACGAGTATTCCAATCATAGTTGGAGGTGGTTTAAAACATCCAGATGCTGTAGAAGAGAGGGTTTACGCTGGTGCGGATATAATTGTAACTGGAACGGTGATAGAAGAGTCTATGGATATTGAAAAATCGATACCACTATTCGTAGATGCTGTGAAGAGGGGTTTTTCCAGAAGATGTAAGAGGCAGATGTGAATTGAAACGTCAACCAGCTTTGGAGGCATCGGTTGAATACGAGGAATATTTTAAAAGTATAGAGTTTCAAATTAAAGCTCTTTACGAAATTGCACATGAAGCTAGGTCTAAAGGTTTAGACCCGCTTCCACATCCCGAGCCGAAGCTCTCAGAAGACTTAGCTGAACGGGTGGAGTTTTTAGTCGGACCTAAAGGGGTGGCAGACCGTATAAGGAAGCTGAGTTCTACGATGGGTAGAGAGGCTTTAGCATTTAAAATAGCGGAAGAGATCATTTATAGTGGCTATGGTAGACTTGGATTAGAGAAAACAGCTGAGCAAGCTTTGAGAACAGCTTTAGCCATAATCACTGAAGGTGTAACTGTAGCACCTGTTCAGGGAATTTCAAAGGTTTCTGTGAAAACGAACTCAGATGGTTCTAAATACCTAGCTATCTACTTTGCAGGCCCCATAAGACCCGCTGGGGGGACTGAGCAGGCCCTTATAATCGTTATAGCAGATTTCATCAGGAAAAAGTTGATGTTGGATAGATGGAAGCCGTCTGAAGAAGAAGTTTTCAGACTCATAGAAGAAGTTAGAACGTATGAGAGGTATGTACGACCCTTCCAATACCAAGTTCCAGACCATGTCTTGGAAAAGATTATCCGAAACCTACCTGTTGAGATTACTGGTGTTGAAACAGACCCGGTTGAAGTGACATCTTACAGAGACCTACCTAGGGTTGAAACGAATAGAGTTAGAGGGGGAGCTTTAATAGTGCTCAATGACGGGCTTGCAGGTAGGGCTAGGAAACTTATGAAGATCGTAGAATCTCTTGGTATAGATGACTGGAAATGGATAGGTGATGTATGGAATTCCAATGAAAATGGAGGGAAAACGGAGACGATAGAAACAATGTACCTTGAGGAAATACTCGCTGGTAGACCGGTTTTCGGATTCCCATCTAAATTTGGAGGATTTAGAGTTAGATATGGCCGTGCTAGGAACACTGGATTCGCCGCTTTGGGGATACATCCTGCAACAATGGTGATAGTTGACAATTTTCTAGCAGTAGGTACTCAGATAAAAATAGAGAAGCCTGGAAAAGCAGGTATAGTCGCTTCGGTAGATTCCATAGAGCCGCCTATTGTAAGGCTTAAAGACGGCTCCGTAATAAGGGTTGAAACAGTTGAAGAGGCTTTAAGGGTCAAGGATAGGATAGATAAAATACTTTTCTTAGGCGATATTCTCTTAAGTTTCTACGAGTTTCTTGAAAATAAAGCCAACTTACTCACACCTGGCTTTACAGAAGAACTTTGGAGTCAAATGCTTCTGAATAGTTTAAAGGAAAAATATGGATTGAATTACGTGGAGTTTAGTGAAATCTCAGGAATACCCGTCGATAGGCTTAAATCGTTTATTGAAGAACCGTTATGTGTTAAACCCACCCCATTTGAGGTTTTAACGATATCTCGCTTATTAGGAATACCTATTCACCCACGTTTCACTTATGCATGGGGGGAGCTGACGCTTAATGAACTTGAATATTTGCGGAAGGCTCTCTCAAAGGCTGAAATTGAACGCGCCGATGGGATCATTAAGAGGATAAAGCTTAGGGTTGATAAAGATGTTAAAATTATTCTCGAAAAACTTCTTGTGCCTCATAGCGTTTCAGGTGAATGGATAATTATAGGAGATGATGGACAGGTATTATATGAATGTCTGAAACCCAATACTCCGTTGAGTGGTTTAAATAGTGATGACATTTTCAACATAATATCCACGATTTCAGGGTTTGAAGTTAAGCCTAAATTCGTAAGCTTTATAGGTGCTAGAATGGGTAGACCGGAGAAAGCAAACCGAAGACTTATGAAGACTTCAGTTCACAGTCTGTTCCCAATAGGTCTTGCGGGTGGATCTAGAAGAAATATAGTGGAAGCCGCTGAAAAGAATCTAGTAGAAGTTGAGCTTGTTCACCGTAAATGTTTACAATGTGGTTTTGAAACGTATAAATCCACTTGCCCTAAATGCGGAGGTAGAACATCTGTACAATATGGATGCCCAGTCTGTGGAAGACCTTTAAGTTTAGACGCCGTGTGTCCATCGTGTAAAGCTCCCTCCTCACCGTATAAAAGTACGCGTATAGATTTAAGAAGTGAATTTTATGAGGCTTTAAGAAGAGTAGGATCTCCAAAATTGGAGATCGTTAAGGGAGTTATCAAACTTATGAATGCAACTAGAACTCCAGAGCCTCTTGAGAAGGGTATATTAAGGGCAAAATACGACCTGACGGTGTTTAAAGATGGCACTATCAGATTCGACATGACGAACGCGCCACTGACTCATTTCAAACCATCCGAAATAAATATTTCCATAGAAAAACTCAGAGAGCTTGGGTACTATAGGGATTTTGAAGGCAAACCACTTGAAAGTTTAGATCAGATATGCGAGCTTAAAATCCACGACATAATACTTCCAAAGACCTGCGGTAAATATCTTGTAAAAGTGGCGAATTTCATAGATGAGCTTCTTGAAAAATTCTACGGTTTAAAGCCGTTCTATAATGTTAAAAATGAAAACGATCTCATAGGACATTTAGTCGTCGGATTAGCTCCTCATACGTCAGTCGGCGTTGTTGGTAGAATCATAGGTTTCACCGATGCAAGCGTATGCTTTGCTCATCCATATTGGCATGCGTGTAAAAGGAGAGATTGTGATGGAGATGAAGATTCCGTTATGCTTGCTTTAGATTGTCTAATGAATTTTTCAGCTGAATATCTACCCGCTCAAGTTGGAGGGTTAATGGATGCCCCACTTATGATAACTTACAGGATTAACCCGTTCGAAGTAGACTCCGCTGTTCACAATTTAGATGTCTCGGATAAATATCCTATAGAGTTTTATAATCTCTGCTTTAAGGGAGCTGACGCTAGAGAAGCTAAAGATTTTATTGAAATAGTTGAGAAAAGGCTTGGTTTAAAGAGCCAATTTGAAGGGTTTAAGTATACGCATCCATCGACAACAATAACAGGTGGCAATTTAAAGACTAGTTATAAAAAACTTAAGACTATGAATCAGAAAATGCTAAGTCAACTTAATCTTGCGGATAAGATATTAGCCGTTGACGCCGCCAAAATTGCTGAGAAGATTCTGACAACGCATTTACTCAAGGATATAACCGGCAATCTTAGAGCATTCACATCTCAGACGTTTAGATGTAAAAATTGCAATACCAGGTATCGTAGAGTGCCTCTAAGCGGTAGATGTAGGAAGTGTGGCGGAGCGTTGATACTGACAGTTTTTAAGGGAGGGGTTGAAAAATACCTTAAAATGGCTGAAGATATAGTTGAGAAGTATAGACTTGGAAGCTACTATCACCAAAGGCTTATGCTTATTAGGGATGAGATATGTACGCTTCTAGTTAACGGTAAAACTGGCGTGCAGGCAAGTTTAAGTAAATTTATACAAGATTGAAATGGTCGAAATGGAAGTACTTAAATATTTAATTTCTTCTTAAACCATGAGGAGTTGAAGGTCGACATTGGTGTTCAGTATGATTAAGGTAAAGTTCTACTTGTTGCTGGTCGTAACCTTCATATCGATATCCATTCCATCCGCATATTCCATCAATAGCATAACGTACGATAGGGAAGTGACTTTACATTCTACTGGTCTTATCCTTCTAAAAGACCGCATCTCGGAACTTGATGGAAGCAATAGAACGGTCACTTTGAAGCTTCCGAGGGGGCTTGCGGAAAACCTGTTAGATTATAGAGCTGAAACGGTGGACGGTTTAAACTTAAACGTGAGAATCGTTGAATTCACGGAAAATGAGACAATGGTAGAAGTGATGGATGTTACCTCTTCATCTATAACTTTGCTCTTCTTAGTTAATGGTAGTGCATTAACCGGGTCAACTGATACATTTACAATATACGTACCTATCTATCCGGGGTTGAACATGGATATTGCACGGTTGAATTTCACCTTAACAATACCAAGAGCTGCTATATTTGAAGACTACCCAAGTGATTTCAACATATCCGCCGGTAGACTCTGGCTTATACGTGAGAATTTAGAGAAAAATGCTTTTAGAGTGGAGCCAGTATCTATAGCTGAAAGCCCATTAATCGATGTTAAAGAGTTCAGCAAAACTATCACTGTTTCAGAACATGGAGATGTAATAGTGGAGGAGTTCTATAGGATTGTAAATTTAGGCTCATCCGCCTCACAAATAATTTTCACTCTTCCAGCAAACGCTTGCGAAGTCTATGCGAAAGATGAATTTGGAAGACTCCAGTCTTCAACGAAAACCGAGGGGAATACTCTAACGTTAACTGTTAAACCGAGGTATGAATTGAGGAGGGGTGATAGATACTCTTTAATAATAACGTACAAGTTTCCAGCAGGCTTAATTGTGGAACACCACTTATTCAAGTACTCTCATAAGCTAAGCATGGAATTGGGATCGGCTCTACCCATAGTTGCTGAGTATCTACGAGTAAATTTGAAGCTACCGAGTTACTCCACAATTGTGGATGTTAAGCCTGAAAACTATACGGAGAATGATGGCATTTTAAGCTGGACTTTGGAAAGTAGCGGGCATGGTCTTGTTTTATCTCCTATTAGACAGCCACCTATTCTCACGTTAAACTACAACTATAACGTTCTCTGGTCTTCCTTTAAACCCATCCTCTGGACTTTATGCGGATTAGTAACCGTCGTTATCGGGTACTACGTATATAGGGCTAGGGTTGTAAAGACGGTTGAAGTTATACCTAAAGTCAGAGCACCAGTTGCTACTAAGGAGATTTCAGAGTTTGCTTCAGCTTATGAAGAAAAGCTTAACCTTAGGAGGGAGATGCGTGAACTTGAAAGCAACTATTTGGCTGGAAATATATCTAAGGCCGAGTTTTCAGCGCGTTCTATGAAGATTAAGAATAGGATTGCTGAACTCGATAAGGTAATTGAAAACTTAAAGCCTACCATTAGACTCGCTGGTTTCCTCGACGAATTGACTAGCATAGAGGAGGCTGAAGCCGATTTAAGCATCTGTGATGTAGGTCTAGGTGAGCTTAGAAGTAGATATCGATCTGGCAAAATTTCAAAACACGTGTATGAGAGACTTCTAAACGAGTACAATAAGCGGATACGTACGAATGAGAGTAAGATAAGGAGAGCCCTTGAAGCGATCTCTTCAAGTTGAAAACGTTTATATATCCGCCAGATGCCATATCTTCTCCGGATTAAGAGGGTAAGGAGGAACCCTTTAGGGATTCTTTCCTACCTTCTTAAATCCAATAAACTAAAGGGAGGTTGGATTATGGAAAGAGGTAAAAAGAGGCGGCCGGCTACAAGTGGCTTTAGACCAGCTAGACGAGTACCAGTTGTCATAGGTGGCGAGTACGATGTTGAAATAGAAAGTCTTGGAAGTAGGGGAGATGGAATAGCTAGAATTGAAGGCTTCGTAATATTTGTAAAAAACACTAAAGTTGGAGATAAGCTTAAAGTTAGAGTAGATTCTATCAGTAGAAGATTCGCCATAGCTACACCGGTCGCTCAAAGTGGGGAGTAGGAGAGCATTTAAACGATTGGGAATCGTTTAAAACGATCAATATTTCCTAAATTTTTGTTGAAAACTATTTCTACACTTTTCCATCGCGCTCGGGAAAACAATGCTATGAGGAGAAGTTAAAAATATTTGATTTTTAAGATTGTTTAATTGTTGAAAGAGGATTCTGATTCTCGACTTGAGATGGTACATGATGCTGTTGAATGTGAAATAGTTAAACGGATCAATAGGTTTCTCGTTGAAATACTCATTGACGGTTCTCCAACAATAGCCTATGTCAACAATACCGGTAAACTTCTAGAATTCATGATTAGAGGTAGAGTGGCCTACTGTTTAAAGACACAGGGTGGAAAAACTATGTACCGTCTTTTTGCGGTAGACGTTGGAGACGGTCTAGCTGCGATTATAGACACTAGGATTCAGATGCAGCTTTTCGAAAGAGCGGCTGATAAGGGGTTGATACATTGGCTTGGAAGATATAGAATAGTTAAGAGAAACTGTAGATTAGGCGGGTCTTTGATAGATTATCTAATAGAGCTGGATGGTAGACTCGCATACCTCGAAGTTAAAAGTGCAGTTTTACGGGATAGTGAAGGATATGCTTTATATCCAGATTGCCCAACTGCTAGGGGGAGGAGGCATATAATGGAGATTATAAAGTATGCTGAGAGGGGTGGTTTGGGAATAATAGTGTTCATAGCAGCACTGCCACACGTCAACGGTTTTAAGCCGAATCCTAGAGGGGACAAGGAAATACCCAAGCTACTTTTAAAAGCTTACAACACTGGGTGTATTTTAAAGGCGATAAGTATCTACTACGACCGATGCTCTTCATCATTCTATTTGAATAACCCAGACATCCCAGTTATTCTACAATAGGGATTCCTATGGCTAAGGTGGATGAGCTACTTAAAGAAGTCAACCGTTTGAAAAATAGTTATGTAAAAAAGCTGGTAGATGCACGTATAGAAGAGTTTAAGCAGACTGGCAGGAAATCTAGTAGGGAGATTTTTAAAGAGCTGTGTTTTTGCATTCTAACGGCTAATTTTAACGCTGAGAGGAGTATAGAGATTCAGAAGAGGATAGGTGATGGTTTTCTAACCCTCCCATTACCTCAGCTTGTGAAAGAGCTTAAAGCATTGGGCCATCGCTATCCTGAAACTAGAGCACGGTACATTGTAGAGGCTAGAAGACATGCTGATTCTCTGAAGGAAATTATTTTACGTTTTAAAGATGCGAATTCTCTGAGGGAGTGGCTTGTTAAAAACGTAAAGGGGATTGGATTTAAAGAGGCAAGTCATTTCCTTAGAAATATCGGCTTCTCCGATTTAGCTATAATAGATTTCCACATAGTCAATATACTATCTAAGTATGGTTTAATGAACGGATTTAAAACCATGACTAAGAAGAGATATTTAGAAATAGAATCCACGTTGAGGAAAATAGCCAACTGTTTGAACGTTCCATTAGCTGAGCTTGACTTATTCCTATGGTATCTTGAAACAGGTAAAGTTTTAAAATAAAAGGGGATGTATGTAATAGCGTCTTACAGACACTATGGTATTTGAAGCCGCTGTTTAACCCTTTCCAAGGCCTTCCAGACTTCACCTATACCTAGTTTTTCAAGGACCCCCTTCTTAGGTAGACCGTATTCATCCCATCCAGCCGCTTCATAATAAGTCCGCTTCAGTTTATCGACTTCTTCTTTTTTAACGGTTGCACCTTTAAGTGGTCCAGAAGGTAAGGGTTCATAGAATCTGGGCGGATTATCATCATCTACTCGTGGGTCCCAGTAAACGTCTGGACCGCCTAGTAAGAGTAGTGTTCTTTGAATTGCAGCTATTCTAGGAGCTATCTCATTATAGAGTTCGTCGTCGGATATACTCCATCCAGCTACGGTTTTGAAAAACCTATAAACGTGTTCTTTTCTAAAGTTAAACCAGCATATAATTGCTGAGTCTATGAGTATTATCTCCCATTCTCCCGGTCTATTCTTCTCATCTAAGTTTGAGACGGACGTGTGGTCTCCACCTTGAAGGTTGCAAACGTACGCCGTGGGTTTTGTATAATCTAAACCGCTTCTTATACCGTGCGCTCCAACACCTATCCCTTTAACTTGCACGGCATATGGCATTACGTTGACGTTTTTCATCTTACTTATTTTTAAAGCAGCTCTGTAAGTACCTTCAGCTAAAACATTGCCTATACCTATTCTGTGTGCTATCATCTCTTGAACCTTTGCAAAGGCTTCGAAGTCTCCCCATTTGAGTTCAAACCCGAAGTCTTCCTTAGTCAATATACCTCTTTGATAGAGTTCAGCTGCAAAGCCTAGTACATTGCCAACCTGTATACCGCATAAGCCGAGGTCGTCGGCTTTAGCCGATAGGTATACGTTTCCATCTGGTTCAAATACCCCAAGATTCGTACCCAGGTATGCCTGTAATTCATAGTCTGGATTGTCTGTTAAAGTGCCTTTAAATTTGCCGTGTTTAATCATGGCCAATTTAAGACACGTTGTTGGGCATCCGAAGTCGCCCCAGAACCTCTTAATCCAAACCTTACTCTCAAATGAGCTTGATCCATATCTGGTTTCATCATGCCATTCTTCTTGCCAATTTCTAATGGGCTCGCTACTCGTATCAACACCAACGGTATACCCAGCTGAACCCGTACCCCAGTATCTCATCGTAAACGACTGCATAAGGCTCTTACATACGTCGTCTAAGGCTTTTTTAAAGACTTCGGGCTCTGCAACCTCAGGTAATGGGCCTGTACCTTTAACGGCTATGGCTTTTAACATTTTAGAGCCCATGACCGCTCCATAACCTCCATATCCGGCGGCGTGTGTGATCTTAGCGGCTACGGCAGCAACTCTTACCCTATTTTCACCAGCGGGTCCTATGTATAGGATGCTCGGCTCCTTGCAGACACCATGCAGTGGACGCTCTTTAGACATTTCTTCTCTAAGCTCCTTTGTGAGCGTTCTTAACGTTTCCCTAGCACCCTGCCCCCATATGTGCGATGCGTCTTTAATTTCCACCTCTTCATCTTTAATCCATAGATAAGTCGGCTTCTCAGCAACACCGCTTACAATTATCCCATCATATCCTGCGCATTTAAGTTCGACTCCGAACTCTCCTCCCACAGTTGAACCTACTACACCATTACTTTGAGGGGACTTACCAGATACGCACACTCTTCCTCCTGGGTAATAGCCAGTTAAAGGACCTGTGAGAATGAGAAGTATGTTATCTGGACCTAATGGATCTACTTCCTCCCATTTTTGACCAAGTCTATCCCATAGAATTTTGACGGCTAAACCGCGACCTCCTATGTATCTACGCATAATGCTTCTGTCTATTTTAACAACTTTAACGTTTTTCGTAGATAGATCGACTTCTAAAAGCTTACCCCACCATCCATAAGGCATTAAACCCACCCCTCCCATTCTTCACCGTAAACCTTTAAAGCCAAATCTCTGACTACGTCTTCAGGTCTTCTAGCATAGACTTTGTAGACTTGAGATGCAAATCTAGGAACCTTTATAAGTGCATTGTAGCCAGCCTCCATACAAACCTTAACGCATTCAGGCTCTCCACCGCATAGGTCGCATATTACGGCATACTTCATTTTCGGGTGAATGAAGGGTACTTTGCCTGGGCACGCATCTATACACTTACCGCATCCGGTACACTTATCCACGTCTACCAAAACGGCGCTTGTCTTCTCATCGACGGTTAATGCCTTAAATGGGCATGCTGAAACACATGGATAGTCTGGGCATTGAGTACATAAATGGGGGATTTCAAGCCCTGGTATAAGCATGAAGACTCGGATTCTTGACGCTTCAGGCCATATTCTTCCCTCATGCTTTAGAGAGCAAACTATCTCGCATCTTCTACAGCCGCTACAACGTTCATAGTCTCTGAATATCCATATTTTCGCTTTTTCTTCAGCCAAAGTAAACCACCAATTAAGATTTGGCTTAATAGTTTATATTTTTTCCGCCGACTCTAACTTACGGGCTATTCTATTGGCTATTAGAGCCGCTACGACCCCAGCCGCTACTCCAGAATCTATGTTTACAACGGCTAAGCCTAGTGGGCATGCTTGAAGCATCGCTTGCAGTGCAGCCAACCCTCCACCTCCAAATCCGTATCCTTGAGAAGTTGGAACACCTATTACTGGAATGTCTACGAGGCTGGCTATTATCGATGGGAGAGCCCCCTCTCTACCGGCTATGGCAATTATTACATCAACATCGTTTAACAGCATTTCTTTGAGGGCTTCAAACGTCCTATGTAATCCAGCAACCCCTACATCGTAGGCCTTATAAACCTTACAACCCATTTCTTCAGCAACCACGCAAGCTTCCTCCGCTATAGGTATATCTGCCGTCCCGGCTGTGATTATTCCCACGCGACCCCCATGTCTATGCTTGGCACCTCCCTTTCTCAAGATGATTATGCGGGCTTTATCGTATACTTCAACCGTAACCCCCTTATTTGAGAAGAACTTCTTGAACTTATCCATAATCTGCCTGTCGGCTCTACTTACGATTATGCGGTCGGTTTTCTCAATGGCTCTTAGACAGATCTCTAGGAGATCTTCTAGGTTCTTACCCTCTGCAAGTATTATTTCAGGCGCTCCCCTTCTAACTTCTCTACCGATATCTACACGGGCGAGCTCATGAATCTTCTCTATCGTAAAGAGTTTGAGGGCTTTTAACGCTTCTTCAAGGGAGATTTCTCCTTTAGAGAGCTTCCTTAGAATCTCCTCCATAATGATGCACTTAAAAGAAGAGATGATAATTATCCTTAATATATTTTAATAGGCTTCGACGGGAAGTGAAGTTAAATTTCAACTTGCTTAAAAGTAATGTTTAGATATTCCAACACGCTAGTTTTAGCTTAAGTGTATCTATGAGAATCCTATACGTTGACTGCTCTCTAGCTGGGATATCTGGCGATATGATGCTTTCGGCTCTAATAAACCTTGGAGCTAAAATAGACCTTGAAAAGCTTTCGAAGTCTATTGTAGAGAGCCTTGACGGTGTTGAATGGTTAGAGGTTTCGTACAGTATTAAATCTAAGATGGGTTTTCAAGCTGGCTTGCTGAAGGTTGTCTATTCTGATTCTAAAGACCATAGGATTGGGCGTGAATTAAAAAATGGTTTAGAAAAGACGCTAGAGTTTATGGATGCTAGCCATAGGGCGAGGGCTTATGCCGTTAAAGTTCTTGAAACACTCTTAAACGCTGAAAGTGTCGTACATGGTGAACCCGTGGAAGAAGTCCATCTACACGAAGTTGGTTCACCAGATACGCTGGTGGATATTGTGGGAACTGCGCTAGCTTTAGATAATCTCGGTCTCTTTGAAGACGTTAAGGTATACGGTAGCCCGGTATCAGTGGGTTTTGGGTTTATTGAGACAGAACATGGTCGTCTTACGGTGCCAGCACCTGCAACCCTTGAAATTTTAAAATCTAAAGGTTATCCTTTTAAAGGCGGACCTGTTGAGGGAGAACTTGCAACTCCAACTGGTGTTGCATTACTCGTAAACATTGTAGATGAAGTTACACAGATGCCGCCCTTGATCGAACCTATTAAAGTTGGATATGGCGCTGGTTTTAAAGAATTGCCTGGGACCCCTAACGTTTTAAGACTTATTTACGGTGAGCAAAAAACGCAGTATATTCAAGAAGATGTGTATGTTTTAGAGACGAATATAGATGATGTTCAAGGAGAAGTTTTAGGTCATGTCATTGAAAAGCTCATTGAAAACGGGGCGAAAGACGCATGTATTATTCCAGCTACGTGTAAGAAGAGTAGGCCTGGGCAAATTCTTAAGGTAATTTTGGATTACGAGAACCTCAACCGTATAGTAGATATCATTTTCAGAGAGACTGGTACACTGGGGATTAGGTTGATGAAGACTTCTAGATTCATCATTCCCAGGGAGTTTAAAACGGTAAACGTTCAAGTAAACGGTATGGATTTCTCGGTTAAAGTTAAGGTAGCTAAAGGCCTTGAGGGGAGAATTATCAGGGTTAAACCGGAGTATGAAGAACTTAGAAAGATTTCAGATATTACAGGTATACCGATAAGGGAGCTTTCTTCAATAATCGAAGAAAAGGCTAAAACTTACTTGACTTCTTAACATTTAAATAAAACAATCATCTTCTTTCTCTGAGGTGGTTTATTGGCTTATTGGCACAGCGATCTTCATAAGCGTAAACGAACTGGTGGGAAGAGCCATCCGTATAGGGGTAGGAGGAAATACGAGCGTGGCGGTTATCCCGTTGAAACGCAAATAGGTGATAGAACTATAAAAGTCGAACGCGTTAGAGGTGGAAATATAAAAGTTAGAGTTATTAGAGATAATACCGTCAATTTGAGCATACCATCCTCAGGTAAGACTGTTAAATGCAAGATTCTAAGAGTCGTTAAAAACCCGTCAAACAAAGACTATGATAGGAGGGGTGTGATAACTAAAGGTGCTATAATTGAAACGGAGCATGGCCTAGCCAAGGTGACTAGTAAGCTCAGCTCAGACGGTGTAATAAACGCAGTGCTCATAGAATCTAAGACTTAGATATGACTTTCCATTTAAGTTGGACTGGCCATTATAGGTCTTTTAAACCATATATTGCCGATAAAAATAGTGGGAAGATAGCTTATTGGGGTTTACCACCACATCTTCTTAAGGGGCATGGCGAGTATTTCTCTAACTTCAAGCTTTTTCGATTTATCCCTACTGAATATGTCGTTGGTTTTGGTGGCTCTAGCTACTATAGCAGTATCCGCTCCTCTACCCGTCCCTGCAACTGCTATAACATCTTCTCCAATATTCAAGGCCCCTAAATCGGAGGCGATAAGAACTACCTCTATGCAGACTTTAAACCCTTGACCTAAGGTGTAGAAGCTATTCCTAATGCTATCCATTCCACGCGCGTGTAGAGGAAGGTGCGTCTTATCTAAGGGTTTTCCTCCAAGTTTTATAATTTCTTCTTTAAACTTTTAAACTCCCTATTCATCTCCTCATGAGATACTACTACAACATTGCATAAGCCTTTGAGAGCTCTAGCGAATTTAACACCAGTCTCTCCTGATGTACTTGCAACCACAACCGTTTTAATACTTCCCTCTTTTACTCTTTTGAGGACGTAGTCTAAAACAGCATCTGTATTCTCTGAACCGGGTTCTTTAAAGTAAATGATCTGCTTTACAACACTCATACAGATTACTATTGAAGTCTTTCAAAGCTTAAAAATCTAGCCTACCTCTGAGCGTACACACCGCGTTTCTTAGCGTAATCGATCATTAGTAGGAAGTTGTCAGCATTGGTGTTGACCGATATATTCGCCGAAGCCGATAGGATATACCCGCTAAATCCCCCTTCACGTAAGCATCTTTCAACTTCCACCATCACATCTTCAGGTTTACCGAATTCGAGAATTCTAGGGTCTACATTACCGACGAGACATATCTTATCACCATATTCTTCTTTAACTTGTTTTAAACTCATTCCAGCCGTAACATCTATACCTTGATATGCGTCTATCCCAGCGTCTACGATATCTGGAAGTATGGAGGTTATGTTTCCATCCGAGTGGAGGACTGCAAAGGCGCCTTTACGCTTAAAGATATCACATTGTTTTTTAAGAGCTGGTTTTATAAACTCCCTAAACATTTTAGGGGAAAACCAAGGGCCCAGTTTATTACCATAATCTACACACATTTGTATGGCATCGGCCCCCTCGTCGATAGCCCATTTACCGACTTCAAGGGCGTATTTGACGCTGAATTCTATGAGAGCCTTCACGGCGTCAGGACGCTTATACATCCAGATTAACACGTGCTTAAGCAAATTCGGGTTTGAAACTATAGGACCCCATGACCCGTCAGCGTCGAACGATAGGAAGAATTCACCCTTGACTTTCCTCACAAGATGTCTCAGAATCCCGAAGATTTTAGGGTCTATTTCAACAGTAGAGCCTCTACAGAATTCTATGATATCATCCGGGTTATAGCTTATCGGCTCATCCATATCCCAGAGTGAGAAACCGCTCCACTTATACCTTCTTCCATCTACCACCCATACATGTTCATCGATCTTCTTCAGAATTTCCGGCTTTCTAGTATAGGCTGAAACAACTCTTATCCAATCTAGCCCCGTTACTCTGTAGAGGGTTAGAAGTTCTTCAGCCATATATTCATTTATCTTATCTAAGCTTAAACCATTCTCCACCATAAGAGTGAATACAGCTTCAGGGTTGTGTACAAGAATTGAACTAGTAGGTTTTCTAAGTATTCTAGAGGCTATTACCGGTGGGATGTGCATTTCATAAAGCGGAACTCTATCCGGCGTTGAAATCTCCATAGCTTTTACCACTCTCTCCCAAGAATTCATAACAAGTTGATAAATATACGCTTGGGATTAAATAATTTCTACAACGTGTATGGTGAAACTTATATACGTAGTTAAATATACTTCTAATCATGCCTAAGTATGTTAGACGTGTAGGCCCTAAGCGTAAACTTGAAAACCGTAAAGTGGCCATAATAGTCGCCCATGAATTTGAAGACGTAGAGCTCTTATACCCATTTCTAAGGCTTAGCGAAGAGGGAGCTGAAGTCATAATTATACCCGTTAAAGCTGGTCTACATCCTAGACCATCAGTTAAGGATAAGCCTATAACTGGACGTTATGGAACGCCAATACCTATGGAAGTCTTTGAAGAAGGAGGTAGATACGTCATAAAGGATATAGATCAAGTAGATTTAGAAGATTTAGACGCGTTGATAATACCTGGAGGCTTCTCTCCAGATGCTTTGAGGATATTACCTGAAGTTTTAGATCTCGTTAAGAAAGCTTACGAGAAGGGTAAGATTATAGCGGCCATATGCCACGGTCCTCAAGTCTTAATATCTGCTGGTTTGGTGAAGGGGAGGAGGGTGACGAGTTATAAGGCTGTTAAAGACGATTTAGTAAACGCTGGGGCCATTTTCGTAGATGAACCGTCTGTTAGAGATGGAAATATAATAACTGGCAGAGTCCCAGACGACTTACCGGAGTTCTGCCAGATGATAATTGACGCTTTAACCTAAGGATGCCCTTAATGTAACCATCGTTTACAATTGAAATCTTTAAGTTTACGGCTACTTTGACCCTTAAATCTTCCTAGAGAATGCTTTAGACAGTATTGGTTTGATTACCATCGTTAATATTAACGACACGGCTACTTGACCAAATACGTCCCTGAATAGCGATATTATTGCTGGTCCAAACCCTTTAATGAATACGTTCACGTAAAAGTATATTAAAGCCATAACGACGCCGCCCAGCAGGCAAAGGAGTGCTTGCATGTATATTTTCCGACCCTTACCTAAGCCTGCTATAAACCCTTCAAGTCCATGAGCGGGTATTGATACAAACCACCTTGGATAGCCTACGTATATATCTGTAGCTACAGCACCTATTGCTCCTACAATAGCTCCAACTCTTGGCCCATATATTAGAGAAGCTATGAATATTACGGAATCTCTCACATGCGTATATCCACCAGTCGGCGAGGGGAAGAATTGACCTGAAGTACACGAGCCTTGAGCTTAAGGGTTTGATTGCAGACCAGCTACAGAGGCGTGGAAGATAAGGAGAATACTACTTCCCTCTTGATACTCTGGTAAACAAGCTTTCACACGTAGTCGAGAACGATAGAAAGAGAATAAGGAAGGCTGTAAAAGAGCTTCTAGGAGATGGCTATTTATTGATGCATAAAAGAGGGGGAAACCATATTGCTTAACCCAGCAAAATCAAGAGAAATAGCAGAATACATCAAAAGAGTTTTGAAAAATTTGAGGACTAATGACTTCTATGCTTAAAAAAATCAAAGTAAATACGGTGTAGCCCTTTCAATCTTGTTTTCTCCTAATACTAGTAATTTTAATGGATTTTCATCCATACCTCTTATAAGTCTATCTAAGCTGCAAAATGGCGGGCCCGGCGGGAGTTGAACCCGCGACCACCGGGTTACTTCAGTAGTGGAATAGTCCTCTACTTTAAAAGCCCGGCACTCTACCATTCTGAGCTACGGGCCCACTTATCACTATTAGAAGAATTCTCCTTTTTAAGGTTTCTTCAAAGTTACGGATTTTAAGGTAAGCCGTATAAGCTTGAACATTCACCCTATTGTTTTAGGGAGAGTTTTGAAGGTTGGTATTTTAACTAGGAATGAGTTTTCATGGTGTAGTCTTCAGCTTAAACAGGCTCTAAATCGTAGAGGCTGTGGATTTGAGTGTTTTAGTTTTAACGATTTAACCGCCTACGTAGGTTTTGAAGATAGTATACGTTTTAAGGGTAAACCTATTGAAGAACTTGATGCTGTAATAGTTAGACCTATAGGTAGAGGGTCTCTTGAAGAGATAATTTTCCGTATGGATTTATTGAGGGCTATGGAAAATCTGGGAGTATACGTGATTAATAGAGCCGAAGCCATAGAGAAGGCTGTAGATAAATACTTTTCACTCTTCTTATTGAAGAAGGCTGGACTACCCGTTCCAAGAACTATTGTGACTGAAAATCCGAGGGTTAGCTTAGAGGCTTTTAAAAAATTTAATTCAAGAGTTGTTTTGAAGCCTATCTTCGGGTCGAGGGGTTTTGGAATAACGAGGGTTAGAAGTCGGCAAACGCTTTACCGTCTGGCGACTGTTTTAAGCTATTACCGTCATGTTGTCTACATGCAAGAGTATATTCCCCATGCCAGGGAAGACGTTAGAGCCTTTGTAATTGGAGACAACGTTGTAGCGTCAATGCGTAGAATTGGAGCTTCATGGAGGACGAACATAGCTCAGGGAGGTAAGCCAGAGCCCTACAAGCTTCCTGAAGAATTGAGGGAGGTTGTTTTAAAGGCGTGTAAAGTACTTGGGTGTGAGGTGGCTGGTGTAGATGTTTTAAATCCGAGTGGAGAATTCTGCATAAATGAAGTGAATTGTCAGCCGGATTGGAGGGGTTTGCAGAGCGTTTCAGAGACGAATATAGCTGAAGCGATTGTGGACTACATGATATCAAAGGTTAAGCGTTAGCGAAATAAATCTTCTTCTATAGGTCTAACAAGTTCTTTAGCTGAACCTTCACCTCGTATTGGCTTAAAGCCTCTTATTACAGCTACTGGTATTCTCGAAAGCTTACCCATGACGAGCTCGGCTGCCGCTGCAAGCTCATCCGCTACGGCTATAGCTGTAACTTTAAGCGTATACCCATATGGATCGTTTAAACCCCTATAGTCTATAGTAGGCTTCATACCTGCTACTCCAACCGCGAAATTGACCTGCCCAATACGCCAAGCTCTACCAAAAGTATCGGATATTATGACTGCTACATCAACCCCTTTAATCTCCTTTATACGGTCTCTAATCCTCTTAGCAGAAGCATCCGGGTCGATCGGTAATAGTGAAACCGTGTCATCACCCGGTATGTTGGATTTATCCACCCCGGAGTTTGCACATACAAATCCATGTCTGGTCTCAGCTATTATATGCCCGTTCTTCACCTTAACTATACGTTTCGCTTCTCTGAGTATTAGTTCTACAAGTCTAGGATCCTTCCCTTCGGCTTCAGCGAGATTGAGGGCGAAACTTGAGGGCGTAACGTCTCTTAAGCGTACCAGCCTATTCTCAGCTTTCGACACTATCTTCTGAGATACTACTATAACGTCATCGTCCATTACTCCTACACCGCTTCTCTCAGCCGCTTCAACTATAAGTTTAGCTAGATCGTCGCCAGGTTTGACTTCAGGAATACCTTCTAAACCGTATATGCATATTTTAGAAACCATTATAACACCTGAGCTATGAACAATTATAACTTAAAAAGTTACTTCAAAAGATTAATACGTTTAAAAGGGAGATTGTAAACCATCAGTTAGATAGGGGGCTAAAAACGTCATGGAGTTTAAACTTAAGGGAGAAATTCAAGCAAGCGGTAATTTGGAGGGTTTAAAAGAAGCCGTAACTTCTTGGGTTGATGAACTCAATAGGGAAGTTTTACTCAGAGGAGCTAAGTCTCCAAAAGAAGGTGCTAGAATATCCGGTTGGAGAATTGAAGGGAATAGATTACTTCTCACAATAGAGTCTGGGAGAGCTGTTAGAGCTCATTCAGCCCTGTTAAGGGTTAGAAACTTTCTAGCAGATAAACTTGGAGGGTATAGGTTGGGTGTAAGAGGTTTAAAAGCCGAGGAGGTTAAGATAATAGTCGGCGATTCAACAGCATCCAGCGATGCTTTAAGAAGAGTTTTAGAAGGATTGGCCGAGGTTCAAATAGTTGAAGGGAAAACCGTAATAGTCTTCAAGGAAGTTGGCAGTAGAAATTTGGAGAAAGGTGTTATAGATAGGGTTTTGAAGAAAGTCGAATCCATGCTTACTCCAGTAAGCGTGACGACGAGGCCTGAAAAACCGACGTATGTTCCAATGGGATATGTGATCAAGGAATCGGCTAGGAAGGACGTTAAATTCAACGGAGACGTTTCAGAGTGGGCTGAAAAACTTAATTGGATTAAAAGGTACCCTGGAAGAGGACAGTGGATTTTAACAGCACCAATGACCGCTTTAATCAACCTCATAATGGACATGATAGTTGATGATGTTTTAAAACCAATGGGTTTTGAAGAGTGGATGTTTCCCAAATTGACGCCTCTTCAGGTTATGGCTAAAATGCCCGGCTATTTCGACAACCTCGCGGAAGGTATGCTCTATGTTTTCACGCCGGAGCGGGAGGAGGAGGCTTTGAAAGAGTTTAAACGTAGGTTTTCACTAACAGGCGAATTAGATCTTGAATCTCTAAAGAAGGAGCTTAGCGGTCCAAACTATGTCTTAGAGCCGGCTCAGTGTACACCATTTTACCAGTTCTTCTCAGGTGAAATCGTAAACTTAGACGATCTACCGATTAAAGTATTCGATAGAAGCGGTTGGACATGGAGGTGGGAGGGGAAGGCTACTAGGGGACTTGAGAGAACCATTGAGTTCTATAGGGTAGAGGCCGTTTGGCTGTCAAGCCCTGAAGAAGCCGTTGAAATACGTGATGAAGTAGCTGAAAGGTCTATGGAGCTTGCGGATAAAAAGCTCGATTTAGAGGTTAGAATGGTTGTAGGTGCACCGTTTTATATGAGTAGTGATGAAGCTTCTAAGACGTACGTCGATATATCCAGTAGCGATAAGATTCCTACTCTCGACTTGGAAGCTTGGCTTCCTTATAGAGGCCCTAGGGAGAGTTCTGAATGGCTTGAAATAGGAGGAGCCTTCTCATGCCACAAAGATAAGTATGTGAAAAGCTTCAAGATAAAGGAAGCTAAGGGTAGAGATATATGGACTGGATGTTCAGGCTTCGGCGTAACCCGATGGGTTACGGCTTTTCTAGCTCAGAAAGGCTTTAACCTAGACGATTGGCCTAGTGAAGTTAAGCGTAGAATTGGAAAATTGCCTAAGCCAGTTAAAACAATCACCTGATTTGAATACTGCTTCCCCGTTATGCTATCGTATGGTTACTCCAAAGTCTTCCTTCAAAACCCTTAAAACAAGCATTGTCACCGTGTTTTTAACGCCAGGTATAGCGCCGACTTGATCTATCACTCTAGTAAGCTCCCCCTTATCTCCAACTTTAACATCTATTAAAGCTGAGAATTCACCCGTTACGTCGTAAATGCCGCACACCCCGTTTATTTCACAGAGCTTCTTTAAAATGCTTTCATACAGTGATGGATCTGCCTGTAATCCTATGAATGCTCTAATCGGCAATCCTACCTTCTCAGGGTCTAGTATCGTGTAAAAGCCTTTTATAACGCCCTCCTCAATTAGCTTTTTCACCCTTAGATGAACAGTACCTTCGCTCACACCAAGCTGTTTAGCTATTTTTACAAAACTTATCCTAGCATCTTTCTGAAGGAAATTTAAAATCTTCTTGTCTAAAGTATCAATATTCATAATTTTTTCTAGATAACATTTTTCAAAGTCCTCACATATATACCTTAACAATTGAGGAGTTTAGAAGATTGGGTTAAACGCGAGGTTTTAAAGGCACTACTAAGGATTAAGCGGTCTGAATGGTGGAGTTTAACTAAACTTAGCGAAGAAGCCAATACGCCAGTTGAAGTCGTCAAAAACGTCTTAATGGATATTGCAGATTTCGTCACAGTGAAAGACGACACCATCAGCATAACTGAATATGGAAAAGTCAAAATAGCTATACTCTGCCTTAATTTAGGCGCAGATCCATCATACATTTCCAGGTATTTAGATTGGAGGGAGTTTGAAGAATTTACAGCGAAAATTGTAGATGCATATGGATACACCGTTTATAAAAATTACAGGTTTAAAAGCGTAAATAGACGTTGGGAAATAGATGTACTAGCCATAAAAAAGCCTGTGCTACTATGCTTGAACTGTAAACACTTTCTCAAGCAACGATGGGCTTCTCTAAGAAAAGCGGCTTTAGAAGAACTTGAAAGAGCTGAAGCTTTAAGGCAAGCTCTACCAAGGTTAAGATTAGAGCCTAAACCATCCGAGGGGTGGAAGATTCTACCAGCATTAGTAACACTGATTACACCAAAGTCTAAAGTTTACGATAAAATTCCAATAGTTAGGATAACAGAGCTTGGAAATTTCCTCGAAGACCTAACCTTATACACCGATTCATTGAGGTTTTTACAAGTTTGAACATAGAGCGTTCTACATTTGGTGATAATGGTTTCCCCGCGTTTAACCCCTCATTTTTATTTTTCCATGATTGGCTTAAGTCTACCCCCTTCACACGCCTATTTACTTTCAAGTATGTGCCGCTTGGGCTGTAGCAGCAAAGCCCCCTGTTGTAGCACCATACTATCCTCAGCTTAGGTTTACTGGTTTATATTGTAAAGCTCACCCCTAGCGCTGTTCTTACATATTCTTCTAGATTGGTTAAGATTTCGTTATTCTCTTTCTAATAGGCGCTCTATCTTTGAGACTACAACTGTTGTAAATGTATACGTCAAACCTATGCAGATCATAAACTACAAAGGTGACGATTCTTAGAGGAATATCGTTATAAATAAGTGAACTGTTGGAATAAGGCGCACGTAACCTCAATCTGCGGCTTTATGTATACTTCACCCTCTTGCGTCGTTTGACATAATGTGAGATTGTACCATTTATCTTCTCTGATGGGCCTAAAGACAAATCTAAGCGCCAAGTTTTGATCGACTCTGATTTCAAAATTTCTCCCCTATGGAGATTTCAAAAATCCCCCGTTTCATGGAAAACCTATGGAAAATCTCCATAGAGATACAATGGTGAAAACTAGGGGAGGGACAACATCCATACAAAAGTCCATAGTAAACACATGTAGAGTTAGAATACCATAAGACCAAGAATATTATACACGTCAAAGGGAAGACGATGTTCCGATATGAGAGCGACGGATTCTACTGTAAAACGGCATCGACGATGGAGGTTCAAAGTTCATAGAAGTGAGGTTTGAATACGTAACAATCTTCAACGGAACAATTATGCTTTAGAAAGTAGGAAGTGAAAACTTAAACGTAGGGGGTTTTACGTTCTGGGTAAGTTTTACTGAAGAATTCTTCAACCTTTCTAGCCAATTCTTCATCTATGGGTTTTTCAGATTCAAATATCGGCGTTCTACGCTTCACAGCGTACTTCCCCAACCCTAGCATAAGTATATACTTCAACTCATCCTGGGGGAACAATGCTTGAAAACCGAAGGGTTCGCTTTCCTTTAAAACCTCCATGAATATTTCAAAGTTTAAGTCCCGTATCTCCGTCCCCACGGTTATGTAGCTATAGGGGTTTACAGGCTTAGATTTAAGCTTCCAAAGCATTTTATCTCTATGCGCTATGTAAAAGTCTAATCTTCCCCCAGCGTCAAGACCAGCTAATACTCTCCAACCCTGTTTATCCCTATCGTAGACGTCTTTTATACGTTTGATTATTTGACTTCCAGATTTCACCGACATTTCTATATTAGAAGGCTATATCGAAGTAAATAAACGTTAACTGAAGCCCATTATTTACCAGTCCCACGTTAACGATGCTCTTTTCCACTACTGGCAAAGTTATTCTTTAACTTTAGAGGAAAACTTCTCTAAGAGTATTATGAGCGGTTTAACTGCGAAGAGAGAAGTATGGTTTATAGGATACGCCGGTAGAAGCCCTATAGACTTCCTAGAATCTCTTAAAAACAACCGTATAGAGCTTCTAGTAGATATTAGAAGATTTCCAAAATCTAAAGTAGAGGCTTTTAACAAAGACTCGTTGACTGAACTACTTAAACGTGAAAATATAGCTTACTTATGGCTAGGTGACCTATTGGGAGGGTATAGGAATGGAGGGTTTGAAGAATACATGAAGACTAAAGATTTTGAGAAAGGGCTAAACCTGTTAATCGAGGAGGCTTCTAAAAGAAGAGCCTGCGTCATGTGTCTTGAACGTAAACAGAAATACTGCCATAGACGTTTCATAGCCGAAGCCTTAGAAAAGAGGGGGTTCAAAGTGGTGGAAATACCATGATGGACGAAACCCTTAATTATAGGTAGTGAAGTAGACTTAATCGGCGAATGAAGAAGACGCAAATTTACAGAGCGTAAAGCTATGAAGTCAGACGGGCGGACTGACGCCCAATCTAAAACATCTACATAGATGTACCATCTCAAAGAAGAGGGGGAGAAGGATTTGCTTATTAGAGTTCTTCTATCAATTGTTCGTAGAATGATAGATGTTTATTAGAATCGGCGTTGACAAATAGTCTTCCAGAACCTTTTTCATTGAGGTCTCCTATGAACACGTAAAAACGCCCCTTTAACCTTTCAGATTCAACTCTAACGCTAGGTCTTATCTCCTCAAAACTGAAGCTCGCTAAAATCGACGGAACATAGCCGAGTAAGACTATTCTACCGTTCTTCATGAAAGCCCCAGCGCCTTTACCGCATCCGCCTTTCACGTATACAGTTCCACCGCTCATATGAACCCCTGGAAAACCGCCAACATCACTTTCAACCACTATCAAACCGTTCTTCATCTTATAGCCCACATTCCAACCAGCTCTACCGTGAACTACTATAGACCCACCTTTCATACCGGCATCTTCACCTCTATAAGCTCCTCCTAGAAAATCCCCCGTATCACCATAGACTTCTATAGACCCACCCTTCATCTTAACCCCCAGCCATGACCCAGTTGAACCTTCTATTACTATTCTACCACCCTTCATAGCTTCTCCAAAAGCTATACCAGCTACTCCTTTAACCCGTATCACTCCACGACTCATCCTCCTACCCACCCTCCTAACTTTGGAAAAGTCTCCTATGAGTTCAAGAGTAGTCTCTTCAGCTTCACCAGCTTCCTTCACTTTAAACAGTTCTCCAAAACGTTTTCTCCTATTGCCTTCGTAAACTTCAACATTTAAGACTTCAGATAACTGTTTTTCTTCAAAAAGCTCAGGCTTTATAACATCCGCCACTACTGGAACCTTAAACTCGTAAATCGGAGTTATCTGGTAGACCTTCAAGTTAAACACCTCCCTTGACCTGTATTGGGCGAGAGTTGATGAGGAAACTCTCATCTATAATGTAACTGTCAAATTCAATAGTATAGTAGTCTCTAAACCTTCCACGTATATCTGAGACAACAGCGTCTTCAAGATCATGCGAGATTGACGGGTTAACCCAGAAAATAGAACCTTCAATACTTTTAACAACTTCACCGTTTACGCAAACGATTTCCCCACTCTTTATCGTATACTTTGCCCTTCTAAAGGCTTTCCTAACAAGCTTATAATCCCTAGATAAATCGATAATGCGCGGATTAAAGTCGTATATTGCTATATCCGCATCCACTCCAACACCGAGATGCCCCTTAGACTTTAAACCTAAAATATTGGCGGTTCCAGCCCTAGTAACTATGGCTATCTCATAAAGACTATACTCTCTATCAATACTATCCAGCATCGTCCTCTTTAAAGCCCTAGCATTGACCTTTTTCATGGTAGCCTCTCTAGCCTTACGGCTTATAAGCCAACCTACAACCCTCGGATACTCCGTGAATGGCCCAGCATTCGGATGGTCTGTTGTAAGGAATACCCTCCATGGGTCTTTAATCATCAACGCCAGCTCAAGACCTGTGATCCATTGAATCGCATGTACGTAGTTTCGCTTCTTATACCTAAAGGGTACAATGCCGGCGGAAGTTTCACATTCCACATCTGCATTAACCCATTTATAATCCGTTAATAAGTGGAGTTGAAATTGAAACGGCCCATCTGCAGTCATAGTCGTAGCGTTTGAGAAGATAACCTGACCTATATCTATAACCACGTGCGGATGCTTATTCACATAATTTGCTACTTCAGGAGCCCCTGAAGTCAATTCAATCCAGCTTTCACCAGCATAGGAGTTGAACTGGCAGTGGGTTAGGTATATGATTGGCTTATACCCATCGTATAAGTCTCTAACACAGTCCATAGTTTCTATAAGCGTCTTATAATTTCCAGGCTGTCCAAGCCTATTGGCGTGTACGTGTATTGGATGGGGAATGTTCAACATTTTATTGACTTTACATAATCCCCTTAAGATTTCCCTAGGTGTTAAATTGAAATTCGGTATACTATCGTCTATGCTTCTAACGTTTCCTCCCCATCCCCAAGACTCTAAACCTCCAGGGTTCACAATCTTAAGAGCATACCCTTTTAAAGCCTTTAAAAGCCAAGCCAAGTAGGCCGCACACTCCTTAAACATACTCTTCTCAAGATACTCCATCACAAACCAGCAATCTCCCACAAGTGGGAAAGAAGCCTTATCTACTATCGGAATATCGTTAAGCTCTTCAATTGTATGTCTCTGCTTAAGCATAGGGGTGGCGGGCTCCATCACAGTCGTATAGCCCATTCTAGCATAACGGTAACCGATCACAAACGTTGAGGGAACAGTATGTCCTACACCGGACCTTAAACCAGGCTTACGCGGCTCATAATCTCTATAATGATCTTCAGGTCTTAAAGCCCTACCTGAATTCACCTTTGAACCAGCTATATGGCTGTGAACGTCTACTCCACCAGGCATTACAACCATACCAGTTGTATCTATGACCTTAACGTCTGCACCTTTAACATCTTCCACAATCTTACCATTTTCCACAGCAATATCCATAACCTCACCATCTATACCATTCATCGGGTCGAAGACGAAACCGTTCTTTATCAGAATTTTCCCACACATCTACTTCAACCTCCTAAGTATTTGATTTAAAACGTTAACATCCGATAATATACCGGGAGGAGGGTCTACAATTTTCTTCAACCGCAGGGGAACACCATCCATCCTATAGGCTGTTCCATCAGCTTCAATCCCAACATAGGCAACCGGTATTGCAACATCCGCCATTTTAACAGTCGGCGTTATCGCAGGGTCTAAGACTATGAGCTTTACATTTTTAAGCCTCTCAACTATGTAACGCGGTAAATGACTACACGGATCTGCACCTACAACAAACAACAAGTCGCAGTCACCTCTAGCCATAACGTCTATAGCCGATGTTTCCCCAGGATTATACCTCGGATAGCCCATCGAGAAGTCTACGCAAAACGGATAGCCAGTCTGCCACGTGAAAACCTCATTAGCACCAGTCACGTTGAAGTGACCTCTCATAGGAATCATTACAAACTTAGTCTTCTTGTTTAAATCTCTAACAAGGGCTATGGCGGCCTCAACATTATGCTCCTTCCCATAACTCATTGTAAGACCTAAACCGAAGAATAATGCTCCAAACTTCGCATTAACCATCATATCCGCCAACTCTTCAAGCTTCTCCACTGGAACGCCACCGACTTCTTCAATCTCTAGATCCAAATCATTCACCAACACTCTTAAAGCCGTTAAAACCTCAAAGTCGCTATTCGGCTTAACTTGTATAAATACGTCCGCCATTGCGGCTGTAGACGTCCTCCTAACATCCACCACAACAATCTTCCTATTCTTCCTTCCAGCTACAAACCTACCGTTGGATAGTGGACCGTAACGTAACATGTGCCTAGGATGCGCTTCCACTGGATTACAACCCCAATATACTATTAGGTCAGCCCTATGTCTAACCTGCCCCAGCGTCGCCGACGGTATCCCCATATCTTGCAAACCGAGGATCGTAGGTCCATGACATACAACAGAAATGTTATCCGCAATTCCACCCGATAAATCAGCCATCTCTAAGCAGAGCTTTATAGCTTCACAACTAGTACATCCAAACCCGTAGAAAACAGGATAGCTGGAATCTTTAATCATTTCCACAGTCTTCTCAATGGCTTTATCCAAATCCGTTTCCACAAGCTCACCATTTACTCTAACCAGCGGCTTCAAAAGCCTATGCTCACCTAGACTTAAGAATTTACCGCGCCCAAGCGCACACGCATTTCTAACGTTAACTATTCTATTGGAATCAACTTCAACCTCCAGATCGTCGCAACAACATCCACAGAATGGACACAACACATTTTTAATAACATTCAATGTTCAACCCTCCTTTTGAGAACGCTCAACCACTTCGACGGGTTCAACTTCCACCTCTAATCCCTTAAAGCTCGGCATTCCAGTCCCATGCGTTTCAGGGCTTGTTAGGCTGTTAACCCAAGGACCATACGCCATGAATATCACCCCAGGATGAGGAGCATACTTGGATTTCACAGCCTTAGCTACGACGCTTCCATATTGGGAGCTTATCCTCACGTTTCCACCCTCATTTATGTTCAGTTTACGCATATCTTCAGGATCTATTTGACATATCGTTGTAGCGTCTATGTAACGTTTTGAAAACTTACTCGCCTCCTTACCTAAACCCTGTTCAAGGCTTCTGCCAGATATGAGTATCATTTTAACCAACTCAACCACCGCCTGAGCACTCTTAAACAATAGCTCCTAGAAGAAGATTCATATGTCTAACTACTTTAAAAAAATTGTTACCTTATAGCAAGACTTATCTGGTTTAAACTATTAAACTATCAGATTAGATGGGTGTCCTTTTTGGAGAAAACATCTCGTATAGCTGGCTTTTATAAAATGAGCTTGGAAGAGAGATTACGAATAGTAGCTGAATTTGCAGGTTTAACCGAGGAAGAATGTGCGCTACTCAAGAACACCGGAAGTTTAGAACTCAGTTTAGCTGATAGAATGATCGAGAATGTTGTAGGCGTAATGCACATACCATTAGGCATAGCTTTAAACTTTTTCATAAATGGGAGAGACTATATGGTGCCTATGGCTATAGAAGAACCAAGCGTCGTAGCCGCGGCAAGTAATGCTGCGAAAATAGCTAGAGTTAAAGGAGGCTTCCAAGCGTCTACAACACCACCTATAATGATCGGACAAATACAGCTCGTTAAAGTTCCAGATCCATATGGAGCCAAGTACACGATCTTAACGCATAAAGATGAAATCTTAAGTAAGGCAAACGAGCAGGACCCGGTACTGGTTAAACTCGGCGGTGGAGCCAAAGATATAGAGGTTAGAGTTATCGAGTCGGATTTAGGACCTATGGTAATAACCCATCTTCTCGTAGACGTTAGAGACGCTATGGGTGCAAACGCTGTTAACACAATGGCTGAAGCCGTCGCACCGTTAATAGAGAAGCTTACTGGAGGAAAGGTATACCTGCGTATAGTTTCAAACTTAGCTGTCTATAGGCTTGCAAGAGCAAAAGCGGTATTCGATAAGGAGGCTTTAGGTGGTGAAGAAGCTGTTGAGGGAATACTCTATGCATACCATTTTGCCAAGTCTGATCCGTTCAGATGCGCAACACACAACAAGGGAATTATGAACGGTATAATTGCAGTAGCACTCGCTACGGGCAATGATACTAGAGCATTGGAAGCTGGTGCTCACGCCTACGCCGCAAGAACTGGTAAGTATCAACCATTAACTACTTGGGAAGTTAACAGCGACGGTGATTTAGTGGGTACGATAGAACTACCTCTAGCCGTTGGAATTGTGGGTGGAGCCACAAGATCCAACCCTATTGCAAAAATCTGTTTGAAAATATTAGGTGTAAAATCCGCCTGTGAACTGGCGGAAGTCATGGCTTCAGTAGGGTTAGCTCAAAATCTCGCAGCATTAAAAGCATTGGCAACTGAAGGTATTCAAAGGGGGCACATGAAGCTTCACGCTAGAAACATAGCCATAATGGCTGGCGCTACGGGTGAGCTGATAGATGAAGTAGCGAAAAGAATGGTAGAAGAGCGTGTTATAAGAATAGATAAAGCTAAGGAGATCCTGCAGAAGCTTCTTGCAGAGAAGAAGAGAGAAATGTAAAATGTTTTTAAATTCCATATATTTTTAAAAAGGTTTTAGAGAAGGAGTTTAAATGTAGATTCTTGTAGAAAATCTTCTGTGAAGAGTGCTTCTGTAAGCACATGACATGGGAACGAAGACATGAAGCAATTTCTGAAGCCACCAGTGACGCTTGGAAGCTGCGGAAGGAGAAAAGTTAAATATGCTAGTTGAATAACGACATAGGTATTATAGCCCTGCGTCTCCATAAAATGTAAAGATTAATAAGATTGAAAGGAAGATACTTTTCCTGCTCAAGGGGGATATGGAATGCCTAGGTATAAGACGACTGCTGAAATACTCAAGATAATTAAGGATAAAGAGCTTATTCGAAAGGCTTAAGGTCTAAGCCTTAAGCCCGAAAGATATAGGTATTATAGCTCATGTAGATCACGGTAAGACTACCATGTCTGATAGTCTTTTAGCAGCCTGTGGACTACTTTCACCTTCTGTAGCCGGTCAGGCTTTAGCGTTGGACTATATGGAGGAGGAGCAACAGAGACAGATGACTATTAAAGCCGCCAATGTAAGCCTTTACTACGAATATGAAAATAGACCGTACGTCATAAACTTGATAGATACACCTGGACATATAGACTTTACTGGAAAGGTAACTAGGTCTTTAAGGGCGATAGATGGGGCTGTTGTTGTTGTAGATGCCGTTGAAGGTGTAATGACGCAGACGGAGACTGTGACGAGGCAAGCTTTAGAAGAGAGGGTTAGACCAGTACTGTACATCAATAAGATAGATAGGTTGATTAATGAGCTTAAACTCACCCCGCAGAAAGTACAGGAAGTCATTGTTAAGATAGTCAAGGATTTTAATGGTTTAATCGAAATGTACGCTGAGCCAGAGTATAGGAGTGCTTGGAAGGTTAGCCTTGTAGATAATAGCGTAGCATTAGGCTCTGCTAAACACAAGTGGGGCTTTACGCTTAAGATCGCTCAGAAGAAAGGCTTGAAGTTTTCCGATGTTGTAGCAGCTTACAGGGATGGCACCGTAGAGGATCTAGTAAAGACAGTCCCACTCCATGAGGCAATATTAGAGATGGTCGTTGAACACCTCCCCCCACCTCACATCGCTCAGAAGTATAGAATACCTAGGATTTGGCGTGGTGATTTATCTTCTGACGTAGGTAAAGCTATGCTTGAATGTGACGATAATGGACCAGTTGTCATGTGCATCTCCAACATAACGGTTGACCCGCAAGCCGGTATAGTGGCTACTGGTAGACTTTTCTCAGGAACGATAAACTCCGGCGACAACGTCTACATGATAGGTACTAAATCCAGCGGTAGAGTTCAACAGGTATGCATATACATGGGGCCCAATAGAGAAGTGGTTGGCAGTCTATCAGCCGGAAACATACCAGCTCTACTGGGTCTTAGCAAAGCTAGAGCTGGTGAAACAATATCATCCGTTCAAGACATAGTACCTTTTGAAGCCGTCAAGTATGTGACAGAGCCCGTCGTAACAATAGCTATAGAGCCTAAGTACAGTAGAGATCTGCCTAAACTCGTCGATATATTGAATAGGCTTACGATAGAAGACCCAAACTATGTAGCTAAGATAGACCAAGAAAGCGGTGAATATTTACTTTCAGGCATTGGACAGGTGCATCTTGAAATAGCTTTAACACTGATAAGTAAGACTGGGTTGGAAATTATAACATCACCACCGACAGTCATATACAGGGAGAGCATTAGAAGACCAGCGGGTCCGTTCATGGGGAAGTCGCCCAATAAACATAACAGAGTTTTCATAAGCGTTGAACCTCTAGATCCTCAAATAGTAGAACTTATAACTTCAGGTCAACTTAACGATTCCCTAGATCGGAAAGCCATAGCTAATATCCTCAAAGAATACGGATGGCCCGCCGAAGAAGCTAGAAACGTCTGGAGCATAGATCCACATGGATGCATCTTCGTGGATAGAACAAAGGGAATACAATATCTCAACGAAGTTAAAGACTATATGATTTCAGGTTTCCTATCGGCTATGGATGATGGGCCACTTACGAGAGAATACGTCAGAGGTGTAAAGGTCAACCTTGAAAACGCCGAACTACACTCAGACCCAGCCCATAGAGGCCCTGCTCAAATAATACCGATGGTTCGTAGAGCGATTTACGCGTGCCTCCTATCTGCAGACCCAATTCTACTAGAGCCTATAATGAAGCTTGTAAGCAAGGCTCCAACTGAAATGGTCGGCGCCTTAACTAAGATTATTACGTCTAGAAGAGGGCGCGTTTTAATGATAGACCAGAAAGAATACGTTGTTCAAGTTGAAGGGGAAATCCCCGCCGCTGAGACCTTCGACTTAGCAGATGTCATAAGATCATCAACGTCTGGCAAGGCTTTCTGGAGTCTGCCGTTTTCAAGATGGGCTCCAGTACCATCATCTATGCTACATCAGCTCGTAAGTGAAATAAGGAAGCGTAAAGGACTATCTCCAGAGCCTCCAAGAGCTGAAGACTTCATAGATAGGGATTAAAACTTCACTAGTTTTATTCTAAATCTAAAAATGAGAGTTGATGAAGCATATACATGTAGTAGTCGCGGATTGTTTTCCACAAGAGTTCATCTAAGTTTTTGCACACCTCATTGTTGAAATAAAGGTTTATATCCTTTCAGAATTGGTAGCTCACGTAAAGTCTGAGTGTTTTCGCAACATATCTACTTCAGTTACGTTCTCCTTAATGGCTATTAGGTAGATGGAACTTTCCAGAAAAAAGAGTGTTCTAAGCTCGAAGATGGATTCTAAGGGATTTTTAGGAAGGTAGCTACTTCTAAGCCCTTTGATCCTATACATTACCCTGCCCGGGATTATGATTACCGAGTTGCTGTTTTTCGCCAAGAGGCTTTCACTATAGGATGTTATTGAGACAACTCTAGCACCTTTAGCCTTGGCCTTTTCAGCCATAAGGGACGGTATATGGCCACCGGATCCGGATATTATTAAAACCATATCTTTCGACCCGACGGATACACTACCCTTGTCCTTCCAAAAGTAGCATTCACGGTCTTCATATGGCTTACAGCAGTGTCTAAGCCTCGTTACGAAGAAAGAGCCGACTATTCCGGAGAAGCCTTCTCCAACAACTACCGTTTTACCCGTCAGAGGGTTTAGAGGAGATCTAGGCTTAGGTAGAGAATAGTATAGGGATTGAAAGTCTCTCTGAGACGGCGTATAGCTTCCTAAGCCTTCAATCAGCTTTTTAAACCACCCGTAGGCGTCGCCTTCAATAAATGAACCTGAGAAGCTTAATGAGAATAGCATAGTTCTAAGCTCGTAGAGTGTTCCAATAGGCGTTAACGGCGCATACTGTACGCCGATCAACTGCCTTATGTAGTAGTCTTCAGCATGATAGCTTAAAACCTCCTTACCGGGTATTTCTATTATGATGTCTGATAGCTCTGCTAGAGGGCTTCTCACGTTTGAGGTTAAAGATACTATCCTAGCGTTGGCTTCACGGGCCATTTTAGCCGTTTCAAGTGTATATGTAGTCACACCACTTCCTGAGAAGGCTACGAGGACATCTTCATTCTTAAATATATACGGGATGTCATCAGGTCCGTAGACTTGTTCAAACCCTAGGTTTCTCAAGAACCTTGTGAAAACCTCAGCGTTACCGCCAGACCTTCCAACCCCAACGCATATGATTCTCTTGGAGTTTTTTAAAACCTCTTTAAAATCTTCCAGTGTATTTTCACTTGGAAATTTAAAATCTTCAACAAGCCTCACAAGCCTACCGTACGTATACAAGATTTCTTCGTTAGATTCCGCCGCGATCTAGGTCACCCTCTGGGTAATAATAGACCTACGATCAGTATAACCTTTTCCTCAACAGGAAATTAAAATAGAATCTAAATGACACCCTCTACTGTCAGTAAAGCATTTTACTTAGGTTTACACTCTTCTATTTATCATGCGCTATACTGATAGGATTAAACGCGTTAGGGAAATCTTAGCCGTTGAAGAAGCAGATCTTTTCATGATAATAGACCCTAAAAACGTCTTGTATTTAACTGGTTTTGAAGGTGGAAGGCTTTTCATAACGCAAAATGACGAACCTCTTCTAATAGTTTCTGCTTTAAGCTTCGAAGAAGCTGAAGATTCCGCTTGCGGTGTTCAGATTCAAAGAGTACCTGTAAGCGAATCTATGAAAGATTTCAGCTTGAAGGTTTTAAATAGTTTAAAACCCCGCATATTACTCTACGACGATTTACCAGCTTCAGACTACCTAAGCTTAGAAAGCTTAGGCTTTAAGCTTAAAGACGGATCAGACAAAATCTCTCATCTCAGAAGAAGGAAGGATGAAAATGAGGTTAAGTGTATAGTTAAAGCGGCTGAGATTACCGGAGAACTTATGGAGATTTTAATGGAGCATGCTAAACCTGGAATCAGGGAAAATGACCTTGCAAGGGAGGCTGATATATTTATGAGGGAGCGCGGACTCGAATACGCATTTCCAATAATAGTTGTCTCGGGTTTCAAATCGTCAAACCCGCATGTTAAGCCATCTTTAAAAGTGATTTCAGAAGGTGAGCCTGTGACGATAGATTTAGGAGTGAAATATGGAGGATACTGCGTAGATGTGACCAGGAGCTTCATAGTAGGTCGAAACCCAGAATATGAAGCTATTCTCGAAGATGTAGCCAATGCTCAAGAGAAGGCGTTAAATTACATAAAGGCTGGCGTTCAATGCAGAGACGTAGACAAAGTTGCGAGAGACTTCCTCGACAGTAGAGGTTATGGTGAATTCTTCATACACAGCCTTGGCCACGGCGTCGGTTTAGACATACATGAACCACCATCTTTAAACCCATTCAGTAAAGACATATTGATGGAGAATGAAGTGGTGACGGTAGAACCCGGCATCTACATTAGAAAGAAATTTGGATGTAGAGTTGAAGATACGGTTCTAGTGCTTGAGGATGGTTGTAAAATACTGACGCGTTGCAACTGGAACCGATAGTACTAAATTGCACTAAGCTTAAGTAGGAGAGCCATTTCATCCAATAGATATACAATGGAATGTTTTCAGTTTTATTCTCCATGTTTAAAAGGTTGAGATATAATCTTTATTACAACTTACAGCATATTAGTAATGCTATGATAGAGGAAATATTTAGAGCATCCATATCGCTATTCATGATAATGAGCCCTTTTTCAAGTATACCGATTTTCCTCGCCGTAACGCGAAATGTTAAGAATAAGTTGAAGCCTGCTTCTCAAGCAATTGGAGTTGCATCTATAACACTGTTCACTTTTCTATTCCTCGGTCGGGAGATCATGGATATTTTCAATGTTAGCCTATCAGCTTTAAAAATCGCTGGAGGCGTTGTCTTAACTATTCTAGGAATAGAGCTTGTACTCGGTACATCATTTATCAAAGCTGAGAAAGAAGATTATTCACCAGCCATCTCACTTATCGGTACACCTCTATTAACAGAGCCCGGTGTTATAGTTTCAACAATGATTTTTACTGAAGAATATGGATACATAATAACCATAATTGCGGCGTTAATCTCTCTTACGGCTAGTTGGCTTGTACTTCTATGCTCCGAATACATTGACAGATTTATCGGAGATTTTTGGCGTGAAACCATTTCAAGAGTGACTGGCTTCCTACTTGTAGCAATCGCCGTTGAATTCATAGTATCCGGAGTAAAGCTTACACTAGTAGGCTCTACTTATAGAGTACCCACATTAAGCATTAAGCCTATCATCTTAGCACGAACCCTAAACAGTTCAACCTCCTCTGATTATTCGTAGAAACCTAGCATCCTACAGTCTACAGTCCATATTGTTAAACTACATCCATTCTTCTAGAAACTACCGCAACATCATAATTACAACATTTAATTCTTCTCACTCCGTAATTACCTAAAGCTTCTAGGTAATTTTGAATTCTGAACCAACTTGAATTGGACAGGAGCAACTTCTATCTGGAGATATACTTCTAATCGTTTCTCTAAGTATCTTCATGACTGCTTCTCTTTTCCTAAGAGCTATATCTGAAACTTCTCTACTCGTTATTCTACTCTGCATACCAGCAGCCATATTTGACACTATGCATAGAGAAGCGTAACACAACCCCAGTTCTCTTGCTAAAGCTGCTTCAGGGCAACCAGTCATGCCTACAACGTCTGCTCCCAAAAGCCTGAACATCCTTATTTCAGCAGAGGTTTCAAATCTAGGGCCCTCCGTACAGACGTATGTGGATTTATCCCATACCATTTCACCTAACTTAAGCGCTGACTTTACAAGAAGAACTCTAAGCTCTTCACAGTATGGTTTTGTAAAGTCTACGTGAATAACTGGTTGAGCGTCATAAAACGTATAATGTCTACACTTGGTAAAATCTATCAGATTATTTGGAACCGTAAGATCACCAGGCTTCATAATAGGGTTTATGGCGCCTACAGTATTGACAGCAAGTAACCTCTCAACTCCAAGCTTTTTCAAAGACCATATGTTAGCTCTATACTCTACCATGTGTGGAGGGTTCTCATGAGCAACGCCATGTCTTAAAATAGCTAAAGTTTCGACATCATCGATAGAAACCCTAAAGACAAGGACCTTCTTTAAATTAAACGGCGTTTCGACTTCAATGGTCTCAAGAGGTTGTAAAGCTTTCTCAAATCCAGATCCTAGGATCACAACATGACGTATGCTTTTCAAGCCTCTTCAACCCTCCAAATCTTCATAAACCTATCTCTAGATTTATGAGCTATAAGTGTTGAAGTCACTATGAGAATGGTTGCCAGTATCACCCAGAAGAAGAAGGCTATAGCCGTTGGGTGGAATATGGATGTTGGAGGAGCTTTTATCAGAGGCACTGAGTTGGCTATTGTTCCAAATATCATAGCTACTGAAACAATACCTACGATATCTCCTAGGAATTTTAAGCTCCTGTTTATGTAATCGTATATTGCTTTACTGATGAGTAGTGTTAAGAAGCCTGCTAGAAAGAAGCCTAAGACGCCTTCAATGAAGCTTGCGACTATTATATTAAAGAAGCTTATGAAGCTTTGAATATCTGTAAGTTTCTCCACGGGGACGTTTGCAATAACAGAAGAGAAGCCTTGTGAAAAACCTAACCCGCACATTATGAAGCACGCCACGTACCCGAAAACCCCTATAAGTATTGATGGTTTCGACGAGACTTCTGAGACTACATGGCTTATGGATTTATCTACGCCGAAACCCTTAATGAATAGTGTTAAACCTATAACCATGAGGGTTACGGTTAATGTGTAAGGTATGAGTGGGATTTCAGGGTAGAAGAGGGTTAACATGTATAGGATTGAAAGCGATAAGACTATTAAACCTGGAACTCCTAGAGTCCATTTAGTATACCTTGGGTCTTGAATAAGCATACTCAAATATCTGGTCAAGATGTACCAGCTTGTTTCAATAGACTCACTATGCTTAACGGCGAACCTTCTAACTGAAATTATAGGAACCTGAGACTGTATTATCGGTGAAACTTCCTGATCAGTATATCCATCAGAAACTAGTATAACCGCATCAGCCGGATATATTTTAAGAGTCTCTCTTAGGGATTCAGATATCCGTCTATCTGCTTCAATCCCACCATTCTTAAAACCAGTTAAAACGGCCACTTCATAATCGCTAGACTTATCTTTAGATTTCAAACTATCCATTATACGTACAGCTTCAAACATAGCATTTGCATCAGCTTCTTCAGGGTCGCTCATTATAAGCTTTAAAGCTGCTTCAAGAACCTTCTCTTTTCCAACAACCGGAGATCTTATACCCGTTTTAACACCCAAATCATCATCTCTATCTATACATAAAACAAGAATTTTCATAGATTTCCTTTCAACTTCCATCATTAAATAACCCCCATATCTTCAGCTTCAGCCAAAATTTTAAGCTCTTCAGATGTAATCCGCTCACCTTTTCTAAGTTTATCTAAAACAATCTTAGCATTTTTAATCAAAGTAGATTTAGCTTCATCTTCAATTCTCTTTTTCTCTTCAGCTTCTAAAGTTTTAAGTTCTTCAACTATAATCTTCTTTTCGATTTTCAATTCATTTAACTCTTTAATCTTTTGAAGAAGATCTCTATGGTAATCGTCAGCCTCCCTTCTTAACGATTTAATCCTTTCATCAAGTTGAATAATGGCTTTTTTGATAACCTCTCTTCTACTACTTACCTCTTCAAGTTTACTTCTAATGGATTTTATTTTAATTTTAATCGCTTCTCTAGTCGCTTTAAGTTCCATTAAATTCTCCTTAAGCTTTAAAACCTCCTCCTGCTGTTTTACCTCCCTCTCCAGCTTAGCTATTTCGCCTGCTATCTTCTTTTCAACTTGTAAATCTGTTGGAGCCGTCTGAAGCTTCCACTCCAACTCAGAGATGCGTCTCCTAAGCTTCTTCAGCGAAACACCAGAACCGCCAATCTTAGCTTTAACCTCATTTATAAGCTGTCTAGTTTCCCTAAGCTTAGAATATTCAGAACTTAATTCTCCCTTTAAACTTGATATTTCTAAGCTTAAGCTTTTATACTCTGATTTAAGCATCTTGATTTCCGCAATAGCTCCTCTAATTTCAGCATGTAATCTATCACGTTTCTCTTTAACCCGTTTAACGTCCTCCAATATACTTTTAAATTTACTGGAAGCTTCTTTCAACCTAGAAGTTAGGAGAACTCGTTTTTTATCTAGCTCCAATTTCACCTACCAAAAAATATGGGAGGTTTTAAACTTAAAGGTTTAGCGAGAGGTGGGAGTTGTAGACGTATCCGGTGTTGGAAGCTCCGGGAGCTCTGGAAGCTTCTCCTTAAGTCTATGTTCAGCCACAGCCGCAGCTTCTTCAAGCACTTTCCTAGCTTCTTCATTAGCAGCTTCCATATCGATGCTCATACCAGTAGCTTCACCGACTTCAACAACCATCTTACCGATTTCATCGCTTATTGCACCTATTTCATAGCTGACTTCAGGTATAACACCAGCTAAGTCTTTCTGAATAGCTTTAAGTATACCAGCTACTGGGACTATAGCTGCCGCCGTTTCACCTAGCTGATGAACAGTCTCCAACCTCAACAGAGCTTTCTCAAGCGCTAGTTGTGCCCCTAAAATCACTTTAGCCATTTTACGTGCTTCTGCACACTCATTAGCGTAAAGCGCCGCTCTAGCGTTATCACCCTTCATATGAGCGTTAACACACTTTTCGAAGAGGTCTTTCTCATGACGCTCCATTCTCATAGCTGCCCCTTCAATCCTCGAATACTGCACTTTAAGTCTATGAATTGCCATTGTAAGCCTCTGCTTTAAAGGAGTTCTTTCGAATATTCTACCACCTTTATCCCACTTTTTAATAGACATTCTAAACGCCTCGTAAATAGACCGAGATGAGCATTCTTTAATGAATTGTTTAAAGGAAACTGTAGAATAGACAACGTGAAAACCATGAAGTTTAATTCTTTCAATACATTTCTATAGCAACTACTGTGGAAATGTATAATACTCTTAGCATTACACAAGTATTATCAGCTTTATTTTTAAGATGGCTTTTTCAAAGAAATCTTGTATGTGGAAAGTCATAACACTTTTAACTGATTTCGGATTATCAGATCCATATCCAGCCCTTATGAAGGGAGTCATATTAAGCATAAACCCTGAAGCGATTATTATCGATATTTCACATTCCATAGACAAGTTTAACGTTAGAATGGGAGCGTTCATATTAGCATATGCTGTCGATTATTTTCCGGAGAAAAGCATCCATATAGCCGTAGTAGATCCAGGTGTTGGAACCGCTAGAAAACCGTTGATTATAGAATGCTTTAAAGGCTACTTAATAGGTCCTGATAATGGACTTTTAATACCAGCAGCTGAAAAACTCGGTATTAGAGAAGTGTATGAGATAGATTTAAGTAAAATTTCAACTAGTTATACTTCTCAAACTTTTCATGGTAGAGATGTCTTTGCTCCAATAGCCGCTAAAATATCTAAAGGTGAAAGCCCAGATTTATTTGGAAAGCCTTACAGCGACTATGTTAAACTTATCCTGCCAAAACCAAAAATAGCAGGCGAATATATTTTAGGTGAAGTTCTATACGTAGACAGCTTCGGAAATCTAGTAACAAATATAGATAATTCAGCCATTAAGGCGCTGGGTATTAAAATCGGAGACTTCCTACTCATCGAGACTGTTAACGGCAGTTTTAGAGTGAAATTCGCAAAAGCCTATGGAGATGTTGAACAAGGATCACCATTAGCAATAATCGATAGCTTTGGAAGACTTGAACTGGCTGTAAATTTAGGTAATGGAAGCAAATTCTTTCAATTGAAAGTAGGCGATGCCGTAAAGATAAGTACAGTAAATGATATATCGCGCCGGATAGAATAATTCTACTTAAATCCATGAGTTTAGTAAGACTGCTACTTAAAGCACTGGGGATCTACCGGCTTTATCTATGGTGGTTGAGGAGAGAAGTTAAAAATGGAAATATCCCAAGCCATGTTGGGATAATTCTTGATGGTAATAGACGGTGGGCTTCTAAACACGGCTATCCCCCATGGCTGGGACATAGATTTGGAGCCGAGAAAGTTGAAGAAGTCCTTAAATGGTGTCTCAAACTCGGAGTTAAAACAGTCACACTATATGCGTTCTCAACCGAAAACTTTAAGAGGCCTCAACGTGAAGTTGAAGATCTTTTCAAGATTTTTGAGGAAAAGCTTGAAAAGCTTCTCTCAATCCGTGAAATACACGATTATCAGGTTAGAGTCAAGATTATAGGCTCACTAGAATTGATACCTGAAAAGCTTAAAAGACTCATCGAAGAGGTTGAAGCTAAAACAGCCAACTATAGAGAACACTGGCTTAACATAGCCCTAGCATATGGTGGAAGGAGGGAAATAGTAGATGCCGTTAGGAAAATAGCTAAATTCGTAAAAGAAGGTTCCTTAAATCCCGAGGAGATAAATGAAGAACTTTTACAGAAATTCCTATACACAGCTCACTTACCGAACCCGGAGCCCGATCTGATAATAAGGACAAGCGGTGAAGAAAGGTTGAGCGGTTTCCTACTATGGCAAAGTGCCTACAGTGAACTGTGCTTTCTAGAAGTTTACTGGCCTGAATTCCGTGAAATAGACCTGCTTAGAGCAATCAGAGTATACCAGAATAGGCAGAGAAGATTTGGCGGATAAAGTATGTAGAGTAGAGGAATTTAAACTTAAGAAGGAGGAGGTTTCTAAGTGAAAATCGGTGTAAATTTTGGCGGAGCTTAATGAGGAGATTTTAAAGCTTGTAAATATGATATCTGATGAAATGTTGAGAACACTTGTGCTAGATCTTTTAAAAAACCCAAGTCTCAAGCTTACAGAAGAGCTTAAACTCACAACATTTGAAGATAGTTTAGGCTCTATAGGCTTCCATCATTCATATAAGGGTGGATTATTAGAGCATATGATTTCATGTAGCAAAATAGGCTTAGCTATCTGCCGGATAGTTGAAGAAGTGTACGGTTCTAAAGTGAACAGCGACTTTGTTCTAGCGGCAACCCTCATCCACGACTTATACAAGACCGCCGTTTACGATGAAAATTCGCCAACAGGTTTAAGCCAATTAGGTGAGAAAATAGACCACCATACGCTCGTAGTTTCAGAGCTCATAAAACGCGGTTTTCCACTGGAGGTAATCCACGCAGTTTTAGCAATTCATGGACAATATGGCCCTATGACTCCGAAAACAATTGAAGCATTAATAGCTCACTTAGCAGATCAAGCCGATTCAACATTGTGTGATAGAATTGTAAAGGCTGCTAAAAGTTTGGTTAAAATTGTAACAGGAGAAGAACCTAAAACGTTAACAACAAGAGAAGCACTTTCAATAATACTTGCTAAGCAGAAGGGTGGATGGAATTTACTTAAAGAACTACTGTGTAAAAACATCAATCAATGATGGAACATGGTCTTTTAAATGTCAAAGATAAGGTTTGAAGTCAGAAGAGGGGGATAGCCCAGTGGAAATCGCATGACCAGTCTTAAACTAAAGTTTATATACAGTTTTTAGTAACCTTATAACACGGTTGCCGGCCATAGGGTGTGGGTCCGACCCGTTCCCATTCCGAACACGGAAGTCAAACCACACCACGTCTCCCTCCTCCCTAGTGGGAGACCCTAGGAGAGGGGGGAGATGCTGGCAACCATCACAGTGAACGTTTATATTTTTATGAATTCATTGATAATTTAGGAATAGCCCCATGAATTCAGAGATAGTATTGCAACAAATCCTATCTTCCGAAGGAGATAGATTAGGATTTATATTTCAAGCCATATTTATAGCATTATTCCTATTTAGCATATTCTACGGGCAGAAGCTTCAGGTTTGGATGATGCTTAAAAACGTTGAAGTTGGACTCAATAGGATTAAAAAGATGAGGGATAATGCTAGGCAAACAATATTGGATTTATTGAGACGGTTTAACGACGACCCTGGTTTAGAGAATGCGATTGATAGATTGCTTGAATACTTTTGGATCCCTCCTACATCCATAGATCCCTTCGGTATTGTCGGTAAAATCGACCACATCCTCAACGTAAGAGAGAGGAGGTTTAGATGGGAGCTTAAGAGTATAACACCGAATATTGACGATAACAGGCTTAGAAACATTGAAAACCTTATTGAAGTAGGCATTTCTCTAGATCAGATATATCGTGTGATGAGACACTACTATCTTCTAGGTAAGAAGACTATGAGCCTCTTCCTAATATATCAGGCAGAAGCGCTCATGCCGACTGTTCTTCAAGAAGCTGAAGCGTTGGCAGATGCCATAAAAGCCTTCAGTACTGGTCAACCCATAGGCGATGGTGTTGGAAGCCTTGTAGCTGCACGTTTTATGTACGGTAATGAGAAAAAACTTATATCGGAAGACACAGTCATGGCTGAAGTCGAATTTGAAGGGAGGAAGCTTATAGTCGTTAAAGCACTCGGACCCGGAGGGAACGTCGGTAAACCGGGTGAAGCTGTTGAAAAAATCTTAGAAGATAGAAAAATAGACGCTATAATAATGGTAGACGCTGCTTTAAAACTTGAAGGTGAAGAAGTCGGTGAAGTTGCAGAGGGAGTTGGCGCGGCTATTGGAGGAATAGGTGTCGACAAGTTTAAAATAGAAGAAGCTGCTAAAAAATTCAACGTTCCACTTTACGCTATAGTTGTGAAAGAATCTATGTCCGATGCTTTATCTACAATGAAATGGGACATATACATCGGCGTTGAAAAAGCAATCAATAGAATTAAACGACTTATAAGAGAAAAGACGAATATTGGAGATACATTGATACTAGTGGGCGTGGGTAATACGATAGGCATAGGTCAATGATGTTGGAGGTTGCCATGTCTATGAAAAACAGCATAGGTTTTATTACCGTTTTCCTCTTAATGGCCGCCTTAGCCGCATGTAGCATATTCTTCCTCCTTCTAGCCGTTAACGCCTACCATCAAGGCTTTAAAGAGACCGCATTATATTACTCTATGGCTGGGCTAATGGGTCTAATAATGTCAACATATACCTTGTTAAGAATAGTTCGAAGAAGACCCACGGTCTCAACGACTTTAAACTATGAAGTTCAAACGCTTTTACGATGTTTAAAGTGTGGATTTTCAAATACTAGGGGCTTTGCCGATGGAGATTACGTGCTAGGCCTTGGTGATAAATGCCCCCACTGTTCAACACCCATGGTCATACTTGCAATATATAGAACACCCTCTAAAAAGGAGAAACAGTAAGCCGCCACGGTTGTAAGTACGATGACTTCATACTAATTTAAACTGGAAAATCTGTAAGCTTTATAACACCATCTTCTGCAACCAACACTGTTTCTTCAGCTTGAGCTACAAAGCCTCCGCTGACTTCTAGGAGAGGCCTATAGTTTTTTATGATATTAGAGTTTTTCAATTTAGACCACGCATTTTTAACATCACACTCAAGGTTCAAATTGTAAATCCACCTCTCAGTAAAAGGCAATCCTTTAAACCTATTCCACAGCGTTCTTAAAAGAATACCTGCATCACCATTTCCAATCTTCTTATAGGATAGACATCTATAGATTGTCGGTTTGCCAGACTCTACAACTGTTCCATCAGCCCAACGCTCTGTTATAAACGGCTCAACTGCATAGACGCCGTAGAGTTTAAATTTTCCACCTTGTAATGGAACGTTCGGTATTGAAACACCAGCATGTAAATTATACCGGGCGACTTCATGACCAGATAGATTTTTTATCGGTTTTAGACCATATACTTCAGCTACTCTAGAAACAGCTTCACCAACGTCATATACATTAACGGAAGCCTTTATACATTTTAATGCTCTCCTCAGAGCTTCCTCAGCAACTTCCTTAAGAAGCGCATACTTGTCGTCTAAAGCCACCGTGATGGCGGTATCAACTATATAACCGTCCACATGCACGCCTAAATCCACCTTAACTATAGACTGTTCTGGAATCTTCAACGAGTCCATGGGTACAGCAGTATAGTGTGCCGCAATTTCATTTATACAGATGTTGCATGGAAAAGCGGGTTCTCCACCTTGACTCTTTATAAAACCCTCGATTTTCTCACATAAATCTAAGACATTAGCCCCACTCTTAACAATAGATACGGCGAAAGCCCTCGCCTTTCTAGCGATTTCCCCAGCTTTAAAGTAAGGCTCAAAAACATCCATATGGACACCCATGGGCCCGCCGGGACTCGAACCCGGGACTTCCCGCTTTCCACGCTTTCCTCCGCAGGCGGGTGTCCTATCCGTGCTAGACGACGGGCCCTATAGGTATCTTCTAACATCTACGTATAAAATTCTTTCCTTGTAGAGTCTTCTCTACACCGCTTTAAATAAGCTACTGACCTCCTTCAGAAAGCTAACTCTGCCCACATACTGGGAAGATTTCTAGAGTATAACTGAGTCATTTTTAACCGATATCATAAATAATGTGGAACTTTAGGTAAATTTAAGCTTTAACGTATTTAACCAGTATATAAGCGCTATCCTAAACTTTAAGTAGAACCAAAATACCCAGTTAGATTGGGTGTTTTAGTTTATGTCGTTTTACAGGTATATAGATTATCTACTCAGAGAGAGGAAGAATATTGAGGAGAAACTTAAGACTTTAGATAAAGCTGAAGTTATAAAATTCGGTAGACAGCTTATAGCGACCTATCAGCAGAGTCTTCAAGGCTTTGATGAGTGGTTTACGAATTATGGGATTATGGAGAAAATGGAGCCTGAATTAGTAAGAGAAATCGTCATAAACCTTATGAACATAGGTTTTGAGCTCCTCAAGTACGATAGAGACATAACGATGATGTGGCTTGAGAGAGAGCAGAAAGAGATGAAGAGGAAGAAGGAGGAAGAAGAGAAGAAGCAAACTTCAATCATATGATTCTAAAAAACAAAAATGGAGTTAGTGTGTAAAGCCTCGTGTTAACCTAGCTCCACAATTTGGACAATACATGTAGTTTACGGTTACAAGATGCCCGCAAAATGGACATTTATAAGCAGTATAAACTCCTTCTATACGTGTGGGCTGAGTTACGCTGACCGTTAAAGACCTCTTAAACATATTGTAGACGGATAACGCGCCAGCTATTATCGGCAGAACTACACCTATTGGTATGACCCAGTATGACTGAGAGAGGTTTGAAGCCTGAGGGAAAGATACGTAAACGCTATCTATAGTGCTAAATATTGTAGGTGCAGCCAAACCTACTGTAACGGCGATTGTAATTGAACGTACATCTAGTTCTTTACGCTTAGACTCTTTAAATAATATGGCTCCGCTCACAAGAACCATGAGAGCGGCTATTGATCTAACTGGGAATATTTCAATCCACCCTTGAAAAACTTCTCCGTTCATATTAGAATAGACGAAGCCTATTAGAGGAAACTCTAAAACGGTAAACTTTTCTTCTACCGAAGCACCGCGAACGTAATAATTTGTCACACCTATTATTATGGTCCATGGTATTAAAAGCGATATAAACATTAACGCTCCAGCTATCATAATGGCCCTATTGCTCGGTTGCTCTTTAAGCTTCACATAAACCAGCTCCAGTAGAAATCAGTTCTAAAATAACAAATAAATGTATCTATTTTATATCTATTTTAAATTAAAGAGTTCACGGATCCATTCAATAGATGATTGAAGCGTAAGGGATGAAGGTAGTCTAAAAAAGAATATAAATAATTGCGTACTTTAAATTTAATAATGTTTGAAAGCGTTTTAGAACGGTGTGTTTTAACGGCTAGTAAAACTGCCCTTATAATAGTAGATATGCAGAAAGACTTTGTATATAGTAACGGTAAACTCTACGTACCAGGTTCTGAGAAAATAATAGCCCCCTTAAGGGATCTTTTAAACAAGTGCAGGGAGAAAAGATTAACCATAGTCTTTACACAAGATTGGCATCCTGAGGATGCAGTAGAATTCAGAATATGGCCGAAACATTGTATTGCAGAGACCCAAGGTGCGGAGATAATAGATGAACTGAAACCAAACCCAGGTGAATTCATAGTTAAGAAGGAAACCTATGATGCTTTCTTTAATACAAACCTTGAAAGTATCCTCAATAGGGCTGGTGTTGAAAATGTCATCGTAACGGGAGTGGTGGCAAATATATGCGTACTTCACACAGCTGGAAGTGCTGCTCTAAGGGGATTTAAAGTAGTTCTACCGGTGGATTGCATAGCCGCCTTGAACGATTTCGATCTCAAACTTACCATAAGGCAAGTCTCATTCTTATACAAGGGGATAATAACATCAAGTGAACTAATATCCTTCAATTCCTAAAACCTCTTAGCTAAATCGATCTAGCATACGCATTTTCAAAATCTTCCATCGAATAAAACCCTATAAGGTGTAAGTTTCCAACATGGACTCTCTTAAGATACCTCCTAGCTACCCTGTAGCATTCTACAACCTGTTCTATGGGGGTAACCGGCAGGTCTCTCATCATATAGTTGGGGTGGAAAACTAGGAGAGAATATGGGATTTCAGGATTTAGATCTGCTAGAAACTTAGCTATCCCCTCCACCTCTTCTGAGTCTACGTAGCCAGGTACGAGGAGCGTAGTAGCAGTTAAAATAGGTAGATCTGGGCGATCCATGTAAAAACGGTTATAGAGCATTTCAAAATTTTCAAAAGCTCTTCTATTCGAAACACCACTTAAAGCGATGCTTAGAAGATCGGAAAATGCTTTAATATCGAACTTTATATTTCCACCCGTTTTAAGAGATAGTTCACCTGCTTCATTGACTAGGGTTTTATTACCGCAACCATTCCATTCGAAGCATATCCTCAAAATCCTTCCACTGGGAAGGTTCTCGATGACGCGTTTTGAAGCATTTATAGCGAACGGTAGTTGTGGTTCTGGTGAGCCTCCAAAGAAACACCAACACGATATACGTGTGTTCGATAGAGTCGCATAAATAAGCTCTTTAACCGTTACAATTCGTGCTTCTTCAAACCTCTTATGCGAACTATTCTGACAGAATAAACAGTTGAAGTTGCATCCGTAGAAGAAGATGGCAAGGTTATAATAATCATATTCCGGACCCCTAGTATACGCGTACTTTGGATACCCTGCGCCTGTTCCGGCTGGGCAGAACCAGGCGCTACAGCAGTTTGTCACATGCGGATCGAGGTAGTAGTATAACAGCGCTTTATCAACATCCACATACGATTTTAAACGTCCATTTTCAACCCACTTTAAACCGCAGAAGCCGACCTCGCCATTGCTCATAGAACATTCATTTGAACATATGTTACATTTAATGCCGTTTTGTGTCCTATACGGTTGTAGTGGCAACTTGTACGGCTCTCTAGCATTTTTATGCGCATCTAGAACGACTTTTAAGCTTTCCTTAGGATTTTCACGTATACACCTCACACAAACTCCTAAGTAGTTTGATATCAGTGGCGATTCCGACCCACATATTCTACACTTCCCTGCACGTTTGAATTTGAAGATGAGAGACATTTAAAAAAGTTACGGAGAAACGTAAACTTAAATGTATTTCTAAAATGTCGATGGTGGATTATGGAAGCGTTAACTAGAAAATAGTAAAACTGTTAAAATCGATATTATGTCAAATATTCTATCGCATAGATGGATTCTGAGGTGTTGAAAAACATAGTGCGGATGATTACAACACATGGTTTACAAATAGAGCCAAAGGCTTTGGAAAAGCTCAGTGAATTTGACCAAGCTACATTATCTACAGCTGTAAATGAGATTCTGAGCAAGGTCATGGAGGGGGGAGGTTACATCATAACTCTTAACGACGTTGAAGAATATTTTGAGAAAAGGAGGGAAAAGGTAGAAGTCTCCATAGCCGTTAAACAAGTTTTGGCTAGAGAGTTAGAGCCGAAGCTTGAGGTTTTATTCGACCCCACGGATAAAATCCACGGTGGAGACAGTGTAGAGAACTTCTACAAGTATTTTAAAAGTAGATTTAAAAAGCTTGAGAAAATACTACGCAGGAGGATGGACGTTAGAGGTAGTACAACTATATCCGACGTATTGAAAGCCGGCCTGAAAAGCCATGTAAAGTTTATAGGAATGGTAACTGAAAAAACCAAACGGAAAGGTTTCAAAATTCAACTTGAAGACCTTGAATCTTCAATAACCGTTATAATCCCTGAAAATTCAGATAGAAAATTAATTGAAAAGGCGCTTATCGTTTTACAGGATCAAGTCATATGCGTATCAGGTATTAAAGTGGCAGAAGACGTCGTTTTAGCAGATGACATCATATTTCCAGATGTACCGGATCATAAAACTAAGAGAAGCGATGAAGAAGTCTATGCCGTTCTAACGTCAGATATGCATGTTGGAAGCAAACTCTTCATGGAAAAATGCTTTGAAAAATTTATAAGATGGTTAAACGGCTTAGAGGGATCTGAACCGTTCAGAGAGATAGCCAGTAAAGTCAAATATCTTTTAGTATGCGGAGATCTAGTTGACGGTATAGGAGTATATCCAGGGCAAGATAAAGAACTTGCCATAGACTCCTTAACACAACAGTATAAACTCGTCGCAGACTATTTCGCTAAAATCCCAGAGTACATAGAGACCGTTGTCATACCCGGAAACCACGATGCTTCTAGACAGGCGCTTCCTCAACCCGCGATCTTTAGAAAGTATTCAGAGCCGCTCTATAGTTTAAACAATGTTAGGATTCTTGGAAATCCATGCTGGATATCGATACATGGTGTAGATGTACTTATGTATCACGGTAGAAGCCTAGACGACGTAATAGCCTACGTACCCGGGTTGACTTTTCGAGAACCGGAGAAAGCCATGGAAATTCTACTTAAAGCTAGACATTTAGCACCTATTTATGGATTGAGAACGGCAATAGCACCTGAAGCAGAAGATTACCTAGTAGTAGAGATGGAGCCGACTATCTTCCACTCGGGACATATTCACGTAGCTAAACATAAATTTTACAGGAACAGTTTAATCGTGAACTCCGGCGCTTGGCAGGATCAAACAGATTATCAGAAGAGGAACGGTCTGAAGCCAGTACCCGGCGTCATTCCAATCGTAAATTTGAAAACCCTTCAAATAATCTACATTGATTTCAGAGGAAGTGGTCTAGAAGCAAAGGCGGAAGCTCTCTAGCTATAAGCTTTGCAACCCTTAAAGGCTCTGGTAGTTTTCCTAAACGCGTAATCTCCCTTAACAATCGAGAAGTTTCGCTCAAAGTTAAACCTTTAACAACTACGATGAGTTTTATACCATCTATGGAAAGCTCCAATGGAGCGTTTTTCTTAATCACTTGTAACCGTTCCTGCCAGCCTGAAAATTTCATTCTTAAAGCCCTCTCAACACGTTGAATATCTGGCTTACGGTTGAGTATACATACGACTGGATATGTAGTTTCTTCGTATATTCTATGAGCATCTATTAGATTGAAACCTGCATACGGCACTCCATGTAGAAGAATCAAATCCAACATACCCGCTTTAGATACAAACTTTAGAGCCTTATCCGTAGCATCTAAACCATCAACTTTAACTGTGTCTATGAAAATATCTTCCAGTAGAAAACCATTCATAACAACGCCTATGAGGATGGCGTTATCTAACAGACGGTTCCCAACAGTAAAACATCCATCTTCTATCGCTAGAACCCTTCTATACAATTTTCATTGAAAAAAATCTTACGATACCAATAGATATCTTTTATCATTCTTTATGAAAGATCGACGATTGCATTAACGATTTAGGAGAATATTCTAAGATAAAACCTAACCTTGGATCTCCAGTTAAGAAGGCTTTCAAAGTTTTTAAAGGTATATTGAGTTTTATTTGTTTGGAACGGCCGTGCCGTCCAAGGCTTACAACTTTAGCATTTATTATCCCTAAAGCGTCGAGTTCAGCTAACAATCCACTTATCCTTCTCTGCGTTAAAGGCTCTAAACCGATTTCAGAACAAAGTTCACTGTAAACCTCATATATGGTACCTGTCATCATGCGGTTCCCTAATTCATGTTTTTTCAAGAGGAAAATACTAGATAGTAGAAGTTTAGAGTGAAGTGGAAGCGTTTTTAAAACTTCGAGAACTCTATCCTCCTCTATTTTGCTTTGAGCTGTTCTAACGTGATCCTCAAGGACACTATTCGCACCTTCTCTTTCAGCTATTTCAGCTGAAACTCTTAAAAGATCTAAAGCTCTTCTAGCATCTCCATGTTCAGATGCGGCTAAAGCTGCACAAAGCCTTAAAGCGGCTTCAGTATAAGTGTTTGGCTTAAATGCAAGTTTAGCTCTATCTTGCAGTATATCGTAGAGCTCGTCAGCGGTATAGGGTCTGAAGACGAGCTCTTCTTCACTCAAGCAACTTAAAACCCTAGGATCCAAGTAGTCTTTAAATTGAAGGTCATTGGATATACCTATTATCGCAAGTTTGCCATACTCCGATTCTTCATTTATCCTTGTGAGTTTGTAGAGTAACTCATCACCATAGTTTTTAACCAACATATCGACTTCATCGAGAACTATTATGAGAATGGCGCCCAGCATCTTCAATCCATTCTTAAACCGTTTAAAGACTTCACTTGTTGAAAGACCGGTGAAGGGAACGTTAACTCCAATACTCTCACATAAATGTGTTAAAATTCTATAGTCTGAACCATCAGTCCTGCAGTTTACATAGCAAATTTTCAACGGATTATCAACTTCAATGCTTTTCATTGAAAGATGCTTAAGGACATATCTAGCTACAGCTGTTTTACCAGTACCAGGTTTTCCATAGATAAATATGTTTGAGCATCTATTTCCCTTGAGCGTCGGTGCAAGAATCATCCCAAGCCTTGCTATTTGATCCTCCCTATGAGGAAGGAAATCGGGGACATAATCATGTCTAAGGCACTCCCTATTCTTGAAGATTGTAGACCCTTCAATATACCTATCAAAGATATTGGAGAGGGAGGATTTCTCCAGACTTCCACCTAAGGTTTAGGGAGAAGAGAAATGATAAAAACTTATTAGTAAAAGAAAATGTACCTTTAAGTTTCTTTAATTAAACAACCCCCTCACCCTAATATTTCTTTTTCAACTTTTCTCATTTGATGAGAAAAGTTGTGAACCTTATGTAAACTTATTTGTTAAAATAATTAAACTAGAATATTTATATAAGTCCCAATTCCCATTAAAATTGGGAGAGAATTTCTTTCACAAAATTAATTAGTAATAGAAGAATTCTTAGCGTCATCCATTTTCCAGTTGAAATCTAGGGGTCTGAGAAGCTACTTACAAATACACAGCATATCTTCACATCTTCTTCTCAAGTTAACTCCACGAGAAAATAGACCTTTTCCTGTTAAAAACTATCTGATTTGCCCCTTTAAACATTCACTTTTACTGTGAATGAAGAACCCCTTGATTTCTACTGGAGTTTCTTAAGAAAAATTCTTAAAGCTTCTTTTGTTAAGATTCGCATTTTGTGAACCTGTAAACGAAGAAAATTTGAAAAAATTTGTCTTTTTCTAAAATTAAGGCTGTCTTTCAACTTTTCCTTTCACAGATTCTCCAGTAACTTTTTACTTTCTCTCTGTGAATCTATTAACAGATGCCTAAGTCTAGGCTAAGGTTTGAGGCTGAAGATGAATCTGGTGGAAAGTTAACAATAACTCTAGAAGGAGCAATATCTAGAAGTAAGATCCTTCAGATACTAGATCTTGTAGAGCTTATGGGTGGGTTATCCAATAATAAACAGTATAATGATGAATCTGAATCATCCACTAAACTCGAAAGGATTAAGAAAATAATAATGGATAAGCTTGCAGTAGGCTGGTTTTCATCTAGAGATGTTCAAGCTGAATACGAATCGGTATACAATGAACAGATAAGATTAAGTACGGTTTCCACCTATCTTCAGAGGCTTCACAGTAGCGGTTTCCTTTTGAGATCTGGCTCTCGAGCAATGTGGACTTATAAGCTCAATAAGATGAATTTATCCCGTGTTTCAGACTCCACCTAAACTAGATTCTGTTCTAAGGTTTTCCCCTGCTTCTATACCGAGAAGGCTTGTTATCAAATCGATCTTAGTTATTATTCCAAGAATTTTACCATTTTCAACTACTAGAACGGCTGGGGCTCCTCTTAAGAATATCTGAAGGATTTCATGGATGGGTGTGTTGGGAGCTATTTCTGGAAAAGGGCTCTCCATAACGTCTCGAACGGGCATCTTGAAAAACTTCTTAAAGTCCTTCTCTCTAATCATGCGATGGATGATGGTCGACTCTTGAATCGACCCAATGGGTATGTTATCGTCGTCTACGACTGGAAGCTGGGATATATCGTGCTTCTTCATGAGTTTAACGACTACTTCAACGGGTTGTTTAGCGTTGACGCATATCACTGGTCTATGCATTATATGGCTTGCTACTTGCCCCTCTTTAACGGTCGTTCCCTCTATGACACGCATTATTCTTTTAATTGTCGATAGACGAGGGTCTACATCGCTTCTTTCGATTCTAGAAATTAACGATTGACTTAACCCTGCCCTTTTAGCAAGCTCTTTCTGAGTTAGTCCAGCGGCTTTTCTAAGCCGTCTAATAGTTTCCCCTGAAGGAATACTATGAGACATAGAAATCACGAATATGCCGCCAATTCATACTTTAATTGGGGGTAAAATAAAACTTATCCTTATAGAAGATTTAAGCAATTTTCTTGGTCAGAGATATACGGTAATGAAATAAAAATAGTGGGTGGTTGAAAAGCAGTCAAAGAAGATGAGGTGCTACCACCACGGTTTAACTTCCGGAGGTTCAACTGCCAGTAAAGGTTTAAGATACGATATTGCTTGCTTCACTCCAGAGTCTCTGCTCATACATGGATCTTCATGCTCGACTGAGAGAACGTAATTGTAGCCGATTTCAAGAAGAGCGGTCACTATGCGTCTCCATGGCATTTCACCCCATCCAACTGTCCTAAATCTAAATCCTCTTGCAATCTTATTCCATGGTCCCACTGACAAGACTCCAGATGCTGAAGCACTATGAGCAACCCTCTCAGAGTCTTTTGCATGACAGTGGAATATTCTACCTTTTAATTCGTAGATGAATTGAACAGGATCCATTCCCTGCCACATCAGATGACTTGGATCATAGTTAAATCCAGCTGACGGGTGGTTTTCTGAAACTTCTAGAAGTTTTTTAGCAGTCTCTAAGTTGTAATTCATTTCCTGTGGATGTGTTTCATAAGCTATTTTAACGCCTTGATCTTTAGCTTGGTCTAGAATTGGAAGCCACCTATCCTTAAATAGACCCCAATAGCTCTCCCAAATCTTCTCATTTGCAGGTGGAAATACGTACCACTTTGCCCAATCTGGACACCCAGTGAACGTGTTAACAACAGGTACATCTAAAGCCGCTACAGCCTCTATGGTCTTTCTCAACCTGGTTATTCCATATTTGACTTTCTCATCGGGAGACCCTTTAAACCAATCATCTGTGCTTTCATCCAAAGGTCCCAATATAAGTTGCCCCTCAAGGTGATTACTTAAAGCAGAGATTGTTAATCCATAGCTCTCAATCTTTTTCTTATACTCGGATGCTCCACCCTTCAATATTTTCTCGACGTCTATATGGGTGCTCCCCTTCCAAGCGGCTATCTCAACAGCTTCATAACCTAATTCTGAAACAAATTTTAAGACGTCATCTAGCGGCTTATCGTTGTATAGCACGGTGAATATTCCAATCTTCATATTTCCCCCGTTAATCTTTATCTTCAGTTGAAGTTTTAAATTTATCCCCCCTTCTACAAAGATATTGGACATGTATCCATGTTTAAAAGCATGGGTTAAGCTCTACTCTACACTAAGTTCTCAACTTCTAGCTCAATTGTAGAAAACGTCAACCGCTAAAATTTAAATTAATTTAAGCTATATTCTCTAACGGTGTAGTACGTGAGTGAAGAAGTTGGATTTGTCACAATGGCTAAGGTCGAGCGGAGAGTTGAGGAAATTAAAAGCATAGGAATCGGTATGCTTGGTTATGCTTTTATGGGTAAAGCTCACGCGCACGCATGGAAATCTATACCGACATACTTTTGGCCTCCACCAGCACTTCCTAGACTTGTAGCGATATGCGGTAGAACGAAAGAAGCGGTCTCTGAAGCCGCTAGAAGATTCGGGTTTGAGCGATACTATACGGATTGGAGCCTGCTCGTTAAAAACCCGGATATTGAAATCTTCGACAACTGCGGACCCAATAACATGCACGCTGAACCATGTATAGTTGCCGCTGAAGCTGGTAAGCATGTAATATGTGAAAAACCGCTCGGTAGGAATGCGGAAGAATCTAGGAGAATGCTTGAAGCCGTTAGAAAAGCCGGTGTTAAGCACATGTGTGCCTACAATTATCGGTTCGTACCGGCTGTCAGGCTTGCTAAGAAACTCATAGAGGATGGTTTACTAGGTAGGATTTACCACTTCAGGGCACGTTATCTTCAAGAGTGGATTATGGATCCAAACTTCCCGTTGGTGTGGCGTTTAAGGAAAGATGTAGCAGGTTCCGGTCCTCTAGGAGATCTAGGTTCACACATAATAGATCTAGCTAGATTTCTAGTGGGTGAGATAAAAGCAGTAGCCGCCATTACGCAGACATTCATAAAAGAGAGGCCGTTACCTGAAGATCCGAGTAAAAAGGGGCTTGTAACGGTTGAAGACGCCTTCGCATCTGTAGTTGAATTTGATAATGGTGCCATTGGAACACTTGAAGCTACCAGGTTTGCGGGTGGCCGTAAGAACTACAATAGTTTTGAGATAAATGGTGAAAAGGCATCCATAGAATTTAACCTCGAGCGTTTAAATGAATTAAGAGTATACTGGAGAGAAGAACCAGTTAAAGATATAATGGGTTGGCATGAGGTTCTTGTAACGGAGAGTTACCATCCATTCTACAAATACTACTGGCCTCATGGGCATATAGGTGGATGGGAGGATACTTTTAAGAATGAACTACTCCATTTCCTAGATTGCGTAGTCAACGATAAGCCAGTAGGTCCTTACGCCGCTACGTTTGAAGATGGTTGGAAGGTAGACGTAGTGTGCGATGCTATACTTAAGTCTGCTGAGACTGGTAAGCGTATTCAAATCTGCTATTAAAGGTAATTTAAGATTTTAAGTCGGTTTTTTCCTATTATTTTTTCTGTGGAAATTAGAAAAGTCCAATTCAGCTCAGGCTCTCTTTTCATATCGCTTCCTAAACCGTGGGCTTTACGTCACGGTTTAGAGAAAGGTTCCCCCCTTTTCTTAGAGGAGAGGGATGATGGAGCTCTAGTTCTTTATCCAGTTGAGAGGATTAAAGACACGTCTAAAAGTGTTTTAATTGAAATCTCTCCAGATGTTGAGAAAAAGATTACAAGCCGTTATTGGCTTGGATATGATTCGATTATCATAAAATCTCCAAACGGTAGGATAACCCTATCAGATAGGGAGAGAATTAAAAGCTTGGTGAGGAGACTTATAGGTTTAGAGATAGTTGAAGAATCTGCATCATCGATAGAGCTCCAATGTTTTATAGAACCAGCTTCAGTTCCGCCAGTAAAGGTTCTGCGGAGAGAACATCTGCTTACACTAGCAATGCTTAAAGAACTTAAAGATGCTTTAACAGATCATAATCTACTCAAATCGATAATTGTAAGAGATGATGAAGTCGATAAGTTATACTTCCTACTGGTACGCATTTTAAGAATGGCTATTCAAAACCCCTCATTAAGCAGTAAGCTCGGTATCTCACCATTAGATTGTATGGATTATCGTTTAGTCGCATTTTTCATAGAGTCCATAGCTGACTGCATAGTTTCGATATCTGAGAAACTCTCAGTCGAACAAAGCCTCAATAGTGTAGTGATTGAAAACGTTAAGAAGATACTAGACATGTTAACGGGCATATATGTGAAGTCTATGGAGGCTTTTCTAACCAAGGACTTCAGAAAAGCAGAACTTGCTAGAAGTGAGAAAGAACAGTTTAACAATATAATATCTTCAATCGATCTTGGTAGAATGTCTATTCTAATCCCCGAATTTACAAGGATATGCAATATTTCTATTGATATTGCCGATCTTGTGATCCCTTAACCATACTTAGATATTCTCCATGATCTATTTCTATCTTTGAAAGCCCTCTAACATATAAGACTGGTATCCCCAATCTCACTAAACGTTTTCTAAGATTTAAATCATTGGTGGCTACGGGTATCTTAAACTTACACGCATACTGCTCTATGAGCGTATCTACAGGTTCTTTTCCATTCACGTCTACTAAATCCGCTTCAATTCTATTTAGGAGTTGAATTGCAAGATTAGCGTAATGGCCTTTCCTATTAGAGCCCATGCTCAATCTAAGCATTTCATTGTAGACTGGTTTTAGAACAACCACTCTAATCTTTGAATTTAACATCTCTTCTAATCTTTCAATTACATCGATCCTTCTTCGAATACATTCGAGTAGAAAGCTAGCATCTACAATCAATTTAACCGTCAAATGATTACACCGTATCCTATGAGTCTCCATCTATCATTTATTCTACGGCTTATCGCAACCCTATGTCCTTTTGAAGCACATACTGGCTTTCTAAGGCTTACCGTTACATGGTTCTCCCTAATATCTCTTACAACACCAAGCGTTATGGCGGTTAAAATGTTTAAAAGCATCGGCTCTCTAATCTTAATCTTCTCCACTTTAAGTTGCTTTGTAGCTCCGACAACTGTTTTGAAAAGTGAAACATCCATCGTTATTTCATCGAGTATATCGGGTAGTGTGCCTGGCTTACCAAGTATATTCCCAGCGAGGTTATCGGCTTTGGTTAAGCTTGGGTCTAAACTTGTACCTACACCCACCAGTCCACCACATCTAGCCTCCTTAACATCTAAACCTCCATGTTTCAGTGAGACTATTCTGGTTATCAGAGGTTGGGCTACACTTCGACCGGAATTATCAGTCGATATTATGCCTGGGCGTATTTCAACTTCATCTCCAACTCTGAGTACGCCTTGAACTATTGTTCCTCCGACTACCCCTCCAGAAAGCTCTGCGGCTCTTGTTCCAGGTTTATTGACGTCGAAAGACCTCACTATGTGCATTATAGGGGGTTTTGTTGGGTCCCGTTTAGGCGTGGGTATGTACTTTTCAAGAGCTTCTATCAAATAGTCTATGTTAACCCTATTCTGGGCAGAGATAGGTATTATAGGGGAATTTTCAGCAATCGTGCCTTTAACAAACTCCTTAATCTGTTGGTAGTTTTTCAGAGCCTCCTGTGCAGTTACGAGCTCTATCTTATTCTGAACAATCACAATATTCTTAACACCAGCCACTTCCAAGGCGGCTAGATGCTCCTTCGTCTGAGGTTGAGGGCACGGCTCATTAGCGGCTATAACGAGCATAGCTCCATCCATAACAGCGGCTCCTGAAAGCATAGTCGCCATAAGTACTTCATGTCCCGGAGCGTCTACAAAGCTTACAACTCTGAGAAGCTCCGTTTTAGACCCACAGTTTGGACATACCGGTTGGGTTGAGTAGCATTTCGGAGGTGGACAAACTGGACATTTATAAAATCCCGCATCAGCATACCCCAGTTTGATTGTAATTCCCCGCTTTATTTCCTCACTGTGTTTGCTTGTCCAGACGCCTGTGAGAGCTTCTACGAGCGTGGTTTTACCGTGGTCTACATGCCCCGCTGTACCTATATTGCACTCAGGGGTTTTTACGTAAGCTTTCGACATTTACAATTCACTCATATAAAAGAGAAGCACCATCCAAATTGATAAACTTTACACTCTAATATACACAGCCATCCTCTCTTCGTGGACTTGCACTTCTACTTCTACCCAAGGTGGTTTTAAACATCGATTAGCTTATTTTTCTCAAGTATTTTTTCTGCAAATGAAAACAATGCCTCTTTACATTTTTCAAGATAATTTTCCGTCTCTTTTTTCTTAGGTATTTCCCATAGATCTCTTTCTGACACCTTCCTATACCATTTAT
>Ga0185307_1000031_pt1 | contig 105670 bp, 113 predicted proteins | sample LHCtaG_FD_128010 | JGI IMG/M metagenome (GOLD analysis project Ga0185307, IMG submission 128010) | Hot spring microbial communities from Little Hot Creek, USA to study Microbial Dark Matter (Phase II) - LHC4sed_matched (SPADES... | ecosystem: Environmental > Aquatic > Thermal springs > Hot... | reverse complement strand
AACTAGCCTCACAATCAATAATCGAAGTTGAAAGACCGAAGATGGAGGTTAAAAGGAAAAGGGGAGCTTTGAAGGTGGAGGCTTCAGAGAAGCCTAAGCCTGATGCTGTGAAGATCATGGATAAAGCTTCAAACTACTTTAAAGATACATTAAACAGCCTTGGATACACACTTGAAGGGGTAAATGTCAATTTTAGCGATGATAAAATGATATTTGAGGTTAAGATTAAGAGGAAGGGGTGGGCTTTCAGGAGGGTTGGGATTGAAGCTGTTAAGGGGAAGCTCATGGACGATGCTTCATGGGTTGCAAGGGAGTTTGGATGGAGAAACCCCGTGGAAGTTAAATTGGAGCTAACTTAACTTAAGGCTATGAATACCCTGACGATCACACCATTATAACTGAAGTACCCCTCAACAGTATCCACACGCTTATCCCTCTCACGGGTTAAAACTGTAAAGTAGTTTAACCCCCCACCATAGTAAATGTAGCTTTCAGCATCATAAAACTCCCTACCATCAACAACTATTTTAACCACATCCAATGGAACCCCAACACCACGATAAACATCCACAGCCGTAACATTCATGTAGATTCTAAACCTCTTCCCAGGTAGGGATTCCACAAATATAGATGCACGTTCAACCTTCAAACCCACTGTGACATTCAAATTGGAGACACATCGCCCAAGCGAAGTTGCATTTATTGTTAGACTACCATTAATCATTGAATACCATTCACCTCCAGTACCAATCCAATTGAATTGTAGGGTTATGGATGTATTCACATATAAGTCGAAACCTGAGTATGCGTAAGTTACATTTCCAACCCATTGCTGAATGAATTTTGATGCTTCAAGGGTGGCGGATGAATACGCCCTACCAAGATCGCCACTACGTGTGAATTCATCATAAAAGTTTTGCGATGCAATTATCAGTGAAGCTTCTAAAGCCCTCCTAAAATCATCAGCCACAACCTTAGCGTTGCTAACGCCCAGATCCCTAGCCCCCCTATCACTCAAAATATACATGTAGTATGCTGAGTATATTGATAGCATTGATAGTAGGAGGGTCATGGTTGCAAGGATTAGGAAGAAGCCTCTACCCCTCAACCTCCACCACCATATGAGACGCTTAAAGTCAATATGAATGTCCTCCTCAAATCCACGCTGGTGTAAATGTAGTTTAATGTAACTTCTGGTGTGAAGCCTACATGATTGTATACTGTAGCCCTAAACCCAGAACTGGAGACTGTTAGATTGTAGTATACGTGTGGTGGTAAGATGCTGGATAGTATGAATCTCACCTTGGATTCATCGCCATTGAATAGGGATTCAATAGCCTTAGATGAGGCTATGGATTCTAATGCTGAGAAGCAACTCTTATCCAATGGAGCCTTAACCACAGTTGGGTATTGCAGCGTGAATACATCAACGATAATGGGGGTAAACATCATTACTAGTATGAGTGAGAGTATTGCAGCCAATATGAATCCTTGACCCCTCAACCCCCACCACCCCAAACATACAGCTTAACAATGTAGTTTAGGAATCCCATATACACCATCCTGGAGGATAGGGATGCCCCAGCAGGTACAGCGCTACCAAAACTTAGATCTGGGGTTGGTAGAAGCCCAGTTTGAGTGTATATTGGAGCAGGATATGTTGTGAAGACAGATCTTAAACCATTTGAATCCACAGCTACAAATAACACTGCATCTGGATCGAGATTGTAATCCACTCTACTCCAACCATCATTGTAAACCCTATAAATGTATAAGCCTCCAACATTGGAAACGTAATTGAATTGGACGTCAACCATGAAATCTTTTCCAATACGCTTCTGGAAGGTCATCTTCAAAATTGAATCGCTTAAGCTTAATGGGGATATTATGTAGCAGCCCACTGTAAAGCCGAAGTATGTTTCACCATCAATCCAATAGCTCAATGAGCATAAGCCATTATAGTTGGCTATGGCAACAATAGCCTTAACCGGATGATTAAAGTGTAATATTGACTTCTTATCATATGAAAATTTCACCCCAGTTGGATGTATGTATACTGATATTATGGTTAAGTCGGATTCATCAGTTACATCAAAGCCATCGAGAGTGTAAACCTTAACCTCAATTTTACTGGAACCCCCAACAATCTTACAGGTTAATGTAATGTTGAGTATGGGTGTGAAGTTTATTGAGAAGCCCCTCTCAACACCATCAACCCAGCCATTCAAACCATATGGTGATAGCCTAAATGGTACGGGTATAAGGCTTGAAGGTTTACCTATAAGATTGTAGGTTAAAAGGTTTACTTTATCCCTATCAACACCATCAAAACCCCCAATACCGAAATCCAGAATAGCTTCACCCCTAAGGACTCCAACATCCCAATCCTCCGGGAACCCTCCAAATTTAACTAATTTATCCATAAGTGCTAAAACCTCACTATCAAGTGGTATGTAGGCTTTAGATGGAGGTGTGGGAGCTGAACCTATTAGAGCTGTAATTGAACTCAATATCAATATGAATATTGATACGCTAACCACAGCCTCAATAGGCTCCTTCAACCCCCACCACCCACATAGACAAGCTCTAAAGTGAAATTTGAAGAACCAGCTCTAACTATCCTCACATAATTCCACCTCACACCACTATAAACAGTGGATTCCATGATGTTGAAGATGTATGGGGATATGGGCAGCTTTATGTTTACAGTAACTGCAGGTTGAAATGTAGGTTTAAGAGTTAATGTGGCAACACCATTGGAGGAGGAAACGGTTATTGAGTATGGGCCTAAGGGACATTCATCTGGCATACTCAATTTAACCATAACCATACCGCCAACATCCAATCCATAAGCATAATTAACAGCTTCAAGTAGCTGTGATGCCACAAGGCTGGCAACCCCCCTCAAATCCGCCGTCGATACATCAGCCTTATAGCTAACTGCAAGTATCCCTGAATAATATGATGTTAGTAGGAATATGGATAGTAGGGAGACCATGATTATGGTGGTTGATATTGGCGATGTTGGAATAGGCATTCACCCCCAAACATAATTAACCTTATGAATTACAAGTCTAATTGTGAGATCCGACAGTTTTGGAACGAAGACCCTCTTCTCCCCAAGAAGTCTGTTATCAAGATAAAGCTTAATGCTCACCTGTGCATCAGATGAACCAATATTCTTCCGATATATGTCATTCCTAACTGAGCCAGCATAATTCACGGTCAGCGTATTTGATGATGAGCCGCCTATGGAAATCCATGAAACATCTATGTATGTCAATTCAATTATGAAGTTACCGCCAAAACTGTAGGTTTTGACTAGGATCTTTGTGAAGTTTAAGGATATACATGGCCCACCAATATCTGAATCCCAGTATGATGTTAGCATAGGTATATCGTATATGTTGTCTACGAATGGGCTGCCAACCCCCAATATAACACCATAACTTGTGGATGCAAATCTACTCCCAATACACTTAACATTTAATATAGAATTGTCAACAACTTGTGGTGGTGGGGGTGAGGGGATTCCACTCACCTCAAGCCTCAAATTCACATTATCCACATAGAATCCCAATCCAATATATCTTGATGGGAAACTGAATTCATATTTTAAACCACTTGTGATCGAGTTTATGGTGGCATATGCCAAGTCCATCATAATCCCCCTAGAGGCTTCGAAGCTACTTGACTCCACAGATGACTCCAATATGTAAAATGCATATCCAAAGGCTGTGACTGTCAGAATTATGACCACAGAGGTTATTATCACACTGGACACTGCACTCTCACCGAAACTATTCATAGCTGTTCACCTCCCAAAAGCTCCGAAGAACATAGCTATCCTCGGTGAAAATAGGATTACAGCCATTGAAACCAGCGATAAGAGGAGGGCATGCTTGAAGCCTGAAGCCAGAACCCCAGTGGAAACCTTCCCAGCCATTAAACCCATGAATAGCACGTTTAGGACTGTTGCTGGAACTATTATCCTCACAGCCACATGATACTCAACGATTCCAACAGCAAATGTGGACATGTATACAGCCATGAAAATTATCGAGCTTATCAGTATAACTGCTCCAAGGTATGGTATGATGAGCAGGATCCTTATGGATGCAGCCCTCTCCCTCTCCACAGCTTCACTCATTTCAGCGAAGTATGCAAGATTCTCAATGGTTTCAGGGGTTCCACCACCAACCTCAATGGCATCTATCAACATGTATAGGAAAACATTTGCCCTCCAAACCTTAACCCTAGCCATCAAATCCTCATAAACCCTCCTAAGCGGGAAGCCTAAGGCAATTTTACTTGCAGCTTCCCTAAGATACCTTGTGAAGTAGCCATAATCCCTCTCAGCTAGTGATGTAATGCACCTTTCAGGGGATAAACCAGTCTTCCTAACCTCCACCATATCCCTAAGAAATTTGACAACACCACTGGATATCTTGCTATACTTCCTGAAAACTAGGATCTCATAAAGTGTTGATGGGATTAGGGATATGAATAATGCGATGGACATGGAGAATGCAGGTGCATAGACAAGCTCAACGCCAATGGATATTAATATGAAGTTTATTGTTGAAACAACTCTAGTTGATAGCCAAGCGAAAGGTTGCAAAGAAACTGGATAGAAGTATGGTATGACTGCTATATATAATAGGAATATAAGTACTGGGAGACTTATGGATAGGAATACTATGTATGGATCCCATATAAGTCCAGGCTCACGATACTGAACTAGGTCTGAGAGGTATATGACCACTATGGATAGGAAGGGCATTAAAAGGTATGAGAAGAAGAATAGGGAGTAAACGTTTATCCCTGGAATGGATATTCTAGCAATGGATATTGTTATCATATACATCACATTGAGAGTCATTATGAGTAGGAAGGATGCAGCCAAATATGATTCCAATAGAGTGGACATCTTCTCACCAGCAGTCTTGATCTTAACCACCAAACCGCCAAATACATCCCTAGACCTCTTAACAAGGTAGTCAACAACATCTCCACCAGCACCAACAGTGGCAACATAACCGAAAATCACATCCCTAATCAACATACTCTTAACCCTGGAAGCTATATCGTTAAATGCCGATAGTGGATCCCAACCCATAGCTCTAACCATAAGCTTAAACCTCTTAGCAGCCTTAGAAAACCTTTTGAATAGGATTTCAGCGGAATCCAAACGCTCAAAAGCCGTGTATGGAGATATACCCCCAGTAACCATCACACTCATATATGCAAACACGTAAGGAGCCTCCTGATCATACCCAGCAGCATTATTAATGCTTAAAGCCCTCGGCAATACAAAACCAGCAGTCACGAAGACCAATACTGGGAGGAAAATGGAGGAGGCCAATGTGAAGGGGATGTAGGCTATTGGGAGGCGTAGGATCGATATTGAAGATATGAGGATGCTTGCAAATATTGATATTACAAAGCTGAACCCACCAATAGATGCATAAACTTCAGGATGCAAGCCAATACCAGAAGACTTAATGTCAACATATATGTTTGGGTAAAATTTCAACAGAAGCCTCCCAGCCCAACTGAAATATCTATGAACAACATCAATGAACGTCAAGGCATAATACCACAAAATTATTCTGAAAAATAGTATGATATATAAATTTAGGTTTCTAAAATTAAATGTAAAATTTGTGTGAGAGATGAAGCAGAAGCATGGTAACGGAGATAGTTGAATTCAAATCCGTAAAGGAGCTCATGGAGTACGTTAATAGGGAATTTGAGAATGTAAGGAAGCTTATGGAGAAGTATCAGGGAGAGCTGGAGGAGGCTGAAGCCAGAGCTTCAGCATATGAAAGGATAATGAAGGCTGTTGGAGGTGAGGCAGCCACCGGACTACATCAAGAGATAAACTTCTTTGGACTTAAAGTTGTAATAGGGCCGACTCCAAGGGATGAAGTGGAAGCATTGAAGCAAATTATATTGAAATTGAATGAGAAGATGAGTGCATTGCAGAAGGTTAAGAGGGCTGTGGAGCTTTTGGTGCAGGAAACCCCAGTAATGAGCATAAGGGTTTTGATAATAGATGAAGTCCCGCAAAAATTGATTATTAAGATTTAATTGGATGATCTTCTCATCAGCCGCTGGATTCAGATTTACTTGAACTCTCAACTTCAGCTAGGAATCTCCTTATGGGTGTTATCAACTCTGAGAATTCCATTGGGAATATGAATTTTGTTGCTGGACTCTGACCTAAACTCTTAAGGGTTTCAAGGTACTGTAGGGCCATAGTCCTATAATCAAGTTTACTGGCAGCTTTGAATATTGTTTCAAGGGCTTGAGCATACCCCTCAGCCCTCAATATGCTTGCTTGCCTATCACCCTCAGCTCTAAGTATTGCGGATTGCCTTTCACCTTCAGCAACTTTTATGGCAGATTCCCTTTTACCTTCAGCTTCAAGTATCATAGCTCTCTTATTACGCTCAGCAGCCATCTGCTTTATCATAGCCTCCTGAACATCCCTAGGTGGTAGTATTTCACGTATCTCAACACTACTAACCTTAATCCCCCAACGCTCAGTAACCTCATCAAGTTTAACACGCAAAATACTGTTTATCTCCTCTCTCCTAGCCAAAACATCATCCAACATTATATCTCCAACTACAGCTCTAAGTATCGTGGTTGCCATACCCACAGCTGCACCCTCAAAATTCCTAACTTGTAATACTGACATTAATGGGTCTATAACCTTATAGTATATTAGGAAATCTATGTCTACTGGAGCGTTATCCTTAGTTATACATGTCTGCTTTGCAACTTCAAGATATCTCTCCCTTAAATCCACTATTACAGGTCTATCTATAAATGGTATTAGGAATACTATCCCTGGACCCTTAGCTCCAATACATCTACCAAGCCTAAATATCACTGCACGCTCATACTCCCTTACAATTCTAATAGCACTAGCAATTATGAAGACTAAAACAAGTAGTAATATGAGTATGGCTATTAGAGATGTCAATGTTATGGGAACTATTTGACTTAAAAACATCATATTCAACATAATAATCTTCAAATAATAGATTTGAATTCCTAACTTAATAATTTATATGCTTATCAACAGAATTGTTTTATGATGCAATCTTATTTGAAAATTTTAACGGTGGCGAAGAGGTATTTGAGGCTTGATTTGAAGTATAAGTTTCAATTGGCAATGGATGCATTGGTGATTGCTGGAAGTTTCGTTGGATTCGGAATAATAGGCTTATTCCTTGAAGCCAGAGGGAACGTTATGCCTGAAGGATATACATTTGAGAAATTCATGCTGACAGGAACATATCTATGGATGATGATGGCAAGGACATATGATGACTGTATAAGACTATTGGGGGAGGAAGCAAGTAGGGGGACCATAATGCTATTAATTGAAAGCAATGTGACCATAACCCAAGCCCTTATAGGTAGAGCCATAGCATCAACAATCAAATATACCCTGATAACATCAGCATTTGGACTGCCAATCCTAAGATATATTGGAGCATTAAACTTCAGGATTGAGCAAACACCAATACTGATGCTGGGCTACATATGCTCATGGCTATTCACATTGAGCTTATCCATGATAATGGTTGCAATGACACTAATATTCAAGAAGATAGGCATGGTGACGACGAGCGTAATGGAGATAGTTATGATGGCAATAGGATTCTACTTCCCAGTGGAACTACTACCAAAACAGCTTTGGCCAATAACTGGAGTGATACCATTCACCATTGGCATGCAGATATTCAGAGACATAATGATACTTGGATATCCAAGGGATAGTGTAAACGCAGTATACAGCAGTATAGGGATGGGGATTATTAAAATGATTACTTCAACAATAGTATTTAGCATCATAACGGCAATGATATTGAGGTATGCAATAATTAAAGCTGAGAAGTGGGGGACGGTGGAGCAGTATTAGCGGGGGTGTATATGTGAAGGCTATAGAGTGTAGGAGTGTTACAAAAACCTTCAAAAGTGGAGCATTGGGTAGGAGGGTTACAGCATTAAAGGATATATCATTCCAATTGGAGGAGGGGGAAGATCTAGCTGTAATTGGGCCAAGCCCCTCAGGGAAAACAACGCTACTAAAACTCATTGCAGGAATATATAGGCCTGATGAGGGGGATATACTAATGTTCGGTAAAAGCGTAGTTAGGGATTTGGGTTGGGCTAGGAGGAACACATACTACATTTCACAGCAAATGCAATTGAATAAGAAGCTAACGGTAAGGGAGGAGATATCATACTTCCAAGCATTATTCAAAAACCCAATTAGTAGGGAATGTGTGGAAATGCTTGAAATTGTGGGTTTAGGTGAGAAGGATTATGGTAGGAGGATAGAGACATTATCAGAAACCCAGACAACAGTACTTAAAGTGGTTTTAGGGTTGATTAAGAAGCCAAAGATAATGCTAATGGACAATGCCCTTGGAGAAATTGATCAAAAGATAATTGAAGACTTCACAGACGTGTTAAACTCAATAGAGGGGTTAACAATAATAATTGTGGATAGAAACATAAACCTGCTGAATAGGGTATGTGAAAAAGCAATGATCCTAGTTGATGGGAAGCTGATGGATATTGGGAGGGTGAAGGATATACTCTCAGACTACCCATACAAATATGATGTGGAAGTAGCGTGGAAGCATGGCGTCGACGAAAATGAAATAGCTAAACTCGGATACCCATACCAGAAGGTTGGAGGAATGGTTAGATACTACTTGAGGAATGAAGCTGAATTGAGGGGGATAATGGAAAACATCATTGGGGAAATGGGTAAAATCATGCAGGTACAGGTATCAGGGATAGATTTGGAGGACATATATTATTGGAAGATATACCCAAAACAATTGAACGAAAAAAATAAGTAAATGTAAATTGAATGGAAAATTGTAAGCTGTTAGGTTGTGGAGGACCCTTCTTGACAAAGAAATGCACACCCACATGTCCACATTTTAGATGTGCAAAAAAAGCATTAATAAGAACTCAGCAAAAACGTGGGGGGAGTCAACAGGCTATATGCACATGGGTAAACGACCTATGTAATGGAGCAAACTGCACCTTTGCATACTGCGAAGAGAGAGCACTACTACCAGATGGAACATGCGAACTTGAGTTGAGGAAAAAGCCTATAAAAGTGAGGGAGATAGAGGAAGAGGCTAAAAAGGAAGATCTAAAAATGAATGAAAAGGTTATGAAAAAGGTTAAGAGATGGGAGTTTTAATGCGTTTTAATGCCGAAAACCCTATGATAATATCCACTATAAATAGCTGCAGCCGGATTATGTCCAGTAACTCTATCTTTAGCTATAAATGTCACTACTGGAGCCTTAGAGTACCTGTAGAATAATGAATCATGGCCGACGCAGAGACCTAAAGCAATATTCAAATCCGTATTTATTGAGTTCAATATGTATGCTTGGCCAATGGGATTGCATATAGCCTCAACAGGACTCCTCCCAAGCCTATACTCCACCGGAACCCCTACAATAGATTTATCTATCCCTCCAACCTTACAGCATACTGAATAAACCTTAAAACCGGAATTCTCAAGGGCTTGAGATGTATAGTTAGCCTCCCTCCTCAACCCAATGCAGAAAGCCAAACCAACCTTCGAAACATTTAAACGCTTACAATACTCGATTATCTCCCTAAGTCTAGGCCATTTCATGTATCCCGAAGCCTCAATTATCGAGGCTTCTACAGCAAGCTTCTTAGAGTAATCGTTTGTTAGGAGCTCACCCTTAGCCTCCTCAACAACCCCACTTAAAACCTTCATTGGACAATTTGCTGGAAGCCTATTGTAATCTGCAGAGTAACATGCAAATACCCCACAATATGCACATCTAGGAGATTCCAAAACATCCATAACCATCAGTATACACTACTATTCTGAACATATGATTTAAGCCTTTTTAGACATCCATTCACTTAATGGTACTCCATACTTCTCTTCAACAATACTCCTATGAATACTATTATACGTGCAAAATGGCCTAACAGTTCCATCTGGGAGGGCGTAATGTATTACGCATCTATTAACCCTCTGTAGATCGAAATTCCATACATCCATGAAATGCATACATCCAATCATCACAATCTTCCTCATGAACCTTCCAAGAGCCTCATAACTACCTTCCCTCAATACTGGTATGAGTAAATCTTTAAGCAACCCAAACTTCACATACCTCAAACTTGCAATAGCCCTCAAGTAAGCTTTGCTCCTACTACCCTTAGATGCATCCTCATAAACCTTATCCATGGCATTAAAGAATTTATCCACATCTGCAAGTCTCGTTATGGGCTTCCAGCCATCATCAGTTTTAACCATGAATGTAGCTACACCACAAAATGGGCTTGTAGTGAACTCCACATACCTCTTCCCCTTAAGTGCACCCACAGCCCTAGATATTGGAACCACTGAGGGTACTGGTCTGAAATCGTATACTGATATTAAACCATTGGTCTGCTCCTCCACAAGCTTCATGAAGTCCGAAGTGTTGATCCTCATGGATTCACGTTCAAGCTTACTAGCTCTACCACTAAAGGATATTGGCTGAACATTAACACATCTAATAACATCACTATTATCCAGTGCAAATCGTATTATGTCCCCAAGCTGATCATCATTAACCCCCCTAGCCAACGTAACCACCAAAACTATGCTTTCATGACCAATCTTCCTAGCATTCTCAATAACCCTAAGCTTAATATCCTTCATGGGAATACCCCTCAACTTAACATATAAATCATCATTTAAACCATCAAACTGCAGATATACTGTGCTCACACCAGCATCCAGTAGACGCTTATAATAATCAATATCATTAGCCAAGACAATACCATTAGTGTTAACCTCAACATGCCTAAACCCCATATCCTTAGCCATCTTAACAATCTCAAAGAGGTCATCCCTAACGGTGGGTTCACCACCACTAAGCTGAAGTGCTGGTGGTGGAACTGGACCTATAGATCTAAGAGTTTCAAGCATCTTCCTAATCTGCTCCAATGAGGGTTCATATACGAAGCCAGCTGAAGCTGCATTGGCAAAACATATTGGGCAACGCATATTACACCTATTCGTAACATCAATTATCGCTAGAACCGTAGCTGAACTATGCTTTCCACATAAACCGCAATCAAATGGGCACCCCCTAACACTATTAGTATGTGGAGTTGTAATGCCACTAGGCTCATGAGCATACTTCTCAGCCCACGCGTAAAGCTCAGGATCTGAGAATGTGTAAATCTCATCAAACTCCCCATGCTCAGGGCAAACCCTCCTAATCCTAACAACATTATCATCAGCCAAATAGACTTCAGCATCCAAAACCTTCAAACACTCTGGACACAAACTTTTAGTCTTCCTCAAAACCTTCATAGCAAACACCAAACCAAAATACAATTATAAATTCAAACCCCAAACAATATATTAATATAATCCAACAATTCAAACGTTGATTGGTAGGTTGAATTGGAGGATAGACTGAAACTACTTAAAAGATTTGGATTAACAGACTATCAAGCTAAAGCATACTTGACATTGATAATTATGGGTGAAGGAGATGCAAAGAGCATTAGCAGAACTTCAGGTATACCATACGCAAAAATACATAGTACACTACTAAGCCTAATAAAAGATGGATGGATCATTACAGTAGAGGGGAGACCAAGAAGATACAAAGCTAAACCCCCAATTGAAATTGTAAATGAGAAGATTAATAGAGGAATAGAGGAAATGAAGATCCAAGGAGAGAAAATAATTAGAGAGTTACAACCAATATATGAGAAAGCTGGATTTGAAGAGAAATCCGAAGTAATGATACTTAGGGGTATAGGAATAATACTCGAGAGAACCGTTAATTCAATTAGGAAGGTAAATAAAACGTTGAGAATCGCATTAACTGGGAAAATTTTCAAAGCCCACAAAGAACTCATAGACATACTGCTATCAAATTTGAAGAAGAAAGTTGATGTGAAAATACTATTGGATGAAGAACTTAAAGACTACTTAGAAATTCTAAGCAAATATGGATTTAAGGGGGAGGTGGGGGGAGAGATGTTTGGAGGGGGGATAATAGTTGATGAAGATGAAGCAATAATCCTACTTGGAGAAATACTTGGATCACCTATGGCTATATGGTCAAACAACAAAGTTCTAACAAACATAGCAAAAATATATTTTGAATACTTATGGGAAATGCGGAAACCTAAGTCTTAGTTGAAACCTTAAATATTCCAGTGGAATCTACATTGAAGCTAACCCAACCAGTATGATGGGGAGCCCCCTTCATCTTTCTAACCCTAAACTGTTTAACTAGGAAGCCTTGCTGCATGTACTGTGGATCATACCTTAAATCTATAATTCCATCAACCACATATTCAAGTATCTGCTCCAGATCATCATAAGGTTTAACTCCAAAATGAAATGTTCCGAAAACTGTTACCCCCCTCTCCTTAGCACACTCAGCCCTAATAATCTTAACAACTTCAAGAGCCACAGCAGACTCACTTAAACTCATAAGTTCAGTTAGAGAATCTATGAACACAGCCCCCCTCCCCCTCATCCCAAGTCTATCCATCAAACCAGTTAAAATATCAACCAACAAATAAAGCTCCCTAGGATTCTCCACATAAATCACGTATTCAGGTATTGAAGCCTTATCTGGACTCATTCTAAATGAGTAGCAATCTATGAATCTCAAAAGACCTTTACTAGTATAATCCAATAGATTCCAGTTAAATCCCTCAGCAGATTGCAGTATACTTAATGGAGTATCATCAAGACACATGAATATACACGGCTCACCAGCTAAAAGCCTAGAGCACATCAATTGAAGCATGAAAACAGATTTACCAGTTCCACCTTCACCCAAAATCATAATCATATTATTCCTAGGTATACCATTCGGTAGAACTTCATCCAAAATAGCCAACCCAGTTTTAAACCTCTCAAACTTAATAGACAAAGGAAAACACCATAAAGACTTACATTTAAATCGTTAATATAGTTTTTGCGAGAAGAATCTATATTTAAATGGATTCAACATAAGTATTGTGATTGAGATGAAGGTTATAAGCATAAGACTCCCAGAAGAATACGTTAGAATTATGGATGAAATAATAAGATTAGGAATCTATCCAAGTAGAAGTGAATTCGTTAGAGCAGCAATAAGAGAACATTTAAAAAGAGAAATAGATTCAGGTATAAAGGTAAGGGGAATAGTGAAGGAGATTTAGAAGCCCATGAAATCCTTCCAAAAACTAAATGAAAAACTAAGGAAAGTGATAAGGGAGTATGGATACATAGAACCCACAGAACCCCAAGAAGAAGCAATACCAAAAATACTGGATGGAAAAAATGTACTGATAATAGCACCCACAGGTTCAGGTAAAACTGAAGCAGCACTATTCCCAGTAATGAGCAAAATACTAGATGAAGAAACTAAAGGTATTGGAGCAATATACATAACACCTCTCAGAGCATTAAATAGAGACATATTGAGAAGGATGCAAGAAATAGCATTAAAAGCAGGATTAACCATCGAAGTTAGACATGGAGATACACCTGAAGCTACAAGGAGAAGGCAATCCATAAAACCACCACAAATACTAATAACAACACCAGAAACGCTACAAGCAATACTTCCTGGGAAAAGAATGCGCAGACATTTATCAAAAGTTAAACATGTAATAATAGATGAAATACATGAATTCCTATCAGACAAAAGAGGAGCTCAACTTGCTCTAGCACTAGAAAGACTTAGGGAGATATGTGGAAACGAATTCCAAAGAATAGGGTTATCTGCAACTATTGGGAACCCATTGGAAGCAGCAAAATTCCTATCAGGTGAAGGGAGAAATGCGGAAATAATAGACTCAACTATTGGTAAGAAGATTGAAGTCAAAGCTGAAGCTGTAATTGAAAATGGAAAAATTGAAAGCAAAATAGATGCAGACATACCGGAGACAATAATATCCAGAATTAAGAGGATAATTGAATTAACATTAGAAAATGGATCTACACTACTCTTCACGAACACTAGGGAAACAGCTGAATTCCTTGCAACAATGATCAAAAGGATGAATCCACCATTCAATATAGGCGTACATCACGGTTCACTATCAAGAGAAGAGAGGATAAGAGTTGAAGAAGAATTCAAGAATGGAATAATAAAACTCCTGATATGCACATCATCCCTAGAACTTGGATTAGACATTGGACTCATAAACTACGTAATACAATACACATCACCAAGACAGACAGTGAACTTGATACAGAGAATTGGGAGAGCCAAACACAAAATAACAGAAACCTCCCGGGGAGTCATAATAACATCAACCCTAGACGACATACTGGAATCAGCAGTTCTAGCTAGGAGAGGGGTTAATGGAATCCTAGAAGCAATAAAGATTCATGAGAAAGCTTTGGATGTACTAGCTCACCAGATAGTTGGATTGATAATGGATAATGGATCTATAAGTATAAGCGATATTAAAAGGATTTTCAGTAGAGCATACCCATATAGGAATATAAGTGAAAACGAAATCTCTGAAGTTGCATCATTCCTATCAAGTATAGGGGTTGTAAAATACTTCAAAGAAGATGGAATAGTAAAAGCTAGAGGGGGGAGGACATGGAAATACTACTATGAAAACATATCAGTAATACCAGATATAAGGAGATTTAAAGTTATATCCACAGAGAACATGAGAGCCATAGGAGAGCTCGATGAAGAATTTGTTGCAATACATGTAGAAGACCCATTCATACTTGCAGGGAGAGCTTGGAAAATTGTAAATGTAGATGAAGATGAAATGAAAGTTTACGTGGAATATATTGGTGATGAACTTGCAGCAATACCAGCATGGATAGGAGAACTAATACCAGTATCCATGGAAACAGCTATGGAAACAGCTGATCTAAGGGAGAAGATAATTAAAGGTGAAGATATAAGTGAATATCCATTAAAAAAGGAAGCAATAGAATATGCTAAGAAAGTATTGGAAGAACACTTGAAATGTGGAATACCAATACCAACATCAAATAGGATTATAGTAGAAGGGTTAGGTAGGATAATCATAATACATGTACCACTTGGAACTAATGGTAATAGAGCTCTAGCAACAATACTCTCATCTAAGATAACTGAAAAGATGAGGATAAATGTTAGGAGAGTTACAGACCCATATAGAGTGGCATTGATAACACCAAACCCATTAAACCCAGAATCAATAATTGAATTAATTAGAAGTCTAGATCTGGAGGAGGAAGATATCGTTAATGCATTGAAAAATACACATGAATACCAATGGAAACTACTCCACGTAGCTAGGAGAATGGGGGTTGTGGAGAAAGATGCAAAGATAAGCAAGATAAGAGGTTTAACAGCATACTTGGAAGATACCGTTGCAGAGAAGGAAGCAATTAGAGAAGCAATACAAGACTACTTCGACATTAAAGCAGTTAAAAGACTTATAGAAGAAATTAGGGCTGGTAAAGTTAAAGTGGAAGCGTATAGGAGTAGAATTGATGCTGAAATATCACCATTAACAAGACAAATACTCGTCCAAGCACTACCACATGGCTTAATACCAAAAGGTGAAGCTCCATTAAACATCGTGGATATCGTTAAAGAGAGATTACAAAATAGGGAGATTATACTTGCATGTATACATTGTAGGAAGTGGATGGGTAAATATAAAGTGAAATACCTACCAGAAGAAATAGTTTGCCCAAAATGTGGTGCAAAAGCTGTGGGAACAACACATAGGGAAGACATATTAAAAATATTGGAGAAGTGGCATAGGGGTATGAAGATGAGTGACGATGAAAAGAAGAGTTTTGAAGAATTCCAGAAAAGCATAAGCTTAATAATGAGTTATGGTAAGAAGGCTTTAATAGCCTTAGCAGCTAGAGGGGTTGGACCAACAACAGCAGCGAGAATACTTAAAGGATATATGAAGACTGAAGAGGAATTCTACCTAGAAATATTGGAAGCTGAGAAGGAGTATCTTAGAACTAGAATGTTCTGGGAGGGGTAATCATGATAATAACTGGAATGAAAGCATATAAGATGGGGATTGTGGAAAACCTCATATCACCCGAAATACAAATTCAACCAGCAGGAATAGAATTAACTTTGAATAGCGTTTGGAAGTTTATGGATTCAGGAACTATAGACTTGACGAACAAGTATAGGAGGATCCCAGAAGTAGAGCAAATACCATTCGATAATGAGGGTAAAGTACATTTAAAGATGGGAGCATACAAGATAATATACAATGAAGTTATAAAGATGCCTAGAAACATGATTGCAATAGGATTACCAAGATCATCACTATTAAGATGTGGAGCTACAATACACACAGCACTATGGGATCCAGGGTATATTGGTAGGAGTGAAAGTCTATTACATGTATACAATGAACATGGAATAACACTATACAAGAATGCAAGGATAATTCAATTAATATTCATAGAATTGGAAGAAGAACCACATAAGACATATGAGGGGAAGTATCAAAAAGAAAATATCAATTTAAACTAAAGTTAACCTTAAACTCCAATCTTTGGATATATCTCTTCTCTAAGCCTCCTATAAACCTCCCTATTTATTGAATCGTAGAAGTTGTTTCCATGCGAATCTATGGTAACCATCAATGGACCAAAGTTCTCAACTTCAATAACCCACAAAGCTTCAGGGATACCTAAATCTAGCCAATGAACCTCTAAAACCCTCTTCATACCCTTAGCAGCCAATACCGCTGCTCCACCAGTAAATATCGTGTAAACTGCTCCAAACTTTTTGCAAGCTTCAACAGTCCTAGCCCCCATTCCACCCTTACCAATGATCATCTTAGCACCAGTCTTCTCAATAAACTCATACTCCAATGGATCCATCCTGGTACTCGTCGTTGGACCTGCAACCACGACAACCCATTTATCATCCTTCTTATCAACAACTGGGCCGCAATGGTATATTGCAAGCCCCTTTAAATCTATTGGTAAAGATCCACCTGATCTCAAAATGGATAAGGCTCTACTATGAGCTGCATCCCTAGCGGTAACAACAATCCCACTAAGGTAGACTACGTCTCCAACTTTAAGCTTCCTAATATCCTCCTCACTCAACGGAGTTTTCAAATAATACTCCAAAAACATTCACCTCCACAATTCATTCATGAACTTATGAGTTATGAAATCTACGTTCCCCTTGGAATCCATAATCATAGTTGACCTCCTAACAGCCCAGCAATTGAAAACCACAGCCACAGCATATGATGCTGGATGTCTATGAGCACAATCTACATGAACATCTAGAGCAGTAGTTCTACCGCCAACCCCATGTGGACCTATACCCAAACTGTTTATAAGCTCAAGCAATTCAACTTCAAGTTTAGCTATATCTTCAACATCACTCCTAACACCAATAGGTCTAAGCAAAGCCTTCTTAGCAAGTTTAACTGCAAAATCCATGGTTCCACCTAAACCAACCCCTATAACTGTGGGTGGACATGGTTTAGGTCCAGCTTCTGCAACAGCATCTAAAACCATCTTCTTAGCATACTTTAACCCCTCAGTGGGGAGGATAACCTTCGCTAAACATGGCCCCTCACTACCACCACCTTTTGGAAATGCCGTTACCTTAAGTTCACTGTTATTTGGTATAAGCTCCCAATCTATATGTGGCACATATCTACCAGTATTATCGCCAGGATTCTTCCCACTTAAAACATCCACTGAATTTGGTCTGAGGGGTATTTCCCTAGTGGCTCTAATGGTAGCTCTCCTAAGTATATCAGCCAATGCACCTTTAACTGGAAATTCATCTCCCACGGAAACGTAGAATGATATGAGCCCAGTATCTTGACATATAGGTTTCCCCTCAACTTCAGCAAGTTCACAATTCTCAATTATAGCATCAAGCTGAGCCTTTGCAAGTGGATTATCCTCTAAATCCCTGGCTTTAATCAATGCATTCTTAACATCTTGCGGCAGATATATTGATGCAGCTTTAAGAAGCATTACAATGGCATCTTCAATCCTCTTATCAAGAGACACATCCAACACCAAGTAATAGGAGAGGTTATCAACTTAAAAATGTTAAGCATTACGATTTATGGGAGATCCATACCTCACCTTTATCGGTAACCTCCTTCTTCCATATGTGAACTTCACTCTTAACCCTCTCAACAATCTCTCTTAAAACCTTAAATCCTTCACTCCTATGCTTAGATGCAACTCCAACTATAAATGTATGTTCACCTGGTAGTGCTCGCCCAACTTTATGCATAACAGCTACAGAGTAAACACCATCACACTTCATAGCATCCCCAACTATACTTTCCAATTCAGATTTAGCTAGATCACCATAAGCTTCATAATTAAGCTCCTTCACAGACCCTCCATCAGCACCCTCAGACCTAACGAACCCTACAAATAATAGTACGCAACCAACATTAGGCGATGAAGACTTCAAACGATCAATTATGCTATTGAAATCAACACCCTTCAAATCCCCCAAAAATATTAGACTCAAACAATACACCAAATTAAAATTTTAGGATTGAAAATTTATAAAAATAGCTAAACATTCCATAAATTGTGTGAAAGACCATGGAGAGAGGAGAGAGATATATACCTTGGAGGGAAGCTGTACTCTGGAGATGTATTAGATGTGGTGAATGTTGCAAAGCATACATAGTACCATTAAAAATGAATGAAGCAGCATCATTTACAAGGAAGTATGGGCCCGTAGTAGTATACTACAATGGCAAATACTACTTATCCAAAAAGAATGATGGTTCATGCATATTCCTAACAAAAGTTAATGGAATAGCATACTGCATGAACTATCTTGAAAGACCATTATGCTGTAAACTATACCCATTCCATGTATCAGTAAAACCAATAGAGGGGACAAGTGAAACAAATGCAAGAATCAAGGTTGAGAATATGGAATTATACCTGTATCTCGATGCACTATGCCCTGGAATAGGCCAAGGATATAGGATAGAAGACTTCATACCAAAAATAATTGAGCTTTGGAGGATATATTCATCAACACGCTAAACCCAACTCATATCCCTAAACCTCTTAGCTGCAACTCCAGGTTCATCTGCCTGAAATATAGCTCTCCCCACAATAAAATATTCTGAACCTGCATCCAAGCAATTCTTAACATCCCCACCTTGAAAACCAACTCCAGGAGTATATATTGGAATATAGTCTCCAAGCAACTTTTTAACCTCCCTAATCTTCTCAGGATATGTGGCTCCAACAACAACTCCATCAGCCCCCCATTTAAGAGCTCTCTCAGCAAAAAGCATGTATAGAGGTTTAAATTTCCCCTCAACATAAACTGAAAGCTCATAACTTTCAGGGGAAGCCTTATGACTCATATATGTGAGGAGTATAACCCCCCTACCACCATACTCCTTAGCAACCTCAAACACTGGTTCAACACCCTCACTCCAACCAACCATTGGATTAACTATTATAGCATCAAATCCAGCTTCAAAATAATGCTTTGTAGCCCAAAGGTTCGTGTGACCTACATCACTAAGCTTACAATCAATTATAGCTGGAATACCAAGATCATGTGCTAAATCCACAATATCACTAACCCCACCATAAAGTCCAAGAGGCAATAACAATTGCATATTAATCTTAACAGCACATATGTATGGTGAAACTAGAGATAAAATCTTCATAGCCCTCTCCTTCAAAGACCAAAATCCCTCATCCCTTGGAAGCATAGATAAATCCAAAGCTAAAATTATCCTACTCCCCCTAGACCTAGAAATCGAGGCAATATAATCCTTAAACTTCACAAAATACACCTATAAACAATATCCACAAAAAAGCTATATAGCTTATCATAGTACGATGTAATGGGAAAAATTTAACAAACACCTAAACCCATATAATCATGACCAAACTATGAGTGAAGATAAAAGTAGGGATCTCGATAAACTATTACGGGAAAGACTCATATTCTATAGGTTAATGGGTGAAGGAAGTCTAACAGAATCAATACCACAAGCAATATACCTGCATAATGAGACAATCAAGCTACTTATAAAGATAATCGAAGATTTAAGGAGGATCGAGGGGAAATTGGATGAAATATTAAGGAGAATACAGCAAATATCGGGGGGCTATTGAAATCAAAACATTCCGCGAGGTGCTGGAATGATACGTGAAAACGATGATGTAATATTATACTTCGATCAAAGGGTAAACTACATGATAAAACTAAAGAGAGATCAAGTACTCCACAGCCATAAGGGGTACATAAAGACAAACGACATAATAGGGAAAAGATATGGGGAAAAGGTGAAAAGCCATCTTGGAATCGAATTCCACATACTCAAACCAACCATAAGAGACTATATAATGAAAGCTTCCAGGAAAACGCAAATAATATATCCAAAAGACATTGCAACAATAATACACTACTCTGGAATAGGCCCAGGATCAAGAGTTATAGAGGCTGGAACAGGTTCAGGAGCTCTCACAATAGCATTAGCATACTATGTGAAGCCAAACGGTAAAGTATACAGTTACGACAATAGGGAAGATCATATAAGAGTAGCTAAAAACAATATTGAAAGAGCTGGATTAATGGATTACGTAGAATTAAAACTTAGAGATGTAAATGAGGGATTTGATGAAAAAGATGTAGATGCAGTGATACTCGACCTACCATCACCATGGATGATAGTTGAAAAAGCATACATGGCACTAGCAGATTGGGGGATAATAGTCAGCTATAGCCCATCAATAGAACAAGTGATAAAAACTGTTGAAGCATTGGAAAAAGCGAAATTCGTTGGAATAGAATGTATAGAGAACATTCAGAGGAGATGGAAAGTAAAGCCAAATGAAACAAGACCAGAAACATTAATGATAGGACACACCGGATACATAGTATTAGCCAGAAAATCCCTGGGGGGTTAAAATGGAGAAACTATGGAGAAACATTACAATACTACTAATAATGATAGTAATCTCTATCTCCACAACAACCCATACAATACAAGCCTACAATAAATTAAACACATCACAATACAATGGATTATACACATACATATGTGATGTAGACTATGATGGAGTAACAAAGGTAACAATAACATATGACTCATATATTACAAGTGGAAGATCATGGCTCCTAGTACCCAGAAACTTCACAAAATATACACTGACAGTAATTAGTGGAAGCATAGTGCATGAAGAGGTTAAGAGAGCATATACGAAGGAGGGGGAGGAATTCGCATTCTACGACAACTTCACATTCACATACCTAGGAGATTCAAACTTCAAATTAAAATTGAATTACACAATGGATAATGGTGCATTGATAGTTGAACCCAGATGTTTCTTCTATTCACCACAAATATACTTCAACCCAGCAGATACTGGAATAGTATACATATATCTACCCGGAGACAGCAAAGTTTTAGAAGGAAACGTGCAACCACCACCTACAAGCATAACATTTGAAGATGGAAAGCAAAAGATAACTATAAAGCTCCAAACAAATAGTGCAAGGATAGCCATAGAATACACTACAAGTAGACCTGGAAATCTAAAGACTTACAGTAAGGGGATATTTGAAGTTATAACACCACATAGATATATGGATATAGCGGAAAACCTAATAAGAACATACGAAACATTCTACACCAATCTAACAAAGATATTTAGTGTAAACCTCACAAGTATAAGAATAATCTTCTTTGCACCAAGAATGGCAGATCTTGGAACAGGGGGGTACATACCATTCAACGGAACACACCTAGGAAACATATACCTAAACCTACTATACACGAGAACTGTACAAGGATTCTGGGAGCAAATAGCACTCCATGAACTTATACATCACTTCACATGGGCTGCCGGAATATCACCAAACGTGCTATGGTTACATGAAGGGTTAGCGGAATATCTTAGCATAAAATTGACAATGAACATGGGATGGACTGGAGCACTATCAAGAGTAAAGACCTTAGAGAATATTGCTAAGCAATTGAGTGACAACTATGGATTCGTGCAATGGTGGAATCCACTACAAACACCATCAAATATACTAAGCTACTATGCAGCATCATACATTATAGTGAAAACTGTAGTTGAAGAGAATGGCGGAATAAGCTTCCTACAAAAACTATTCAGGGAAATTAAGGGGACAACCATAAGTGACACAAACACACTAATACATTATATGAGTATAGCTGCTGGAAGAGATCTAACATTAAAATTCATCAGTTTCGGATTTAAAGTTACAGAGGAATCAGAAATTTATAAGATGATAGTAGAAGCAAAATATGCATTAATGAAGAAGAGGTGGGCTCAACCCTTCGCATTAATAGCCAATTGGTTATTAGATACTTCAATAAACATGCTATCCTCGGGAAATATCATACTAGCAAAAATTATTGGATGGATAGGTATATTTATATCTATGCTAGCAGTGACATTAACTGTAGCATTATGGGGTGGAATACTAGTATTATTAACCATGAAGGTGCGTGGTGAAGATGAACTATAAGAAGATAGAGATAATTGGGTTGAATGGAATCCCAGATATAAAGGCTGGAGATGACTTAGCAAAAATGATATGTGAAAAAGCTGATGAACAGATTGGAGGACTAAAGGAGGGAGATATAATAGTTGTCGCAAGCAAGATAGTTGCTAAAGCTGAAGGTAGAATAGTTAGGTTAAGCGATGTACAACCATCACCATTCGCAAGGAGAGTTGCAGAATTAACTAGGAAAACCCCTGAACTTGTGGAGTTAATACTTAGAGAGAGCAATAAAATAGTGAAAATGAAAAATGGACATTTAATAGTTGAAACGAAACATGGATTCGTATGCGCCAATGCAGGGATAGATAAATCCAATGTCGCTGGAGATGAGGAAGTGGTTTCACTACTACCGGAAGATCCAGATCAATCAGCCAGGAGAATAAGGGAAGACATAATGAAGATAAAGAATGTTGATGTTGCAGTCATAATATCAGACACTTTTGGGAGGGCTTGGAGGAGGGGGCATGTAAACTTTGCCATAGGGGTTGCTGGAATTAAAGTTATAAAGGATTATAGGGGGAGTCAAGACATGTATGGCTACACGTTAAGGGTAACCCAAATGGCCATAGTCGATGAACTTGCAGCTGCAGCCGAATTAGCTATGGGTAAAAGTGATAGAATTCCAGTAGTTGTAATTAGGGGGTATGATTACCCAAGAGGAGATGACTCAATAAAGAATCTACTATACCCAGAGGAAAAAGACTTATTTAGATAGAGATTTAATGGTATCCTTAACCAATCCAACAAATATATCAAACATTTTTGAAGCCCAATTTTCATCTAGACTCTCAACGAAAACCCTGAAAACATCTTCTGTTCCAGAAGGTCTAAGTAAAACCCAACCTTCATCGAAAATCATCTTCAAACCATCAATATCAATAATCTCCTTTGGTTGAAACATATCTAGAAGCTTTGCCTTAACGGATGTGAGAGCGATTTCTTTATACTCATCTACACATGGAATTGCAATCTTGAATTGGAAGTATTTTGGGAAATCATTAATGATATTGGATATCGATCCATACTTTGAAATTAACATCAACATATACATTATAGCATAGCCTGGATCCCCATAAAGTATGTTTTGAGGCCAAATATACTTCCCAGACTCCTCAAAAGCAAAAACAACACCATCAACCCTCCTAACAGCTTCAACTATTTCAGGTGGACCAACCCTAGTGAAATGAACTCTACCATTAAACTTCCTGGAAACATCAACTATCAAATTAGATGTATTTATTGGGCATACAATTACACCACCACCAGTCTTCAATAAGATTTCACGAGCAAATATTGCTCCAGCAAGATCACCTGAAATCACACATCCATGCTCATCAACAAATATGCACCTATCACCATCACCATCAACACCAAAACCGAAATCTCCAACACCATTAACTATCATACTTGAAACATCACGTAAACTTGAAACATTGACATCAGCACCTCTACCAGGGAAAAACCCATCAGGATGAGAATTAATATCAATGAATTCAATATCTAAACGATCAAACAATGCTTGAAGATATGGTGCATATGCACTATTACCCATATCTCCAACAACTCTAAATCCTCCAACCCCTCCAATGCTACCAAAACCTCCAATAACCGATTCAACATATAATTCACATATATCATGTAAATATTCCAAATGCCCAATAATCCCACTAAATTGTAAATTTGAATTTAAAAGATCTTCAATTACAATGGATTCTGATCGTGAAAGCTCCCCAGTATCACCCTTAAAGAACATTATCCCACAAAATCTCGGGGGAGTATGACTTGCTGAAACCATTATGGCACCATCAAGCTTTAAACCCTTAACTAAATGTAGAAGTACTGGAGTTGGAACTAAACCAGCATAGTAAACATTTAAACCTGAAAACAATGCACCAGAAATACATGCTTCAACTAAAACCCTAGATGGAAACCTTGCATCAAATCCGATGGCAATATCCCCAGACCCTCCTAGAAATTTTGAAAATGCCATTGAAAGTTTAACAGCCAATTCAGGAGTTAAAGTGCGATTGATCTCCCCCCTCACACCAGAAGTACCAAATAGACGTCTATGAGACATACAATAATGTTATGCTTAGAGGAATATTTGAACTAAACGTTTAAAGATGACATACATGCAACAGAATAATTAAGTGAAAAGGAAAATTTAAACTTCAAATCAGAAGAAATCAAAAAATAAACTCTTATTTTAAATTAAAAACAAAATTTTAGGTTTAAATTGATTTTAAACGAAAAAATTCTGTTTAAAACTAAATTTTGAATAGGAGAATTCTAAAAAGCAAGATTAAAACCGAATTTTTCCATAAAAAGATGGAAAAAGCCACGGAAAAGTTTAAATTTTACATTCTATTATGATAGGAGGGGGGAAATGCAGGCGGGGGAGATAAAAGCTGTTGGAAAGCATGTATATGGAAGCCTCTACGGATGCGACAAAAACATGTTAGCTGACATAACATTCCTAAAAGAGTTGATCGTCAAAGCAGTAGAAGTTGCAAAGGCAAAATTGGTAAGCGTTGAAGCTTATAGCATAGGTGAATACAATGCTGTGATAGGAGTTGTCCTAGAATCACATATATCAATACATGCATGGCCAAACCTAGAATATGCCACAATAGATGCATTTACATGTGGTAGAACTGATCCTGAAGCCGCCTTTAACTACATTGTAGAAACATTAAAACCTAAAAAGTACACTAAGAACTATGTAGATAGATCTAGTGAACTGTAAGTTTTACAACATCTTGATGAAAACCCACCCCCTATTTCAACACCCCTCACATGTTTAATGGTAGTCTATATATGGAGGGAGTTAGAATTATATTTGAATTAATGAGAAAATATTATGTCTAGCTTAAATTGAATAGTGAAGGCAAGTATAAGAGGCGCATGAAATTGACTGATGGGATCTGTATATATTGTGGTAGATTAGCTGACGGGAATATATGCGATAAATGTCTTTCAGAGAGGAATGTTGAAAGATTGAAGAAGGAAGTTTTATTTAAAGTTGAAGGTAGAGTTAAGTTGAATGAATTTAAGAAGTTCATACTGATATCCATAGCTAGACACAACCTATCAGTTTTAGAACAACATTTCAATCAAAGAAACCTCTACCCAGAAATTTCTGGGAGAATATGGTTGAATGCCAATAGTAAGAGTGTTGTGGGAAGCTTTGAAATACATAGTGGTGAAATCGTGGATATAGTTAAAGCAGATATTGTACATCAAATAACATATAAGAGTAGAAGTAAACATACAGTTTTGAAGTGGAAGGCAATATATAAAAGTGAAGGGATAATGAGTGGGGTTGCCACAACACATGCACTGAAAAACTTGTATGATGCTGGTATAGATATAAATAAGCTGAAAATAGAGAGTGTAAAGTTAGATTTGACTTAGAAATGACACTAGAAGATCCATGAGAATTCTCGGGTATATTCCGAGGAGAACGGTGAAGAAGACTAACACCATCATTGGAACTAAAACAAGGATTGAAGGTTCATGGACTTCCTCCAATCCATCCTTCAAAGGACCAAAGAACACTCTCCTAATAGTCCATAGAGCATAACCAGCCGTCAACACACTACCTACAAGTCCAAGTGCAACTACAATAAGCCTCATAGCATCATGAGACTCTATAGCTCCATGGAAAGCTCCAGTAAAGATCATCCACTCACTTTGAAAACCATTTAATGGTGGCGTCCCAGCAATACCCAAAAACCCTATTAAAGCTGCAACCGCAGTTAAAGGCATCTTCCTAGCTAAACCACCAAATTTCGAAATACTCCTTAAACCATGAGTTTCAAGCATCAATGCTCCAGCAACCATGAAGAGGACAGCTTTACATGTCCCATGACTAACATAATGATACATGGCTCCACCAACCCCAACGGGATCTGCACTTGAAAGTCCCAGTAATATGTACCCCATTTGAGAAGCACTGGAATATGCTAGTAGCCTCTTAATATCATCTTGTGCAAGGGCCATGGCTCCAGCATAAACCATTGTTATGAGAGCCAATACACTTAAAGCTAAGCTAAATGAACCCCAAAGATCTGGAAATGCTGAGTAAATTATCCTCACAGTTGCATATCCACCAAGTCCAATCATTGCTGGCGATAACAGTGCACTTATGGGTGTTGGAGCTTCTGCATGTGCATCTGGAAGCCATGTGTGTAATGGAACTATAGCCATCTTAACAGCAAAACCGAAAAACATTGCCACAACAGCCCACTTCAAGTATTCACCGGGATGTGTAAAGCGGCTAAGAGAAGCAATTAATGGGAGCTCGAAGGTTCCATATATTGAGTACAAAGTTAATATTCCTGCAAGTAATCCAAGTGCACCCACATGTGTATAAATGAAGTATTTCAATGCAATTTTCTCCCTCTCACCATAACCCCAAATGTTTATCAAAGCCCATGATGGTAGCAACATAAGCTCCCAGAAGAAGTAGAATTGAATGAGGTTCGTGGATAAAGCCGTTCCAATCATCCCTAAAGCGTAAAGTATATATAGAGCGTAGTAAGCAGCATGTTGAGCTTTATCTTCTCCTATATGATGCTCCATATAGGGCATTGAATATATCGAGACTACAGCACACAACAATGTAACTGTGAATATTATGGGTAAACTTAAACCATCAACTAGAAAGCCGAAGTTTAAACCTATAGATGGCACTAAGGGTATGAAGAAGAGCACTGGACCCATTGAAGAGACTATCGGTATTAGCATTAGTGAAGCTATGAATGAGTATAGTAGGGGGATAAATGCAATCCAACCACATTTACTTCCAATCCACCTACCAACAATGTATGTTATTGGTAGGAATATGGACAAGATCACTATGATTGAGAAGGCTAAACCCTCAGCGAACATCAACACACCTCCACGTCAAATTCGTAACATTAATGTTATAACTATATACAGTATAAAACTTTTATGATTTAAAGGACTGTATTATTCAGTACTTCATTCACAACATTAGATTTAACCTCCCCAATAACATAATGTATAAATTCATAGAGACGCTCAGATATCACACCAGATCTAAGTGCATTATCAAGAATCTCTAAATCCAGTACTTTAATTTCACAATCCGGTTTAATACATACATCCACTGCTAAATCAATATACCTCAATCTGCCAGGATATATTTCCACAGGAGTATTTATGTTCACATAAGCTCCAATAAATTTGCCATCACTAGAATAGTATTTTGAAACATAATACCAATCACCAAATCTTATTGTGGTTAAAATCTTATCCCCAACTTTCCTAGCAACATTTAAACCATCATAGATACCTGGAGATTTAACCCTCCTAACAATCTCCAGTCCACCATCAAAAACTCTAACAAATTCAATATTGCCGAGCAGTACAACTTCACCATTAAGCTTAACGTGCTCCAAGAACTTTATACTTCCAATAAACTTACGTTTAAAATGTTCAAGCTCAGAAACCATGTTCTCCACATTAAACCCAAGTTTCATTGCCTCCTCAATTTTGTCAACGAGATTAGACTGCAATTTACCGAGAGATTTGAAGTAGTGATGTGAACTCACAGTTGGAGTAACCTTCCTCCTAATATCATCTAAAACAATCTTGGAATCGTGGGGGAATAATACGTTCATAAGCGAGTACCCTTCAACCAGTAAGCTCCAAACAGGGGAACTCTTCACAGAACTCTGCAATTCCTCATATTTGCGAATTAAATTTGAAATCTCATTTAAAATATCCTCCTTAGATGCACTTTTAAATGAAGACCTAAATATTACACCGAACCCTTCTGGGAGTATATCATAGTAGGATTTCAGATCATCATCCACAACACCTTTAATACGAAGCCTCCTACTAAGCTTCACCCCCTCACCTCTAAATAGAACTACATGTTCCCCAGCCAACCCTATACGTGTAGTCAATATAGGTTTACCAAAAACCACTGAAATCTTATCCACTTGAACAATAACTTCATCACCAATCTTTAAAGATTCATCATGAAGTTTTAAAGTTCCAATAAGTCCATCCCCTATTGAGACGTATGCGACCCCTTTAACCTTATCAATAGCTTCAACTCTACCCTTATAAATTCCCCTAACACTATATGATTCAACATTTAAAATTGCATCAAAAAGGTATTTATGTATAATCTTCCTAATCTCATCCACAAGCCTCCTTGAAGCAAGAATGTGAACCCCATACTTATCCTCACGATCAAAAACATCAATATCGTAAGGCATAAACTCAGCTTCTTCATCAATATTAAACCTATCCTCAGCTATTTTTGATGGTTGAACAACCCTATAACCTTCATCAATAAAAATCTTTGAGAGAGCAGTAGAATATATCCCTCTAACTCTAACTCTAATGGGATTCATGATACTGAATCACCCATACCATCAAACCTAAATATAAGTGGCTTTGACCTCCCTACATCTCAATATAGAATTATCTAACTCCACTAATTAAAGATAGAGCTATAAAAAGTTATAAGATTTAATGAACTCAGAGTATCCTAAATATTATGAGGATTATTAGCAATATTATTCCTAAAACCATTCCCATAATGTTAAATGATGAAACGCCAGTTTGAATCCTCCTAAAAGCTTGGGAAAACGATGCAAAGGCATATGCAATCACATAGTTTAATCCATCCAAAACAGGTTTTTCAAAGTATCTATAGACCACACCACTAAGCTTTACAATGGAGTTAGCAAGAATGTAATTGAATGCGTCAATAACAGCCTTCTCAAAATTCCTAAATAGAATCAAACTTCCATTTATCAGAGAATAGACGAATAGACGATAATACGTTGGATTAATATACCATCTATTGTAGAGGAAATTGTATAATCCCTTCAAACCATGTTTCTCCACAAACTCTGCAGGATCCACTTTTCTAGAAATGTAAAGGTAATATGCAGGTAAACCTCCAATCACCAACATACAGGCAGTAATGGTTGTTGTAATCAATTGCATTGGAATACCACCATGAGATTCCACTGCACCATAAACCATACTCGAAAACTTGACCTCATGATGTAATATGTGCATTGATGGTTCAAGGAATTCATGCATGAAATGCTCAAATAATGGACCTACAAAGCCTAATACAATCGTGGCAGCAGCCAATATAGTGTATGGAACCCACATAACCTTTGAAACTTCATGTACATGATGACCTTCATGCTCAAGCTCCTCCAAATGCTCACTCTTAGATCCAAGGAAAGTTATTGCAATCATACGTAGACTGTAGAAGAAGGTTATTGCAGCCGTAACTGCTGCTAAAGCCAACAACAAGTATTGCCCAGAAATCATGCATGCTGTGAAAACAACCTCTTTACTCCAAAAACCACTTAATGGAGGTATACCTGAAAGAGATAATGCACCTACAAGCATCGTAGCAAAGGTTATTGGCATATCCCTCCTAATACCACCCATATCAAACATATTGGTACTCTCACATGCATGTATAACTGCTCCAGCAGCCATAAATAGGAGAGCTTTAAATATTGCGTGACTAGCTAGATGAAATATGCCTGCCACAAATCCAGTGGATGGATCCATAGCTAACCCACCGGCACCCAAACCAAGCATCATATAACCAATCTGCGAAATGGTTGAGTAGGCTAAAACCTTCTTCAACTCTCTACTAACCATAGCTTGAGTAGCGGCTAAGAAGGCTGTGAATGCGCCGATCCAAGCCACAGTCAAGAAGAAGTTTTGACGAGCTTGAAGAATTAAGCCTTCAATTGCAAGGTCATGAACATGCCCCACTGCAACTTCAAAGCCATAGTATATTGTTGGGAATAAGCGGGCTACAAGGTACACTCCAGCTTTAACCATTGTTGCAGCATGTATTAAAGCTGAAACCGATGTTGGGCCGGCCATAGCCTCTGGAAGCCACTCGTGAAGTGGGAATTGCGCAGACTTACCTACAGGACCTCCAAACAATAATATGGTAACTGGAACTATTAAGCCAAGCCTGGCAAGCTCAATTATCCACTCATGATTTACCTGAAGATCCATGAAGTTGAAAGTCCCTGATATAGAGAATATTATGAATGAAGCTATCATTAAACATATATCACCAATCTTTGTGGTTATGAATGCCTTCATACCAGCATGTGATGGCGGGACATCACCAATCCAACGCTTCCTCTCATCACTATAATAGAAGCCTATGAGCTGATAACTGCATAGCCCAACACCCTCCCAACCGAAGAGCATCTGTAGAATGTTATCGGACATAACCAGTAGGAGCATATTCCCAATGAAGAAGTTCATGAAGAACCAGTATCTAGTTAACCCCTCCTCACCATGCATGTAACCCAAACTATAAACCATAATCAGAAATGATATCCAAGCCACAATAAGCCCCATAAAAGCACTCAACGGATCTATCAATACCCCCACATCAAGATAGAAGCCCGGAACAACAAACCACTTAACACGCCAATCCACTGGAGGATGAGCATAACCCACTCCAGGAATGTAAACTTCACCGGACAATACATATGAAAAGTTGAGTGTAGCCATTAAAGCTGCTAGAAGTGAACAGAAAACCGCAAAGTAATCCCTAATCCTTTCACCTAGACGGGCTATTAGAGGTGTAAGTATTGCACCAACAATCGGTATTACCCAGACAAGCCAAGGGGAATAGTACAACACAACCCCTCACCAAACAAGCATAAATTAAATTAACAAAATTAGTTACTTATGAATATTATAAAAAGATAACGGTTTATAAAAAGATAACTGTTAAAAATTTGGGGGGAATTCATATAAATGAAGTGTTATGATTGAAGAAGACTTGTATGTGGAGCCAACGGAGAAGGTTTTAAATGCAATTAAAACTGCCATGGAAGCTATTGGTAGAGAAAAGTTCATAACTAGAGCGGGCATTGAGAATGCTAAAATCGATGAATGGATGAAACGCGCAGAATATATACCAATAAGAGTAGTATATGAGGCATGCAGAATAAACATGGAAAACAATAAACCATATAATTCACTTCAGAAGGTTGTGGAGGGGGCAAAGATCATAATTGAGGGTAGAGGGAGTATGAAGAGGGATGTAAAAGTTGAAAAGAGAGCGACAATAGAGGGTGTGAGGAGAGTAGGAATGGAAAAGGATGTGTTCAGATATATGATGACTAGAAGCATAATACTACTACTCACAATGATACCATTAATACTTCTAGGCTACTTCCTCGGGAGGATGATAAGTGAATTCCATGCTGGGATAGGAATGACGATAGGAGTTTTCATATGGCTAATAATCATAACAACATATCTACTGACAAAAAAGGATAAGTATAAGATGTAGATAAAAGTGTTCTGCGAAGGCTGATGGGAATTGCTTGGAATATTGAGGTACGGATTTATAAACACTAAGATCAGGGGGATGAGGAGGGAATTCATAACACATGAACAATACCTCAAACTTGCAGAATTAAGCTATGACGAACTGATAGATGAATTGAAGAGAACACCATATGGACATGCATTCAGAGGGATGCATAGAACTCCAACACCAATAGAATTGGAGAAGATACTCTTAGAAGAGTTGACTAAGAGCTACATCAAAATATTGAAGTGGCTTCCAACGCAAGCCATGAAAGTTATAGCACTACACATGATGAAATATGAAGCTGAAAACATAAAGGCACTATTAAGATTGAAAACACTCAACGCAGAAACCGAGAGGTTAAAGCAACATATAACCCCAATACCCCTAGGATTAAGCATAGAGGAATACGTAAAGGTTTATGAAGAATCAAAGGACATTGAGGAAGCCATTGGAAAGCTGATGGAACTGGGATTACCAATACGATTAAATGAAGCCATAGAGGGTGGAGTGAAGGATATAAAGATAATCGAAGCAAGAATAGAGAAGATGATATATGGGGAATTGATGAACGAAGCCAAGAAGCTCGATGGAAAAAGCTCGAAAAGCATTAGAGAGCTGTTGGGGTTGGAGATAGATTTAACAAATGTAAAAAACGTTTTAAGAGCAAAGAAGATTGGAATAGATTGGAGCGAGCTAGAAGAGTACATAATAACACCGACATATAAAGTTAAGTTAAAGAAGCTTAGAAGCGCATTTGAGAAGGAGGATTATGATGAAGCATTAAAAGAAGCATTGAGCAATGATTATCCAAACCTAATCAATGCAGGATTAGAAGCATTAGCAAAAGGCGGATTAGAAGCATTGGAAAAACTGTTCAGCAGGGAGATATACAAGAATTATAAGAGGGTTTGGATATACGGATTCAGATACGACATATCACCAGTACTAGCATACTTAACACGGAAAATGATTGAAATGAAGAATCTAAAAGTCATAGCGTATGGGAAGAGCTTCGAACTATCAAAAGAAAAGATAATGGAGGAAATTATAATTTAAAATGTTACCATGTCAATAGTTCAATCGAAGAACCTCCTAATAGCGTTCTTACCCCTCTGAATAGAGCTCTCAATTCTCCCCTTAATCATGCTTTTAGAATGATCTATTCTAACCCTGTAATTGCCCAAACTATGCTTCCAACGTATAAAAGCATTCTTAAACCCCTTAGGTCTAAGAGTCAACCTCCCATAAACGCCAGTATACCAAAATCTGAGTTCAACCATTGAAAGAGGGTAAGATTTAGAGTAAAGTATTGGTGGCGTGGAAAACTTGTTTGCAAGGAAAACCTTCAAACGGGCCAGTAAATTTACAATGCCACCTAAAACTCTGGCTAAATAATATTTTGCCATTAGAATTTTTGAAGGTTTAACCTTCAGAATGTAGCTTGGTTTATCAATCATACTATATATCTTTGTCAAACTCTCCTCAGGTCTAAAGCCAGGCCTATGTATACGCTTAATACTGCCATGAATGGCATCTTCAACTCTGCCACGAAGCCCAGCCCTAACCTCTTCAACCTTACCGTGAAGCCCAGCCCTAACCTCTTCAACTCTGCCATGAAGCCCAGCCCTAACATAGACAAACCGCTTAATACCGATTTTAGCTTTTAAAATTGATTGCCTATACTTTCTCTTAGTGGATTTAGCTTTCCTCTCCAGTTCCTCGACTTCAGTTTTAAGGCTTTCCATTGGAGACATGGATGCCGCCATATACGCTTATATTGTACCTATTAGCATAATGGATATTAGCAGTCCATAGATAGCTAAAGCCTCAGCTAGAACCACTGCTAATAGTGTTCTCGTAACGATTTCAGGCTTTTCAACTCCGGCTCCAGCCATGGCTGAGCCTGTATAGGCTATGGCTATTGAAGCCATTAAGCCGCATACAGCCATGACGGCGCCTGCCGTTAAACTTTTCATGGCAGCTTCATAGGATGCCACAATTATTGATAGTTTTCCTATCAGCATTATTGATGTCAGTAGCCCATAGATCCCTATAGCCTCAGCCAATACCACTGCAAGAAGCAATCTCGTAACTATCTCCGGACGCTCGGTTCCAGCTCCAGCCATTGATATTCCTGCGGTTATAATTCCATATGCTGCTCCAGCTATGGGCACACAACTTGATAGCAGAACGCCCAGGAGACCTGTAATTAATTGATCCATACGCCATATACCCCCAACATTAAAGGCTATACTATCATGATATAAACAACTTATAAATCTTATGAAGCTAATGAATCCCTAGAGGTTTATATTCTCTTCCTCCACCACGGAAGTATTTGAATCCAAATTCAACCCATGTTAACCTTAGGACGTGTGTGAAGGATACTAGTCCCTCTAAAGCCATTACGAGGAATATTGTTCCTATGGCTAGTACGATGTATCCGAGCATGCCTAGGGCTGGAGCTGCTGAGGAGAGGAGCTGGCTTAGCATTCCATGTGAGAGAGATAGTGCAAGTATACGTCCATAGGAGACCGTATGGGAAAGGGAGCTTATTCCAGCTTCAAATGTGTGGGCGAATCCATCTATTGGACCTTCAGTTATCATCATCCCCACGAGCATTAAGACTATTGGTAGAATTACTAGGGGTACTGTTAATGTTAATCCAGACATCCACTTCCCAATATCAAACTTATATACGAATAATCCAAGGTACATTGCTCCAAGATAGAACCACAACCAACATGCTGATCCGAAGAATGCCTTCTTATACTCACCCTCAAGTACATCGTTTATTATGCTTAATATGAGGCCAATACTTATATGAATCATCCCAACCATTAATGAGAGTTTAAACATCTTCATAGGCTCCTCGAGGGGGCTGAAGACGTGACCTATACCTGGAATATGCTCCAATATGAATCCTAGGGGTGGTTCATGCATGTGGAACCCAAATATTTCACCAAACATTAAACCCCCAATGATCGCCATAATTCCACATAGTATATATAGTTCAGCTCCAGACATCAGTAAACCTATCATCTCACTACGACTCTTAAACCCTCTACGCTTATATATGTAGAGTAGTACTCCAAATAATGCTAGTAGTAGGCCGTGACCAACATCTGCAAAAGCTAATCCGAACAGTATTGGGAAGGTTATGCTCACTACGAGTGTTGGATTAACTTCATGTGTTGATGGAATATCGTAAGTTTTTATCAGAGATTCAAAGGGTTTCAGGAATTTTGGAGATCTGGAAAGGAATGGTGGATGATCATGTTTGGATGGTGATGAAACTAATACCATTGACGAGTTCTCCGTAACCTTTTGAACTGTTTCAACTATATCATCAACCTTATCTGGAGGACTCCACCCAACCATATATGAGAAGAAGTTTGAATGAAAGACGTTTCCATCCCTATCCAAAACAGCCTTGAGTATATTGATTGCCTCTGCTATGAAGGATTCATAGTTTGGGAAAGCCTCAGCAACTTTATTCTTAAATTCCATAAACCCCCCTTCACCGCCACTCTCAAGCAGATGTGAAGACTCTTTGACTATGGATTCGAGGCGTGATATGTTGTCTTCGATGAACTTTAAGTGAGATCTGCTTAGAAGCTCCTCATTAAATGTGAAGCCAGTTACATTGATTTTAAGTGTGTCAGCCAAATTCAAGCATCTCCTCAGCAACCCATTGAATTTAACCGTTTCAGGATGCTCTTTAACCAGAGATTTCACATCAACATTTTCATCAACAGAATACTCCTCCCTAATTAATTCAACGAACTCCTCATCATGCCACCATTCATCTAAATGTAAAACCCTCAATTTTATAAGTGCCAACTTAACATCATAATAATAACTTTTTGGAACCACTATCCTAACTTTAGCCATCTCCACAGGTTTAAACACACTTGACATGCACAGCCACTCCACGCATCTTAAGAAAATCCAGAAAAATTATGTTTATAAAAATATTATTAACTTTTCGAAAATCAGAACCTTAACACACTTGTAATATACACTAACCTTTGGAAAGTAAAGTGAGCCGCCAACTCAGCAACATAAGATAATGGTTGAGGCCATACACCGAAAATTATGCACAACAATGATAGAGTTACAAGTGATAATGTGATTAATGGTGGAGATTCATGGGCTTTCATAACGGCTTCAATTGGCTTCCTAAACAATACCTGTATTACACGAACATAATACACGACTCCAATCGCGCTATTCAATAACCCTATAAATGTTAATAGATATGCTTGAGCATCTATCGCCGCAGCAAATATCAAGTATTTACTTATAAAACCATTCAAGAAGGGCATCCCAGCCAGGGATAAGAGGGCAATTGCAAAGGATACACCAGTAACTGGCATCCTCCTACCAACACCAGTAAGCTCATCAATATTCCTAGTTCCAAGCACATGTATTATTGATCCAGCACAGAGGAATGCCAACCCCTTCATCAATGCATGATTAAAGAAGTGAACTATACCTGCTAAGAGGCCGAACTCAGTTCCAAGTGATAACGCCAATACCAAGTAGCCTATCTGTGCTATACTGGAATAAGCCAATAAACGCTTAATATCCTTTTGAACTAAGGCGAGGATATTCCCAACAGTCATGGTCAAAACTGAGAGAAGAGCAAGCATGGGTCTAAAGTCCACAGTGGGCATTGCCATTAGAGTATATGATGCTCTTATAATGGCATAAACCCCAGTCTTTATAACCACACCTGAAAGCATAGCACTTATGGGGCTTGGAGCAGCTGGATGAGCATCTGGAAGCCATGAATGAAATGGAACTATTGCTGCTTTAACTCCAAATCCAACTAAGAGTAATACGAAAATGGCGTATAATAGTATCGATGGACTAGCACCAGTTAACGATGATGCTATACGTGCAAAACTTAGGGAGCCAGTTAAACCATAGAGGAGAGACATGGAGAACAATATTAGCGCTGAACCAGCAGCACTCATCAGCAAATATTTGAAACCAGCTTCCACAGGCTCCCATAAATGCTTCCTAAATCCAACAAGACAGTAGGAGGATATGCTCATCAACTCCCAGAATACGTATAGTGTTAGGAAATCTCCTGCAAGCGTTACACCAACCATACCACAAACCATTAATAAGAGCAGTGAATAGTATGAGGGGAGACCAGTATCATGAGACATATAATCTATGGAATGCAATGTAGATATTAATCCTAGAAATATGAATCCAATGGAAAATATAAAGCTAAGCCAATCCAAAACAATGAATCCAGCAACATACTCGCCAATGCTGGGATGCAATGAGACTACTATGACTGGATTTTTGTTCAATAAGTTCATAAGCCTAAAGCAAGCCATAAAGGATATTATGAAGCCAAATAACGCCCATGCGCTAACTAGATTTCTAACTCTACCCCTCTCACATATAAAACCTATAATAGGTGTGAAGACACCAAATAACGCTAATATTATCATTGGGGATAGAACCTCCATCAATTCTACCACCTCAACCTCCTAAGCTCCCTAATATCAAGAGTCTTATAATGCCTATAAGCATTAATTACGAATGCAAGTGCAATACCAATTAAACATGCTTCAACAGATATGGCTATTATGGCAGTAACATGAAGTATTGGATCTACAAAGCCATACATCCTAAAATACGCGAAGTTAACCAAGCTGAGTATTGCTGAACTGAACATTATCTCGAGAGCCATAACCATTTTGATCATATTCCTCTTAACCATTAAACCATATATGCCCACAGCCAATAATACTCCAGAAGTTGCTATGAAAGTGTATGGTTCAATGGGCACCATGCCTCACCTCTTCACGTAAAAGTGCAATAACACCCATAGCAGAAGCAAACAATACGATTGCCTGTATCAAAACATCTATTCCACAATACCCCCACAACAAGTCACTAATATTCATTGCAAGATTATAAAATGACTCATCTGGTTTAACCAGTATCCTCGGAGCTTCATCATAAGCAAATAGACCAACACCTGAAAAACCATAAACAAGTAATTGAGCTAAAAGGAAGGCTAATAACAATCCCAAAAACAATCCAAAAATGTCAATAGCCTTCAATCAATCCACCTCCACCTTTCCAGTCAACATCAAAGCTATTATGAATAAAACTGTGACTGCACCAGCTAAAACAGCCAACTGAAAAACCCCGACCAGGGGTGCTGATAGATAAAAGAAGGCTACTGCTAAAACCACACTAAAAAGACATAAAGCCATAATGGAATGCATAATCCTCTTAAATTCCAAAGTTAAAACAGCCAAAACAATAGCTGAAACCCCCAAAACTATACTGAGAATATCAACGCTCAAACGCATCACCAACCATAACGGCGCAAAACTGTTATGTGTAATTATTGTATGTTAATTAAGCTTTAAAGTTTTCTAAAGGTAAAATGTTATAACCATGTGGATACCTATTTTCTAGTGGATAAAGTTGTTTGAATGGTTAACGGATGTAATGATGAAAATAGCGTTAAACTATGGGTACATAGGAGCTCTAGTGGTATCAATACTTGGAAATTTCCTACCATTTATCCCCATACCATACCTAATCGCAATATACTATATGGCTTCATACATGCCAGTAGACCCCATAATTCTTGGGGTAATTGCTGGAATTGGAGGAGCAATAGGTAAAAGCGCAATATACCTACTGGGATTCGAGGGAGGTAAAATCATAATAACTGAAGGGAAAAGGAGGCAAATTGAGAAGTTTAAGGAGATGCTTGGAAAATACGGGGCAATAGCAGTATTCTTCGTGACAGTCACACCATCACCAGACGATATAGTGATAATACCACTTGGATTAGTGAGGTATAGCTTCATAAAATTCTTCACAGCAGCAGCACTTGGGAAAATATTGCTAAGTATAGCAGTAGCATTATTCGGAAAATACTTCACAGAACAGCTAAACATAGTCTTTGGGGAGGGAAGCATATATGGGATATTGGTATCAGTAATCGTCCTGTTAATAATGACTTGGATTATAGTGAAAATAAATTGGATAAAGATTGCAGAAATAATGGATACTAGTGGATTGAGGGGGTTAATTGGAATTATAGTTAAGGGGAGATGGAGGGAGCTATTATCAAGTAATGAGAATAGATGATGGCTAACGATTAATGAAATCCCTCAAATCCATAGAAAACCCAAACATGTTTATCTTCCCATAAACACCATCGAATCCAGGATTTATAGAATACTTACCATACCTCAAATTCTTAATGTATGATGCTATGACAGGATTAGATGCCTTCGCAATATCATCTATTGGAGCATCAAGTAAGACATTGAATTCAGAACCAAATTTTGATACTAAATTAGCATATAAACTCCAAACTTTACCACTATTAAGCTTTGAAATATCATCTTCACTAATACCCATACTGAAAGCTATGATAGTCTGTAGAGGTAGAACTTTAATGAATGGTATAGCGTTCTCTGGTTTAAACCCCCTCGGTCTATCAGCAAGTTCCTCAACCCTATCTTCAACCCCCTTAGTAAGCTTCCTACCACAAACTGGACATATATAATTAAGCTTCCTAGCCTCTTCCGGAGATAATGGACCAACATTACAATTCCTATGACCAGACCAATGATACTTCCCATAAGCTGGATCAACCTCAATGGTCATTAGGAAACGCTTTGCATCTCTAGACTTTATGGCATCTATAAGCTCTAAATACTCCATTCTATCTAAATTAAATAGACATGCCTCCCTACCAAGTCTAAATGGGTATGGAGAATGACTATCTGAGAAACTTAAAATTGAGAATCTATGTAGTTGGCTAACCCGCCAATTCATCTCAGGATCACTACTTAAACCAGTTTCAATAGCATATATCTTGTCAACCCTATCACCATAACAATCCTCAATTCTATCAACACCACTGAAAGATCCAAACAAGCTCCACCAAGGAGTCCAGATATGGGCTGGAAATATGAAGCATGATTGCTCAACACCCAAAACTAAATCCACAAGCTCGGATGAATGCATATTGAAGATTGGACGACCATCAGATTCCACATCACCATAACGTGACAGAACATCTGAAAGCTGTTCAGCAACTTCAAGACTTGGCATTAAGATTACGTGGTGAACCCTCCTAGATTTACCATTGAATTCAAAGACAGTTCCAACTTCACATTCAACTACAAATAGCACTTCAGGGTTAAGCCTATATGCATAGAATCCTCCACCAACATGTACAAGGTCATCCTTCAACTCCCTAAGCCAACGTGGATTTAAACAATCACCAGTTCCGAGGATCTTCAACCCTTTAATAAGAGCATATGATACAAGAGTGGGAATATTCATCTTTTCACTTGATCCACCACTATACTTAGAGTGTATGTGAAGATCAGCGTAAACCTTCATTCCAACAAACACTTCCAAAATAATGTCTAAAAATTTGTATAGATAACCTTTACCGGAAACCTACCCAGCACTATATACAAGTGTTTTACGATCAGGTGATGCTAACTCATAGAATTTCGTCAAACGTATAGCTGCCCTTGGACATATCCTCTCACACTGCCCACAGAATATGCATCTATCAAGGTAGAACACTGGAATCCTACCATTAACATTCTTATCTGATGGAACTAGCTCAATAGCTAGTGCTGGACATTCACGGGCACATAAACCACAACCAACACATCTATCAACATAAAATTCATGTTTCCCCCTATACCTATCAGCAGTCGGAGTTTTCTCAAATGGATACTTAACGGTTACTGGACGTTTGAATAGATGTTTAAATACTTCACGTATCATAGCCATCTTAAACCAACCCCCACAAACCTGGTTAAAATTAATTGTAGAATTGATAATGGTATTAGATACCTCCAGCAACCCGAAACCATTTGATCAATCCTAAACCTTGCAAATAGAGATCTAATGTAAGAGCTTAATAACACTACGAAGATCATTTTCAATACAAACCATACCACTGGAGGTAGAATTGGACCACTACCACCAGCAAGGAATATTGCTGTGGCTAAACCTGAACAAAATACGAGTCTCAAATCCTCCGCAAAACGTAGAAATGCAAGTTTTGGACCACAATACTCCGTAAGCCATCCAGCTACAATTTCACTTTCAGCTTCAGGTATATCGAAGGGGATCCTTTCAAGTTCAGCTTGCATTGAAATTATGAAGACTATGAAACCTATTGGTTGAAGCAAAATCATGGGTACAGGTTGATTCATAGATATGTAGGTTAATGATGTTGAACCAACATACACAGCAACAGAAGCTATCGAAATAAACATTGGAATCTCATAAGCTAAGAATTGCAGTATAGCCCTAGCAGCTCCCACAGTACTAAACCTATTTGTGGAAGCCCAACCTGCAATAAAGACTATTATGGTGTATAAGGTCATTAAAGTTAATAGTAGCACTACATCACCCTCAAAGGATGGTAGAATCGGACTTCCATCCATTGGGAGATATAGAGAAGCAAAGAATGGAATTGCCACTGCAAATATAGGTGCATTATTGAATATCAGGGTATCAACATATCTGGGCGTTATATCCTCCTTACCCATAAGCTTAATGAAATCTGCTATTGGCTGCAAAATCCCACTTGGACCAGCATATAATGGGCCTATTCTATTCTGAAACCTAGCATAAGCCTTCCTATCAATCCATTCAAATAAGAATGCAAGTATTGAGAGGAATAGTAAGCCGGGGAATATGAAGATCCTAATCAATGTGAAAACATTATCCATAGACACTACACCCCCACACCATAATACTTACGACTATAATTGCGAAGCTCATCATAACTCCAAATCCACTTCTTACCCTTATCTGGGTCAATGAACATAACCCTCTCAGTACAACAGTAGCATGGATCTATACTGGCAACTATCGCAGGTATATCCGCAATATGATATCCCTTCAACATCTCACAAAGTGATGGTATATTAGCTAGAGTTGGAGTTCTCATCTTAGCTCTATATGGAGTCTCCTTACCATCAGATTTCACATAATGTAACAATTCTCCCCTGGGAGCTTCAACCCTAGCAGTTGCTTCACCAACTGGTGGAATACGCTTAACCTTAACATTTATAGGTCCAGGTCTCATCTTATCCAAAGCCTGTCTAACAACACTAATGGATTCCAAAGTCTCATCAACCCTAACCATAGCTCTACCCCAAACATCACATGTATCGTATGTTATCAGATTGAAGTCTATCTCATCATATAAAGTGTATGGATCATCAAATCTAACATCACTTTTAACATTAGATGCTCTAGCAGTTGGACCTACAGCACATAAATCTAAAGCCTTATCAGTACTGAGAACCCCAACATCCACAGTTCTAGCTCTAATACTTGGATCCTCCTCCAAGACAGATTTATAATACTTAGTTCTTTCCTCAAGGTTATCTAAATTCCTCTTAATTATTGGAATCATTTCTGGGGTTATATCGTAAACTACTCCGCCAATACAATTCATTGATGGTGTAACCCTATTACCACTAATCATCTCCACAAGATCCATAACCTTCTCCCTATCCCTCCAAACATACATGAAAAGTGTGTGGAAGCCTAGCTCCATACCCAAAACTCCAATCCATAAAAGGTGACTGTGAATTCTGTTAAGCTCATTTATTATTATCCTAAGGTATTTAGCTCTCTCAGGGACATCAACATCATAAAGCTTCTCCACAGCCAAACAGTAACATGTTGTATGTGGAACATTGCATATGCCACAAATCCTCTCAGCTAAGAATATCCCCTGAACCCATGTCCTAAGCTCCATACCCTTCTCAATACCCCTATGAACAAATCCCAGTCTAGGCTTAACATCAACTATAACCTCACCATCCAAAATGAAGTTGAATTGGAAAGCCTCCTTAATAGCTGGATGCTGTGGACCTATTGGGACTTGGTAATAGCTCAACCTACCTCACCTCCACCTTATAATCCTTCCTAAGTGGATAAACACCCTCAGGCCAATCGTCCGGCAATATTAGCCTTTCAAGAGATGGATGACCATCAAAAATTACCCCCAAAAGATCATGAACTTCACGTTCATATAAAACAGCTCCAGGCAATAATGGAACTATTGAGGGGATATGTGGATTATCTCTAGAAATCCTAACTTTAACGTTTACTAGAACCCTCCGATCCAATGGGGATAAGTGATAGATCAATTCAATAGAATCCCCAAGATCAGTTCCAGTAATAGTTGTGATATGCTTCAAATAATATCTATCCTTCAAGTAACGTATAACATCATGAAGTACACCAGTATCAACACTTACAAATACACTCCTAGCACCATCAAACTTGTAATCTAGAATCTTGTTTGGAAATGTATTCATAAGATCCTTAACAATAAACTCCATATTGAAAGTTGACAACAAATCCACCTCCTATCCAGACTTAAGTTTAGCTATAAGTTTTGCGACTGCATCTATCACCGCTTCTGGTCTAACGGGGCATCCTGGAACATACATGGTTACAGGTATAACCTTATCTATACCACCCAAAATATTATAGCAACCCCAATAAACTCCACCTGAAGTAGCACAAGTTCCAGCTGCAATAACAAATTTCGGGTCAGGCATCTGTTCATATATCCTCTTAAGCCTTGGAGCCACCTGCCTACTGACAGCCCCAGTAACCACCAATACATCAGCATGCCTTGGACTCCCCTTCAAAAGTATCCCAAACCTCTCCACATCATACTTTGGGGCTAAAGCAGCTAAAACCTCAATATCACATGCATTACAAGCACCAGTACACATGTACAATATCCACGGACTTCTAATCCTAGACCAAGCTAGAATTGAAGGCATAAATTCACCTCCTCGGAAGAATAGTTATCGCTGAAAGAACCACCGCCAAGTATGTTAAAACGTAAATTATGTTTGCATTTAAAGATAAAAGCAATATGAAAGCCATCACATCAAATATTGTGAAATACAATGCATACTTGTAAAGTTGAACATTCAACTGAATCTTCTCAGGTGGAAATCTATCAGTACCCTCACCACAAGCATAAGGCTCTAAACTCAACTCACTACGCCTAGGTGGAGGGGAAAGCCTCTTAAGAAATCTAAAGGAAACATAGCTTAACAGTAAGATCACAATGAAAATCATCAATGGTGAGAAGGCAATCTCAAACCACAACTTCATCACACCACACTTGACAATGGATTAATAATATCAATTTAATTTATAAGTTTTAAGCTTTTACTTTATTACAGTTAAGAGTTCTCAATTTATTGGTGAAACCCATGTCACTATCCATGAGGGAGAGATGGTCTAAAGAGTTTGGAGAATGGTTTAGAGATATATTAGATGAAGCTGAAATCTACGATTACAGGTATCCAGTAAAGGGATGTGGAGTATGGATGCCATATGGATTTGCCATTAGGAAGAAGGTTCTAGAAGTTGTGAGGTCAATCCTAGATTCACTTGGACATGAAGAAATCCTCCTACCACTCCTAATACCAGAAGATCTATTTAAAAAGGAGGCTGAACATGTAAAAGGGTTTGAAAGACAAGTATTCTGGGTTACAAAAGGTGGAGAAACAGAATTAGATGTCAAATTGGCTTTAAGACCAACAAGCGAAACAGCCATAGGGCCAATGCTAAAACTATGGATAAAAGCCCATAGTGATTTACCCAAAAAATACTATCAAATAGTAAACACATTTAGATATGAAACAGAGGCAACAAAGCCAATGATAAGAGTTAGGGAGATAACAACATTCAAAGAAGCACATACAGCTCATGCAACTTTCGAAGATTCCGAAAGACAAGTAAAGGAAGCTACTGAAGCATATAGCAGAATATTTGATGAGATAGGCATACCATACATGAGGAATAAGAGACCTGAATGGGACAAATTTGCTGGAGCACTATATACAATAGCCTTTGACACCATAATGCCAGATGGAAGAGTTATGCAAATAGGAACCGTACACAACCTTGGACAAAACTTTGCAAAAGCCTTCGACATAAAATATCTAACAATAGACGGTAAACAGGAATACGTCTGGCAAACATGCTATGGAATCTCAGAGAGAATAATAGCCGCACTCATAGCCGTACATGGAGACGATAGAGGAATGATACTACCCCCAAACATAGCTCCAATACAAGTCATAATAGTTCCAATACCATACAAAGGATTTGAAGAAGCAGTTGACAAAACATGCAAGGAGATATTGAGCAAGCTACTGGAAAAGGGGGTTAGAGCCAAATACGATGATAGGGAAATAACTCCAGGAAATAAGTTTTACTACTGGGAGAAGAGGGGGGTTCCAATAAGAATAGAAGTAGGCCCAGAAGATCTAAAGACGAACTCTGTTACCATAGCCAGGAGAGACATTCTAAGCAGAGAGAGAGTCGAAATAACTGAAGTCTTAAAGAGAGTTAATGAACTTATGGTGGAAATAATGGAGTACATTAAAGGTAGAGCATGGAGCTGGATGAAGCAAAATACACGTAAAGCTACAGATTACAATGAACTAAAGAATATGGCTGAAATGGGTAGAGGAGTTATAGAGGTAGATTGGTGTGGAAGATTTCAATGTGCACATAAAATAGAGGAAGATACCGACTTAAGGGTTTTGGGTGAACCATGGAATGAAGATATAGAACCTCCAGTAAAATGCATTGTATGTGGGGAAAATGCTAGTAAGAAACTTAGACTTGCAAAAACGTATTGATATGCAAAGATATATTTATTGGTAATGCAGAAAATGGAGTGGTGTGAAAATTTGCCTAAAAAGAGGAAGTCTAGAGGGAGGGGGAAAGGGCAAAAGGGCAGAGAACCCAGAGTTCAATGCGATTCCTGTGGAGCATGGGTTCCAAGGAGTAAAGCTAAAAGGATAACTACATACGTATCACCAGTAGACCCGCAATTAGCAAAGGAATTGGAGAAGAAGGGGACTGTAATAGCAAAATACCCAGTTACAAAGACATACTGCATATCATGTGCAGTATATAGAGGACTCGTAAAAGTAAGAGCTGAAGAGGATAGAAAGATAGTTAAACCAAAAAAGACCTAAAGTAACTTGAACTCTACTCAAATCCAAGTCCATCCATAAAATTATTAACCAACCATATACATTGACTGGAGAGATATGCTATACGGCCAAGACTCACCATTGGAACTCCCATAGAAATCAATAGTTTCTCCGAATCCCTATCTAAACCGATTTGATCCCCTAATATGAAGCAATAATCGGCACCCAGCTCAAAATCATAATTCTCTATTGGAATGCCATCCTCGTGTAAATAAAGCAATTTAGCACCAGAAACCCTAATTAAATTCACTAAACTATTGAAACTCATTTTTAAAATATTAAACCCCTTGAAATATTTGCCACGCATCAAATCCGAAATTACATTAGCCACCCAAACTTCATCTAGAAGAAAACTATCAAGACTAGATCCATCCACCACAATGGTTTTAGGGGGGTCAGGGGGGCCTTCAAGAACACCATAAAATACGACGTTACGTCTAAACATGTCCTTATCAATGAAGAAAGCATTCAAAATACATCTACAAATAACATCAAGTCTACCACTAGAACTAGCTAAACTCCTAATGTTAAATACTGGTGCAGTGAAAGCTGTTGAAGATTTAACTATAAATATCCTCTTCAACTAAAACCACCACGAAGAAAGCGTACAACCCTATAGAACCTCTCCACAACAGTCACAATAACAAGTGTTGATAGTAGGTAAATGGATAATTGAATAACACCGAAAATTAAACCAGCAGAAATTATTATTAGCCTTTCAGAACGCTCAGCTAAACCTACACCAGCCAATCGAAGCCCAAAACACTCACCCTTACACCTAATATAGCTAATCATAAATCCCCCAACTAAAACAAGTAATCCTAGAGGTAAATCACACATACCAGAGAGAATTACTGAAGAAATTATAAGAGCATCTGAAAAGCGATCAAAAACTGAATCTAGAAATTCACCTAAACTTGAAGATGAACCAATCATCCTAGCCACGAAACCATCCATAACATCAAAAAAACCTGAAATTAATATCAAAATCCCCCCATAAATAGCGTTACCAAAGATTATTTGGATAGAAGAGCATAATGCAAATAGTAGACCTAGAAAGGTTAGCATATTGGGGGATATATGAAGTCTAATCATAAATGAAGCAAATGGGCGGAGAAAACCCTCCAAGAAAACCCTCAACCTCTCAAGCAAAGATAAATACACCCAAACATACTTATGGAGAAATACAAAATATAAAAAGCTACACACAAAATATATAAATCCAAATGGAAACTCCTAATGATAATGGTGTACCAAAATGCAAGAAATTGATGTAAAACACTGGATAGATGTACTCGCAGAGCATCTAGCATCAAAAAACATAAAAGAACACGTAGTAAACGGTGGAATGGCAGCTTCAGGAACAATACACATAGGTAAAACCCGTGGAGAAATATTCCTTCAAGCAGCAGTCGCCAATAGACTGAGAAAAATGAACAAAGAAGTAAAACATCTACTAGTAATATACACACAAGACCCATTAAAAGCGAAACCACCACTAATAACAAAGGAATTTGAAGAGAAATGGAAAGGTGTTAGAATACTTGATGTACCATGCCCAGTGGGATGTTGCGAAAACTGGGTTAAACACTGGATGACCCCATTCTACAAATCATACAAGAAGTACGATCTAGGTGAAATAACTTTCGTAGAGACTTCAAAAATATATGAATCCAGAGAAATGATTGAAACTATAAAGACATACATAGAGAAGAGAGATGCTGTTAGAGAGATACTAAATAGATTTAGAGGACAAAAATATGGAAAAGACTGGATACCATTCAAACCACTATGCCCAAAATGCAAAAACATATCCACAACAAAAGCAGTATCAGTAGATCTTGAAGCAGAAGAAGCAGAATACGAATGTCCAAGATGTGGGAGTAAGGGGGTTGTGAAATTAAATGAAGGGAAACTGGAATGGAGATTGGAATGGGCGGCTTTATGGAAAGTTCTAAATGTAACCTTCGAACCATACGGAAAAGATCATGCCGCTGCAGGAGGTAGCAGAGAAACATGCACAGCATTAGCAAAAGAGATACTTGGAATAGAGCCACCAGAAGGATTCCCATACGAATGGGTATATTTAAATGGAGAAGCAATGTCAAGTTCTGGAGGCATATCCTTCGACTTCGCAGAATGGGATAAAGTTGCAGACCCACATGTGCTAAAGTACTGGTACTATGTATCAAAACCAATGACACACCTCGAATTCTCAGTAAGCAAGATACCACAACTCTGCGAAGAATACGAGAAAGCTGAAAGGATATATTATGGATTAGAATCCTTGAAAGATAAGAAGATTGAGAAGATAATTAAACGGAGCTATGAATTGACGCATAATGAAAAACCAAGCCCCGAAATGCCATTACAAATACCATACACATTTGCATTAGTACTTGTACAAGTAACACCGGGTGGAGAAAAGCAAATCGAAGAAATAGTGAAAAGATTGATGAGAACTGGACACTTGAAAGAGTATCCAACAAGCGATCAAATGGAGCAAATAAGGATAGTTATGGAGCGAGCAAAATACTACATTGAAAAATATGCTCCAGAGAATCTTAAGATAAAAGTTCTAGATAAATTACCAAAGGATATTGTTGAAAGTATAAACCCGGAAGAAAGGGAGTATCTTGCTAAGTTGGCAGATAGAATTTCAAGTAGAAGATTTACACCAAAAGAACTTGAAGCTGAAATATTAGAGATTGCAAGGGAGAAGGGGATTGATGTTAAAAGAGCATTTCAAGTAATATATAAGGTACTCATGGGGAAGGATAGTGGACCAAGACTTGCACCATTCATGTTAAGCTTAAATGAAGAATTCATAGTTAAGAGGCTAAAACTCCTAGCATGAATTGATTCATGAATACAAGCGTCAATTAAAGATGTAATTCTAACCCCCAGTGGACTCATAAAATCCAATAGAACGGCAGATGGATAACCATTAACCTTAACATTCAACACAACACAACCATAAGAACATTCAAAGTAATCAGAGATAACCATCCATGAAGAATTCACAAAAACATAAAAAGCCATACGTGATGGATGAACTAAATGTCCATTCTCAATGAATAAGTATTTCAAAACAATCTGTGAAGAATTAACCCCACAATCAAATACTTGAAGAGATAAATTGTAACTTAAACTACGTGTTAAAACTATATTGCCAACACGAATCTTAAATCTACAGAAACAATAGATATGGGAATCCGTCGAATTATACTTAAACTTTGAGATTGTTGAAAAGTGAAATTCATCAACACCAACTGTAGATCTATACTTGAAAAGAGCATAAGCCAAATTACGAATAGAAGAGTTAATGAACATGGAATCTAAGGGGTAATGTCTGAGAATACTTTGAAAATACCTATCTAGAAGATTGTTCAATACATGTAAATATAAGAGTTCAACCTCTGGAAAGTAAGTGTTTCCAGGAGTAAACATGCACACATAAGCTCCATAAAATAATATTACTACTGAAATTATCAAAGAGAATATTAAGAAAGCTTCACCCCTCAAAATCAACACCAAGAAAATGAAATTATGAAGAAACCATTATTGGAATAGAAATAGTAGTAGAGGCTTTTATTAAATGAAGCCACCTCAGGATACTTAAATAAAACCACACCACTAAAACCATCAATAACCATGATTCCAAAATCCAATTCAAAAACAGATTTCAAAACATTATAAAGCTTCATGTAATCCCTACACATAAAAATTTCATCTAAATAACCCGATTTATCTAGCGATAACATAAACGATAAAAACTTAACATCATTACTGATTTCACCACTTGATTGGGGAATATACTTTGAAATCAAACTATACGATAATAGTAGAGATGAGAGAAGAAGTATCACTGATAAGAATGCTTCTATGAAGAACATAGCTCCAACTCTCAAACACTACACCCCAGGAACTCCAGCAATATATATTCTGCCATTAAACTCAATGAATATGGGATAAGAAAGGTTCGGTAAATATTCAGCCCCATAGACATTATACTCGAAAAGAACTATTGAGAACTTACATTTTAAATCTTTAAAATCATATTGCAGTCTGGAATCAGCAATAGAATTGTTTAAAGGTATCTTAGAATTTACAATGCTTAATTCAACTCCCCTAACAATAATAGATTTACAAGACTTATCAATACACAAAAAAACATAATCGCCAATTAAAGCTAGATTGTGAAGGGAGAAGAATAAAACCGAAATCAGAAGAACTATTGAAAACGAGAATTCAATGGTCATAGACATCTTCAATCACCATAAATCGAAATCTCAACAATTCCACCATAACATTTCAATTTCAAAATTATGATACCACCATAAATTTTCAAGTATGATTCTGAAGCCCTCACATAATGTGGCAATCTAATAGAATAAGCCGATTCACCTTCACCAACAATTATCATTACACAACCATCATCATTAACAAGCCTTAAAATATATGGAGCTGAAGAAAGCCTATAAGGAAGAGTTATTTTCAACTCAACTTCTTCAACCCCAGAATAACTTGCTAAACTAAGCAATCCATTAACAGATGAATATATCAATGCACAAATAAGCCTATCATGCTCAAATCTTAGCCTATCAACACCACCATAAACTATGATCCCAAAATAGTATGCGAATGAAGAGCAAATGATCATTGAAATAAGCAGTAAAAATGAAAATTCAACACTCTTAAATTCAACCACCATTTAAACAGATCAAAATAGTATTTAAAGGATAACACTTAATAATACAATTATTCAATTGGAAATTCATGCCCACACTTTGGACATTTAGCATAACCACATGAACCAAAAACAGAATACCTACATCCACTACATGAAAACGTTCTAGAATAAGTTAAATCAAACTTATACCCACAATTCGGGCAAATAAGCATTTTAGAGCCACCAAACTTAAACTTCAAACTTCACACCAATAAGCAAAGTGATGAAGCTTAAAAATAAATCTTTCACATATCACTTAAACATGATTAATATATGTAAAACAAAATAGTAATTTGAGGATTAAATGATTGATGGAGTATACTACGTTAGATACATGATTGCAGCAATAGGCTTAACAATATCATCATGGCAGGATTGGAAAAGTAGAGAGATAAGTGATCTAATATGGGTTTTCATGACAGCTTCCGGAATACCATTACTAATATATGAAGCTTATATTAGGGGATTTGGATTCTGGATTATACTCTCAGCTACATCAATACTCTTCTCCACAATAACTGGATTAACATTATACAAATTAGACTTCTTTGGAGGAGCAGATGCTAAAGCACTTATATCCCTAAGCCTACTGATACCAGTAATACCAGAGGAATTATCCATAAAACTTGGTACGCATCCAATAACATCGATATCGATATTCAACAACTCAATAATATTATCCACAACACCAGCAATGTATCTGCTGATAAGGAATACATGTAGAATGGCTACTGGTGAGAATATATTTACTGGATTAGAAAAGGAAAGCATTATTAAAAAGATCTTGGCAATGATGACTGGATACAGAATAAAATTGAGTGAACTTAAAGATAAGAGATTCCTATACCCAATAGAGGAAGTGAAATTGGAAAATGGAGTTATTAAGAGGAAGTTGAGTGTAAGAATTGGAGCGTCATTAGGTGAAGAAAGGTTAGAGGATATAATAAAGCTTTACGATGATGGAGTATTGGAAGGAGAAATATGGGTAACACCAGCTTTACCACTAATAATATTCATAGCTATGGGCACACTCATAACTTTCACTTATGGAGATATTGTGATGAAATTCATGCGTAGTTTAGGCGAAATACGATTCAACCTAAGATAAAAGTATTTTTATTGGATTCAAACCTAAGTCAATATACAATTTACATATGGAATCCAATAACTCATCATGATCTATGAATCTGAAATAATGTAGATGACTTAGACATCTACAATCAGAACACCCAAAACCAATTATTGGAACACCATTAAGCATACTAAGTAGGGCTGTAGCCACACTACACTCAAATCTAAAAGCACTATGGGATGCACATAAACTCTTCACATAAACCACATCCGCTGACAACAAGTAGTCTATATGCCACTTCAACCTTTTACCATACTTCCTTAAATGTCTTGAAATCCTATTATACAACCCAAACTTCCCACCAAGAGCTGAACCAGTATAAGTGTATAAGCCAGCCTTGAAGTAAATTAAACCCATACAGCCAACTCTAATGCTGATATCTCGTGAAACCATAATTATAAGTGTATAAGTCCCACCATCAAGAGGTTTAAGTTCCTCTAGCAATCCATAAACACTAAAGTTAATTAGTATGAAACCAATAAATAAACTATTGGGCTATGAAGAGGAACTCGGGTTCTGATTTTAATGAAGACGTTAGACCATCTGAGCCTGCGCAACGATGAATAACGGGACAAAGCGCTGATCAATGATGATGCCGCTATAAATGAGTTGCGCAGTAAAAATCTGATATTGAGAAACGAAAATTTACTTTGGAGTAAACTCTTTAGGTTTAATCCAAGCATATCTAGTAGGGGTAGTCTTCACTATCTCAAATATCTGATCCCAAGTTAAACCATACTTCTTGGCAAGTTCATCAAAAGTGTAATTGTAATGCACCCATTCATAGAAAATCCTATACTTCAAATCTTCAGGTATACTTGAAATATCTGAACCACTACTCTCACCCATATAAATCACAAAGTGAATGATATATTATGGAGGTAAATAATATTTTCGCAACCTTAAACCAACAAAGATAAATATCTGTATTTGGCTTAAAGCATTAGGCAAAGGTGTAAATTAAATGACTGCCAAGAAGGTAATCGTGGTTTCAGCATCCTGGGAAGAAGCTTCAAAATACGTTAAAAAAGCTGTATCAGAATTAGCTAAAGAAATGGGATTTGAAGTGGAATTCAGGGAAGAAGACTATGAATTCCTAGACAAATACGGAGTAAAAAATGAGTATGGAGGCATAGACATACCACAAGTATTCATACAAGATAAAGAGGTAATAAAGTACGTGATGTCCAGAGTACCATTAAATGAGAAGGGGCAACCAGATATAGATGCAGCTAAGAAAATACTATTGGAAGCTATGGGTGAAAAACATTGAAAAGCATAGTAATACTCTCCGAAAACGGGAATTCCAAGATATACAAGGAGATGGATTTAGATTTAGATAAAGCTGTAAAGGAGATAGCCAAGGAAGCCATGGAATTATGGGATTGCAAGAAATCAGATTTCATCATAATAAAAGATAGCTATCCAATGGAGATAAAATTACCATTAACAAATGAGGAATATGAAGTATACTCCAAATTAAACATTCAAAGAACTCAGCAAAAAACCATTATAGTAGATCTACCAGTATACATAATATCATTTGATAATGAATGGTTTAACGATGGATACAAAGATAACAAAGTATTCATAGTAACCATTGGAGCCCCATTTAGAGAAGAAGCTAAGAAGGAGATTATTGATTGGTGTAGTGAAATAACCTCAAAGGAAACTGGCGAGGAAGAGGAATAAACTTAACTACCAAAAATCCAAAACCTTTTCTTCTTATCAGTTGACGCTGAAGCCATCTGCTTAGCCCTCTTTTTAGCTTCCTTAGCAGCTCTCTCCTTCTCCTTCTCAATCTCCACAAGTTCTTCAATCCTCTTAATAAGCTCCTCAACAGCAGATCTATCATGGAATATTGCTGTTATCTCATCAACTATTGGATTTGTAGTTATAGCTTTAATGTAGGGGAAGAGATAGAATATTGCCATTTCAGCTCCAATAAAGCTTAATGGTTTAAAGGTTTCAAGAAGCATTATTGCAGGAGTTTCAAGACCACGTTTAACTATTTCGGTTGCAATCTTATCTATAAGTTCCTTCCTCCTTTCAGGTGTTAATTCTAAATTTACATATGCCAATGTAGGCACCCCATAAATATCTAGTTCAACATAGGATAATTAATTTTTCCATTATGTATGCATGATAAGGTCTTTAAGTCTAGACTCAGCAGATTGCCTATAAGACTTAATTACCTCTGGAAAGTTTTCAGCAATACTAACATTTTCCTCTAGAATAGCATAATATTTTTGATGTGCCCCAGGAATGTGCTCCCTCAAAGCCTCATACAATCTTATTCCAAGTTCAGCAGCTTTTTCACATTTAGGATCATGTGGTATGAAATTGCTTGAGAAGAATGAGAACAAATTTGGCTTATCCCCAGCCATCCTCAGATTCTTGATCTGTTCAGATATCCTACCCTCAACATAAATTCCTGAAGCCCTTTCCTCAGCATACCTCTTAACACAACACTCAGGATATCCGAGTATACTTCCAAGTTCACTAACAAATTTTGAAGAAAGCTCCTCTGGATATGCAAGTAGAGATGGTGGTAAACTAATATTTTGCATTTGATATATTGCCCTCCTAATCTCCCTTCTAATGTAAAATAGATTCTTCAACCTCTTCCCCACATTTTTATCCCTGAACAAATAGACTTCACATATGCTAGGTCTAACTTTATCCATCTCCATTCTTAAACCAAGCTTCTTAGCCCAATACTCATGAGCCTTAAATACATCAGATTCCAAAACATACTTCTTAAACAATTCATCAATCTTCTTCCTCAACTCAATTATCAACTCCCCTCTCAACTGTATATCCCTAGTAGACATTATCAACGCTAGATCATCCTTACATTCAAGATCGATCTTAGCACCAAGCTCTCTAGCGTTTGGAAGCTCTGCAACCATGGTGAAGAAGGATGCTGGTCTAACGTCAAAATAAACTGAGAGGTAATCTTCAAATTTAACCCTATCCAGAATACGTTTATCCTCCATAAAAGACTTCAACAATTCACTCATGAAATTCACCAAAATACTCATATAAAAATTACATAAACATGTAAATAAGTGTTAGGGGGATCTGATGGAAGGAAGAATGCCCAGCTTGAAAGAATATGTTGCAAGTGCACTTCTAGCAGATGCACCTGGATGGCTAGTAATAGCCTTAATATCATACATCACGGAATATATGAAAGAACTATTATCTGTTGCTGAAGCAATAATAGTAGCTTCATTCCTAATATCAACAATAATTTCAAGCTACTTTATATGTAGAGTGGCATACAGAGATAGGGTGAAGATTGGTTTAACCATTGGATTAACAGCAGTAATGTTAAACATATTTTTCTTATCAATTTTCGGCAGGATACCTATATTTCTCGTAATAGAACTTCTAAGTGTTCAAGTATTTGGGGGAGTTTTAGGAGCATACATGGTGGAGAGAAAGGCTAAGTAAAACATTTCACTTTTTAAAGAAGAATTTATCAAGGCTCCTAACCCCAAATATCTCATCCAGATTTATCCCTATAGCTTCGAGGATTTGCCTCAAAGTAGTCTCCATATGACCAATATACTTATCTACATCAACTTCATCAATTCTGGTAAGCTGAATAGGCTTAACCCCCATCTCCCCCTTAACCTTAACATACGATATTATATCTCCAGCTCCAAGCTTCCTATGTTGGAACTTCTCAAGAAGCTTTGCAGCCTTAACATGTTGAGGGGTAGTTTTAACGTAATTATTGAGATCCCTTGAAAGCTTAACTTTAAAGGCTAGATCATCTAGATTTAGCTCCCTACACTTCAACTTAACATAGTAATCTCTAACTACACTCCTAATCTTTATTTTAGCCTCCTCAAAATCCTTTGGACTCTGAACTTTCCCAAGTATCTCCACAACATCCATGAAAAGCTTCTTCAAGAATTCAGGCGTATTCCTCTTCTTACCCACAAGACCTTTAATGTCCACGGAACCATCATTGAAGACTCCAAGATAATTCTTTTTAAGACCAGAGAAGGTGACATACCTATAAACCTTATCCACATCCAAATCTATCTTAAACTCACTAATAGACCAATCTATTAAACTCTTAATCTGACTCTGTGTTGGTTGATGTAAGAATATGCTATCAGTATCACCATATAATACATCAACGCCCAAAACCTTAGCTTTCTCAATTGTCTTGGAAATTATGTATCTACCAATTGCAGTAATACTTTCAGCTACAGGTGGACAGTACAATGGGAAATTCTCATCCCCCATAACACCGTAACTGGCATTTAGAAAGACCTTTAAACCCTGCTCCACAACAGAATACCAAGTTCTCACATTGGGATCTAAACTCTTATCCTTGGCTTTAGGTTTAAACCAGTAAACCCTCATGTTCCTAAGCATTCCAATAATAATTGAGGAAAGCCCTCTCCTCTTAGTGCATATCCAATGTGGAAGTTCTGGGACCTTATTCCTCTTACACTCTTCATGTGGACAATTTATAGTCTCATAAGATAGATTCCACCTATATAACACTGATGGGTACAGTGATGCGAAATCAAGTACGGTGACGTTGAAGTATATTCCAGGTTTAGGTTCAATAACTATAGCCCCCATATACTTCTTACCTTTAATTAAAGCTCTAGTTACTGAAACCCCCTTAGCTGCAATTATGTCCTCCTTTGATGGTATCAAATAATTCCTCTTCCTATGCTCATAATAAAGCATATTCCTAATCCAAACAGAAACCCCCCTCCTCACAACATCACCCATACTGAGCTTACTAATTCTCATCAATAGAATTATCAATTTCATAACAATTCCATTATTGAAAGATGTTAAATTGAGAGTTATCTCAGCATCTCTAAAACAGTAAGCTGCCAAATCATAATAGGATAAATCGCTTATCAGTCTATCCAACGTTATCTTCCCAACACCTAGAAGAGATGTGGCCACAGCATCAAGGGTTGCATCCTTATACCTATTCCCAAAAGCGTAAACCTGAATAGACCTATTACTGAAAAACTTATACAAATCTATATGAACCCCTGGAACTACATCAACATAATTCCTTCCCATGGCTAGGGGAATCTCCTCACGCTTAATACCAATATTTGAAGCTCTATGCCTAAGATAGTTTAAATCGAAATCATCACCATTAAAAGTGACTATTATTGGATATGAAGTTATAAGCTTGAAAACTTCACGCAACATCTCCCCCTCATCATCATAAAACCTTATCTCAACATCCTCGGGGAGAGTTTTAGGTTTAACACCCTCATCAATCCCCTCCCTCTTAAGCATGAAAACCCTCTTCAAACCATTAGAAGAAACACAAGAAATGCATATAACTGGATCCTCAGCCTTAGAGGGTTCTGGAATCCTGTTAGCTGTGGAGAGAACTTCGATGTCTATGGCTAATCTAGGTATATCTGGAACTGGAATTAGGAATAGGGGGAGCCAATCCTTAACGCAATCCAAAACCTCACTAGGCTCACCATTAAAGAACTTCAGTATTTCTGAGGCTACATCCATAGGAATCTCCATGGGCGCAGGTTTCAAACTCCCATCAACAACCATATAGTAGAGACCAGGAATTAATCCAGCATCATAAATGTAGCAATTATTATATGGGATCCTATCCTCCCAAGCCTTTGGAAGTATCTCCCTAATACTCTTCCTCCTACCACCAATTGAAAGAGGATCTGAAGCAACTATCTTAGAAAACTTCAAAACCCTATCCCTAATTGGATCATACTTCTCAACTTCATAAACCCCCCTAAACCCCTTATGAACTACAACAGCATGTCTCTTAACCTGATCAGGAGTTAAATCTGTTAAGCAGTATGGCATATGCCCAGTATTATCGTGCCAATAATACACTTTACCACTAGATGGATCATAGAGTTTACATAAAGCTTTACCAGCAGAACCATCATATGTAACTGCAAGTAATATGCATGGACCAGTATTCTTAGGCTCCTCAACACTTATGGGAACTACTTCAAGCTCCTCCTCTTCAAAAGACTCCCTAAACTCCTCCTCTTCCTCCTCAAAAGGCGCCTCAACCCTCTCATCCAAACCTCCAACGCTCATACATCCTCTCCTTCCTCAAAACCTTCTTAACAGCCTTATAATGCCCCTCACACAAATACACCCTACGGGCAGACTCAGATGAAAGTTTAAGCCCAAGCTTTAAGAGCGCATTCGAAACCTCCTTAACGGATAATGAATAGGAAGCATTATTCACACAACCAACAATACTACAACCCACACCCCTATCAACCCTACCCAAACACAACACACCAAAATATAAAATAGATAAGAGGAAGCTATAAATGTATAGTCAAATAAAGCCATAGCTCAACATGAAGCCTTATTATTTTTATGAGCCTGAAAAATTGGAGCCTTTATCTTCAACTATATTTCACCAGTTAAATACATCATAAATGCTCCAAAGCATTAGAAAGGCTGCTACCGTCAAACGCGGCATCAACATTTTCCGATATCAGCGGCAATATAGCTGAGGGGAAACGAGCTCAAATCCGCATAGGGAAAGCCTATCCAGCTAGGAGACAAACGTCGCCTACATATGTCACAAGGAAGACTTTGATAGCTGAGCGAACTGTTTCTGGACGCTTATACCAAAAGGAGATAAGCGAAAAGGAACAGAGTCCAACCATCTCCCAGAAAATGAACGGTTGGAGAAAATTGTCCAACATAACCAGACCAGTCATTGAGCCTATAAAAAGAAGCATGAAAAAGTAGTAACGTGTTAAACCTTCCTCGCCAACCATGTAGCCTAAAAGAATAACGGGCCGATGACTATTCTAGGTCTTTTGTCGATAAGACAAGTAGCAAATAGTGCCGGTCTAAACATGCAAAACACCACAAGCTTAGTTTTCTCAAACATTATTGGAAATAACTTAAGCCCACACCTTTTCACTCTCGGATCCTTAGCAATCTGTAAATGTTGACGAGAAGAAATATGGCTAGGCCTATTACAAAACCTAAAATTAAGGGCAACAACCAGTACTCCGTAAATTCAAAGAACCCTTCATGATTCAGCCTCAATGCTTGTCCGCCTCTCATCTGCACTCCATTCTATTTCTGCCAGTTTTCTAGTATCGCAAAATGACAGGTAAGGAAGAAATATATAAACGTTCGGATAGGAAAAATCGGGCCCGTAGCTCAGTTTGGATAGAGCACTGGCCTCCGGAGCCAGGGGTCCCGGGTTCAAATCCCGGCGGGCCCGCCACCTTTTAAATACAGTATACTTTGAAATTATTTAATGTTTATCTTGTTCGGAAAGTTAAAATAAACTGGGCACTAGCATTTCACCTTTATAAGTGGAGAAATAAACTGGAGGGGGTTAACTAGGAATTGGATCATCGTTTACATATCAAATTTCATCTGATCCATATTACTTGCCTCTATTGTTTTCCTTAGTGGATTGTATTCGATGGGGGATTATGCTGCTAGGGTGAGGGCTCTTTCAATAGCAAACATGAAGGTAAATCTCCCCTTCCTACAGGCGTTGATGAGGGGGATTAGATGTGATTGGCTCGTTTGTTTAGCATTTTGATTTGCAAATTCGTCAGACACTGTAACTGGTAAAATGCTCTCTTGCCTTTTCCCGATAATGGCTTTCGTTGCAATTGGATTTGAACATAGCATTGCTAACATGTACTTTATTCCAATGGTAATCTTCCTTAAAGGGGTTCTTGAAGTTATGGCTAGATTTAGAGAGCCTATAACCAACCTTACATGGGAAGGCTTCTTATACAACAACTTTCTACTAGTAACCGAGGCAGTCTTTTCGTGGAGTACTCTATTGGTATGCATACTTAAAGAAATGATAATTGAAGATAAAAACTCATATCTACCAAATCTTTTCAATTTTCAATAGATTTAGGAGGCTAACGACGCCATATAATGTTGGTAGCATCTTAGAAATGCAGTTAATGTTTGTGCTTCATAAGTTTTCCACGAAACACATTGAACATTACTGAAAACACTATTACCATTACCATTACAAATTCGAGGAAAACATTCCCAGTAACAAGGTATCCATACATGAGAATAGCAAGAGAGCCTATTATTGAGAGTAAATTAAATAGAGTTTTCAATTTAGGCTTATCCATGGCAATCGTAGATGAAAATATAAGCACTATCGTAGTGAAGCATAAAGCTGAACCAAGAGTTAATGTAATAGTATCGCTGGAAGAAAGACCCTCAAAAACCATGAATAACCCAAGCACAATCCAGAATAGGTATGTGAAACTGAGGGAATCCTCCATTCATAACACAAATAATATAAGGGGATACAGAATTTAAATATTAAATACAATAATATCCAAGTGAACCCCAAAACACTTTAAGCTCAATTACATCTCAAAAACTTTAATATAAATTCTATAGGGTGACGGAATTGGGGAAATTAATACTTGAGGAGACTACTGTGGAATTTGAAAAGTTAATTGAAGAGTTAAAGGAGCATACAAACCTTTTAAAATGGTGTTTTAAGAGATTGATCGTGCCATTAATAGGATTTATTATGATATTAAGCCTAATATGGAATGTAAATCTAATGGGGTTAATGTTATTCTCAACAATAACGTTCTTTTATGGTGGATTCCTGCTAGACATAGATATACTTGTGAGGAAGACCAATAATCCACTTGAAGAATCATTATGGTATGAAAAATACACGTATCTCTTCTTAGCTCCAATAGTATTATATTACACTCTGACTGGCAGAACTAAACCAATATACTCGATTAAAAGTAAATGCTTCCATAACATTGAATCAGCATTAATTTACGGTTTGTTAATCTTTGTAGTTTCATGCATATTCTGGCATGAATTTTGGATGAGAATAATTCCATCCATAACTGGCTTCATAGGATATTTAACACACTTAATTGTAGATGGCTTCATAAATATATCTAGTGAAATGAATGAAAGGATTTACTATTGGTTTAGTTTGAAATGTGGCACCATAATCATCGATGACAATTTAATAATGGAATTCTATAGTTTCCCCATGGGATTCAAGAATTACATAATTCTCCAGCTTGTGTAGATCTCTCAACTCATCAATTATATCAACATACTCCTTGGAAAACTTTATTTCAACTTTAATTGGACTACTCAAACTTAACCCTAAATTCTTCTTTAAATTCCATATCTTGCTATTAGCGTTCACAAGTAACTCCAGGGGTTTAGATGAATAACGCCAATCACTCCTTGGATCATCAATCCTCTCAAGATGTATACTTCTCTTAGAGTAAAGCCTCCTCCATATAGAGTCTGTTATTATCGGCATTATTGGAGCCAACAGTTTTAAGACGTTACTTAAAACTTCATGTAAAACATACCATGAAGCCTTCTGCTGTCCATATGGATATTTTCCATTGAAGTTGTAAGCTCTCGACTTTACCGCTTCAATATAATGTGATGCAAATAGGTTCCATGTGAAATTGTAAATTTCATTGATAGGTGTATAGACATCCATGGAGTTATATGCTGATATACATTTATCTAGAAGCATGTTTAAACTTGAGAGCATAGCCTTATCTAAGGGTCTAAGTTCAATTTCACTTGGATCTGGACGTGGGAATGATGATATAAATCTGGATATATTCCAAAGCTTGGTAATAAAGAGTGATCCAGTCTTAATTAGCTGTTCTGAAAATCTATAATCGCTCCCAAGCTTGGAAGCTGAAGCTACCCAAAACCTAAATGCATCCACACCATACTTCTTAAGGTATGGCTCTGGATCTATCACGTTACCCTTAGATTTATGCATAGCCTCCCCCTTCTCATCTAGACCCATACCGCTAATCCTAACATACTTGAACGCTGGCTTACCCATTAATTGATAGATTCTCAGAACTGAGTAGTATAACCAAGTCCTAATGATATCATAACCTTGAGGTCTAACAGTATTCGGGAATAGCTTATTGAATAACTTGTCATCACCATACTTTGAGACGTATAGAACGCTTATGGAAGAATCAAACCAAGTGTCGAGCACCTTCAACTCCCCCCTAAGCCTATCCCTAGGAGCATTACATTTCGGGCATTGCTGAAATGGAGGTTCATCAATCCAAGGCCTATAATATCTTCCAGGCTCAGGCAATAGGATTTCACTACATTCAAGACATCTCCAAACAGGGACTTCAGTAGCATAATATCTATCCTTACTGATAGGCCAATCAGTAGATATGGATTCAATCCAATCTAAAAGCCTCCTCCTATGCTCTTCCGGATAGAATGTCATGAGTTGGGATACCCTCTTCAAATCCCCCTTAAAATCCAATTGTTTGAGGAAATACTCCTTGGAATTTATGAATTCAATTGGGGTTTTACATCTCCAGCAAACTGGATGCTCATGCACAAGATCCTCAACTTTAACGATCAACCCCCTAGAACAAAGCTCCTCCACAATCCTCATCCTAGCTTCAACAACACTCAACCCTTTAAGGAATCCTGAAAGCTCGTTCATCCTCCCATCCCTATCAATTATAACTCTAGGCTCCAAACCCATATCCCTAAAAATCTTCACATCTACACTATCACCATAACTACATATCATGGCAAGTCCAGTTCCAAACTCCGGTTTAGCTTCCCCCCTCTCAACTATTGGAACTATTTGACCATATATTGGGACCACTGCATGAAGACCATGCAACCTCTTATACCTATCATCAAATGGGTTATAGATGACTATGGAACATGCAGCTAAAAGTTCAGGTCTAGTTGTAGCTATAACTATATCTTCACCAGTCTCATGAACTTTAAACTTAATATAATAGAGTTTAGTTAAATCAGACTTGTACTCAAGCTCTGCATCAGCAAGAGTTGTCCTACAACGTGGACACCAATTTACAGGTCTCTCATCCTCATATATGAGTCCACGCTTAAACAATTCAATGAATGTTGCTTGAGTTATACGCCTATACTCTGGACTATCAGTCCCTGAAGGCCAATACTCAAAGCTACATCCACCCCTAATCAACCCATCAACCAAAATCTTCTCCACCAAATCAAGCTCAGATTTACATAATTTCAAGAACTCCATTCTACCATTAGGTGTTGAAGCAAGCTCATGTATGTTTAAATTAAATCTACGCTCCACTTGAACCTCTACTGGAAGACCATTCCTATCAGCATAGAATGGGAGCAACACATTGTAACCTCTCATCCTAAAGTATCTTGCCACCATATCTATCTGCATATAGTGAGCAAGGTTTCCAACATTCCACGGCCCTGAAACGTAGGGCGGCGGTGTATCAAAGACTATTACTGGTCTATCATCACTTGGATCATAATTGAACTTATATATCCCCTCAGACCACCAAGACTCTATAATCTTAGATTCCTCAGCCCTATCCCAACGTTTCTCAACTATAATGGGTTTAAACTCTCCACCAATAAAACCCACCAATCAGCAGTAAACTATAATTTTGATATGTGAAATAAACTTTTCGCAGTCTACATCCTCTTAGGAGCCTCTATACCCAAAATCCCTAAACCATTCCTAAGAGTCTTCATAACTGATTTTACAAGCATAACCCTAGCATTCCTCAACCCCTCATCAGTACACTTCAAAACTGGAAGTTTATCATAGAATAAATTGAAGTCCATAGCTAAATCATTTAAATACGCGCAGAGGGATTCAAAACTCAATTTCGAAACAGCATCTGAAACCACTTCTGGAAACATGGCTAAATCCAAAATCAATTTACATTCTAAGGGATCCACAAGCTTACTCACATCATAATCACTGTAATCCCAATTCACCTTGGCAAGAATATTATATGCCCTTGCATGAGCATACTGTATGAATGGACCACTATTCTGATCGAAATCCAAAACCCTACTCCAATCAAACACAATCCTCTTACTTGGAGACACTGAAAGCATAGCATAACGTATAGCTCCAACAGCCACAATTCTAGCTATATCTTCAACTTCAGACATACTTAAACCCGGATTCCTCTTCAAAACCTCAACCTTACATCTCTCAACAGCTTCCCTCAACAATCCATCAAGATCCACATATCTACCACGCCTACTGGACATTTTAAATCCAGGTAGATGGACAAGCTCATAGGAGTAGTGTAATAGGTTTAAAGCATAATCCATTAAACCCATACATGCCAAGGCAACTCTCAACTGAAGTTGAGCTAAAGACTGCTCATTCCCAATAACATGTATAACCATATCAGCATCTCTAAACTGTCTTATCGTATAGGCTATATCCCTAGTAGTATACAGAGTTCTACCATCAGACCTCGTTAAAACCAGTTCTGGAATCTCATGACGCTCATCAACTTTAAAAAGCTTCTTCAAACCAAGACTTCTACAAGCAGACTCCACATCAAACACCCATACACCCTCAAACCTCAAATACCCAGTACCCTTAAGCCTCTCCAAAACTCTACCCACATCACCACTCCAAACCACATCACTCTCCCAATCCCAGAATTCATGGTGAACATTTATCTTTGAAAGAGTCTCCTTAAACCCTTCAATAACCATACTGCAAAGTTCACGTATAACCCTTTTAGCATACTCCACTCCACGCTCATAATCTAAATCAAGCTTATTTATTGAACTCAATGGATCAGCATCTGAGTTAACATGATCCAGCAATGCTTCAAAGAGTTCAGGACTCCTACCCCTCAATTCTTCAGCAACAGAAACCCACTCCGAAAGCTCAGCATTCAACTTTGAAATTTCATCTAGATCTGGATTCTGAAGAGATTTTAAGGTTGCCAATCTATCTTTTAACCTCCTAATCTCAACAAGGCAATTGGTCATGGCGTAAATTAAACCTATAAAGTGATCAGGCTTCAAATTCAATTTAACCTTATCTTTAACACCCATAAACCCATAAGCTGCTATTGAAACTTGAAGACCAACATCATCTATGTAGAAGTGCGTTCTAACCTTATGACCAACACCCCTCAAAAGCCTAGCTAAACTATCCCCCAAAATTGCATTCCTACCAGCACCTATATGAAGAGGATGTATGGGATTGGCGCTAGTATGCTCTACAACAATCCTCAAAGGTTTATCCACAGGTATGAAACCATAATTGTTATCTAAAATTTCAATAGACTTAAAGGTTAAAGATGCAAGTTTTTGATAATTAACCCTAAAATTCACATATCCACCAGACGGTTCAACACCACCTATAAGGCTATAGCTGGATAAATCAATCCCCCAAGCTATCTTTAAAGCAAGATCCATTGGGTTTATACCTAGAGATTTTGCCAATGCAAATGTTGGGAAAGCCATTTCAGCTGAAATCCCACTTGGAGGTCTCTCCAAAGATATACTTACATCACCAACACCAATCCCACTCAAAGCCTTTGAAATAGCATCAGCACATTCAAACCTGAATTTCCCAAATGGATTGTATTCGACCATAAACCCCAAAAGGAGATTGTGGGAGGAGACATATAAAATTAGAGTTACAGTTAAAACCATATGCTAACACTTAACAGATGGGTTTGGAGGTTTCAAGAGGAGGGAGGAGAAACCAGCAACCATAGATGAGAATGATAGGAATAATAGGATTTGATTATAGGAATCGAAGACCATATATAAATATCCAGTCAACCAACCAGATATCAATCCAGCCCAAGCCTTAGCAGTATAAGTTAAACCATAATTTGTAGTAGCATACCTAGAACCATAATAATCACCTATAATAGAGGGATAGAGGGCGAAGGGTGAACCACCAAACAAAGCTACAATAAAACTTAAACACACAAACAATATTGGATTAAAGCCAAAGAAAACTAAAGCCAAAGTTGAAATACCCAATAGAACATAAAAGATGAACATACATTTAACTCTACCAATCCTATCAGAAATAAATCCAGCTAGAATTCTACTCAAACCATTACCCACAGGGAATAATGTTAAAGCCAAATTCAGATAATAGCTTGAAATACCAAAATACTTAGCCAAAAACTTCAATTGAGCTGCAAATACCAAGACTATCGCCACAGTAAACGTAAAGGATACGTAGATGAGATACCACTGCCAAGTTGAGAGCATACCCCTCACATTGAAACCAAGCTCAAAAGAGGGTCTTGAACGCTCAACCCCCCTCTCAGGATAAACATATAATAGCGATGCTGAAAAAGTAACTAGCAACATAATTAAACCGAGAATTTTCAATGTAAAACTTAAACCATAAATTGATAAAAGCCATTGAATAATCAAATTAAATAATGCAGCTCCAGAACCAAAACCGAAAACAACAATTCCAGTAGCGAATCCACGTTTCTCAGGAAACCACTTAACAGCCAAAGCAGTTGAAACACCATAAAGTATTCCAACACCAAACCCTCCAAAACCATAAGCTAAATAAAGTAGTAATGGACTCTCAACCATAGATGAAAATATTAAACCAAAACCACAAATAACTGAAGCAATAATGGAAACCCTCCTAGCACCATAATTATCAGCTAAGAAACCGGAAAATGGTTGGATGAATGTTGCAGTATAAGTGAAGATTGTGAAAGCTAAACCCACAACAGCAGTATCCCAACTGAAAACAGCCATAAAGGCATCTGCAAATAGAGACCAGGAATACTGATAAACACTAATAAACATCATCACAACAACAGCGAAGAACAATATCACAATCCTACGTTCCAAAACCAAACACCCAAACTAAAACCATTTAGACATAAATTCAAATATAAAAGGATAGCGAAATACAAGTATACAATAAAATTATGGATTAATGTTATGGCACAGTAACACTTTTAGCTAGATTCCTAGGTTTATCTGGGTCAAGCCCTCTCTCAACAGCAACATAATATGCAAAGAGCTGTAATGGAACAACATATGGTATTGGGCTTAAGATATCTGGAACCCCCTTAGGCATAGGTATATGATGATCAACCAATCCAATAAGCTCTCTATCATCCTCTTCACATAAAGCTATGATCTCAGCCCCCCTAGCCTTCATCTCCATAATATTCCCAACAATCTCCTTCCTAGTAGAATCTTTTGGAGCTATAAATATCACTGGAACCCCCTTCTCAACAATACTTATAGGGCCATGTTTAGATTCAGCTGCACTAAAAGCCAGCGATGGAATATAAGTTATCTCGAGAAGTTTCAATCTACCCTCAAGTGCAGTGGCAACATTGATCCCCCTACCAAGGAATAAGAATAAATTCTTCTTAGCATAACGTTTAGCTAAAAACTTAACATTATCAGTACAGGAATTCAAAACTCTACTAATAACTTCAGGCATACTCTTAAGGCTATCCCTAAGATGATCAGACTCCTGCTGGGAAAGCTTCCCCCTCAAATTCGCAACCCTCATAGCCAATTGAGCTAAAACTATAAGCTGAGAAGTAAACGTCTTAGTAGCTGCAACACCAATCTCTGGACCAGACTGCTGAACAATATAAGCCCTAGAAATCCTAGTAAGTGTTGAACCAACAGTATTGGTTAAACCTAGAACTGTAGCAGCCTTCATCCTAGCATGATCCACAGCCCTCAAAACATCATAAGTCTCACCAGATTGACTTACCGCGAGAATAACATCATCAATACCAACAGAATCACCATACTGCTCCAAAAACTCAGAAGCCACCACAGGAAAGGCTGCAACCTTAGCAATCTTGGAAAACATGTATGAAGCAGCTAAACATGCATGATAAGAAGTCCCACAAGCCACGAAAAATACCCTCTCACCACGATCAATAAATCTTGAAAGCAAATCCAAATACTGCTCCTGAAGTCTAAGGGCATTCCTAAGACTTAACGGCTGCTCATAAATCTCCTTAAGCATAAAGTGGGGGTAACCTTGCTTCTCAGCCAACTCAACACTCCAATCCACAGTGAAAGACTTCTTCGAAACAATTTCACCACTAGATATCTTCCTAAACTCAACACCACCAAGACTTAGAATGGCTATCTCACCGTTATCCATGGAAATAAAGTTCTTAGTATACTCGAGGATTGCAGGTATATCTGAAGCACAATAATACGCTCCATCACCAATACCAACTATCAATGGACTCTCATTCCTAGCACAAACAATCTTATCAGGCTCAAAAGTTGAAATAACGGCTATAGCATAAGACCCCCTAAGCCTCCTAACAGCCTGAAGAACAGCCTCATAAAGATTTAAACCAGATTTAACCCCCTCCTCAATTAGATGAGGGATAACCTCAGTATCAGTCCTTGAAGTGAATCTATGCCCCCTATCTTCAAGCTCCCTCTTCAACTCCAGAAAGTTCTCTATAACACCATTATGTACAACAGCAATCCTCCCACCACAATCCATATGTGGATGAGCATTCTCCCTACTCGGAGCACCATGCGTAGCCCACCTAGTATGAGCAATACCCAAACTCCCAGGCATATCCATAAAGTTAAGCCTAGCATTAATATCATCAATCTTACCAGAATCCTTCTTCAAATACAACTTACCCTCATAAATAGTAGCCATACCAGCAGAATCATACCCCCTATACTCAAGTCTCTTCAAACCACTAAACAGTATTGGAGCCACCAAACCACTGGATAGTATACACCCAATTATACCACACATCCCAATACACCAAGTAAACTTGTTTTAAGTAAAAAACAGTTAAAATAATTTCTACAGAGCAACTTAAAAGCTTTACCATACGATCACAATCTAAGATTAAATGACATTAGCCAAACATCTAAATAGGTAATTTAATTGACTTAAAACTGCAAGGGATATTATTGATGAACGCATCCTAAAACCAATACCCCTTGAAATTGAAAGCCAATACACCAGCATTGCAGAATAAACTTCAAGTGGGAGATTAAATAAAACCCTACTCTGAAGCATACCATCAAGAAATGGATATACAATTGAAGATGCAATTACCGTAAACCTCAAAATATCATCACAAACCCCACAAGATGGAATTAACAAAGCTATTAAAGCTGAAGTTAACGTGAAGAAGTTAAGTTGGAAGCCACCATACAATATGAAGCCAATGAAAAATGAGTTATACCAGTAATTGTAGAGGTTGCCGAGGTTTAAAGCTCTAAACAAACCATAGATGATCCAAAACTGGCTTCCACCAAGGATTAGGAGGATTAAAGCCATAGGGATGGATGGAGCCAACATTAAAACCACACCATAATACTCCCTCAAAACACCAACAACCCCCCTAAACTTCAACATGGAGTATAAGAGGAATAGGGCTAGGGAACCTGAAAACTGAATGTAAGTCCATGGATGAATCAGTAAAGCCATACTATAAAGAGCCACAGCCAACACCAATGCAACCCTAGACTTAGAATCAAGATGCACAAATAACAGTGACAATGAGAAGAATATGAATATCAATGCAGAAACATTAGCTAAAAAGTATGAGTACATGTTAACTACAATCTTAAACCCCATGGAAGTAAACAGAGCAGAAACAGAGGCTAACCTCAAATTTCCAAACCCCCTCCAAACAACCATGAAAATGGAGAAGACAAGCAACGGGTTAAGTATAATTGGAGCAAACGTCACTGCAGTTCTAACATCAAAACCAAACAAACATTTAAACAAATACAGAAGTGGGATGAGTAGAGGCCTAGAACCACCGAAGAATTTAAAGGCACTCCAAGGGTTAACCTCAAACCCCCATAAAGCCTCCTCATAATACCTGAAATCAACACCCACAGGATAAAAGTTTGGGTTTAACGATGGAATATAGGGGTATATGGATGCCACAATAGAAATAGCAATTGACAATGAGAGAATAGCGAAATCCATAAAAGGTTTACGTGAAAACCAACCATTAATAATTAAACCTCTAAACCTAATGTTAAATAAGCTTAACACTGGTTTAAGAATCCAAAAGAATAACGTGAAAACCAGCACCATTGGAGATAAAGATGAAAGCAGTGATGACGATGACAATTCGAGAAAAGCCAAATCATAGATTAATGGGACTTTAAAACCCAATGGGTTCAGGAAGATCCAATAAACCAGGCTGATGAATTCGAAAATGCATAAAATGATGATCATTGAGAGAACAGTCCAACCATCAAAACCAAACTCATATACAAACAATACGAGGACAGAAAAGGCATAAATTAAGGTTGCCCACCCAAAACCAAAAATGATATAAGAAGCCGACGCAACAATGATTAAAGCTAGAGAAGCATAAACCCCCCTTAATGCCATGTAGAATATTAGAGTTGAAGAGAGGATTATGCTGATAGACCATAGAGGCTGAGGCGCATTAAACCTAACCATATTAGTAGCCCTATGAACTGTAACCCAACAATTAAAACCAAGCATATCTGAGAGAAGCAGTAGGGAAGTGAATATGTTAAAAGCGAAAATGAAATGTATAAGCCGATTAAAATGGGAAGTAGACATGCAGAAACACCAAATAAAAATTTGGGGGGTTTAGGTATACTGGCAGCCCTAAAATCTCCTACTCAATATGATTATTATCACCAACACCACTATCAATACCACTATGGGTATTATTACCGTGTAAGACCATGTTGGAACTGGAGGTGCTGGTGGAGCCTCAACAGTAACAGTAACCTCAGTGGAGGATACCCCCTCACAAACAGCCTTAAACTTATAGCTACCAGCAACATTTATCTGGTATGAGAATACAGCCTTACCATCAGAGTCAGTGTACTTCTCAAGCTGCTTAACCCCATCCACATACAACTCAACCTTCCTATTAGCCATAACATTACCATACTGATCCTTAACAACAACAGTCACAGCAACAGACTCACCAGTGGTTATCTTATTCCTATCAACACTAATAGAGACAGATGTAACCACTGGTGGAGGGACGTATTTAGAAACCGTTATAGTGATCGTTGGAGACTTAACAGCTCCAGAAGCAACGTAAACTGTGAAGCTACCGAAATTATTGAACGTATACTTGAATGTGACTGTACCAGAAGCATCTGAAACCTTAGAGTCAACCTTAACCCCATCCACATATAAATCCAATGTTACACCAGCCATTCCAGAACCATACTGATCCAAAGCAGTTGCAGAGAACATCACAGTCTGATACTGAACTATGGATGTGGCATTCGCAGATATTGTTATAGATGCCAGTGCAGGGGGAACCTTAGCCACAGTCACAGTTATAATATTCGATGAAACACCAGCTGAAGATGCATACACACTAAATATACCAGCATTACTGAATACAACTGTGAATAGAGCTTTACCATCAGAACCAGTTACCCTAGAAGCATATCTAACCCCATCCACAAGCAAATCTACATCCACACCAGCCATAACATTACCATACTGATCCTTAACTGTAGCTGTAAACCCAACAGCCTCACCAGCCAATATGCTAGTGACATTAGCAGTGAGTAGTATCGAGGAAACTTTTGGTAGGGCTATTATGTTGAATTGATATGTTGCAAGATTGCCGGTATAATCATCCTTAGCGTAAACAGTATATTTTCCAAGAGGCCAATCCATAGGTATAGTTATACTTACACTTGCATAGCCAGTGGAATCTGCAGTCAATTCATCAATATACTTAACATTATTGGATGGATCATTAACTTGAATTGCAACCTTCCTATTAGCAGTGGCTCCACTAACAATAATTGTTAATTTGGAGCCGGGATAGTAATTGTCCTTATCAGTTTTAACTTTAAATGTAGTTGCGGAGACTGATTCGAATGGGAGGAGCATGCACACTAAGAATAGCGCTAAGATCATAGTGTATGTAAGCCTCCTGCACTCCAATACTTCCTCCCCCCTACCCAGTCACTTGAAATGTGAATGTTACACCCTCACCTAATATCACGCCACCCTTATCCAACCAATTACTCCAAAGGAATATCTTCACAGTATAAGTTCCTGTGGGTGCGTTCATCGGTATGCTATAGCCGATGCCTGCAGTGGAAGTACCGCCTGGAGAGATCTCATGAACTACAAACCCTATAAACACTGGGGTATTCCCATAAAGTATCTCGACAATATACAGGTATTTTGTTGGTGTAGTGTAGTAATAGTAGTAGGTGTAATAGTAATAGTAGGCTGTGGCCATTTCCACCGTGGCATTAACTATGACCATCTCTCCACGGGTGAAACTTGTTTTAGGAGTACCAACTCTATCGGTGGTTGCATATCTAGTTATCATTAGGGGTTTACCCTGCTCTGGGGCTATAAAGGCAAATAAACCACTAAGATATGTTGAGAACAATAATCCTAAGGCTATTAGCGATATTACCATGATTGCAATACGCTTCTCATCCAAAACTATCTCTATAACCTTCTCATCTCCTCCACTCAAATCTACATCACCAAACTTGAATCAACAAAATATTATGAAAATGTTTAAATATAAAACTTTCCTCTAAAATTAAAAATTTAATTTAGAATGGTCTACCGAATAGATGACCCCTAGACTTAGCCTCAATTATATATTTCACAAGATTCTCAGAAGCTTCATCAAGCAATCTTTCACCGAAAACAAAACTAGCTTTAGATGGATCACCCAAATACCCCATCCCACCAGTATGACTCCACATATCCATTAAAGGTACCTGCACCCTAGATTTTGTGGAAACATATCTTGAAGTGGCTTTCACAACTGGAATCCCTCGATAATCAACGCTAGGCTTGAAATTCAAATTCAAGATTATTGATGTCTCCATTGGACCTGCATGATCAGTAAACCCCTCAGATATAAGATCAAACCAGTTTACAATAGCCACCATAATTGAACATTCATCCCTAAGCTTAATTGCCGCAGCCTTCAATGGAGCTTCATTTCCACCATGACCATTCAACAGTAATATATTTCTAAATCCATAATTTGCAATGGAACTGCAGACATCAAAAACCAATTTAATCATAGTTTCACAGCTTAAGCTTATAGTTCCAGGGAAATTTAGATGTTCACCTGAACATCCAAACCTAATTCTAGGCCCAATTAGAACCCTAAAACCCAAACTGTTAAGCTTAATAGCAGTCCTTAAAGCTATGGCTTCAGCTATAATCGTATCTGTAGATAGTGGGAGGTGAGGGCCATGAGACTCCATAGACCCAACTGGAATTATAACTATACACCAATCACCAAGAAGATCATTCAAATCCTCGCAAGTTAAATCTTCAATAAATAATTTATTCACAACCACCATGGATAAATTAATTTCCAAATTCAAACATATAAATTGTTGGGTGTATAGTGTGGGGAAGCTTAGGATAGGGGTTTTGGGGTCAACCCGTGGAACTGATTTGGAGGGGATATTTAAGGCAATAGATGAGGGGAAGCTAAGAGATGTAGAAGTGGTGTGTGTGATAAGTAATAAGAGGGATGCATACATACTTGAGAGAGCTAGGCAGAGGGGGGTTGAAGCAATATTCATAGATCCAAAGGGGAAGGATAGGGAGAGCTATGATAAGGAGGTAGCTGCAGAGCTAGATAAACGTGGAGTTGATTTAATATTGTTAATAGGGTATATGAGGATACTTAGCCCATGGTTTGTTAACAAGTATAAGTGGAGGATCATGAATATTCATCCATCACTATTACCAGCTTTTGCAGGGGGGATGGATCTAGAAGTGCATAAAGCAGTATTAGATTATGGAGTGAAAGTTACAGGGTGCACACTACATTTTGTAGATGAAGGTGTAGATACAGGGCCAATAATACTTCAAAAGGCAGTACCAGTAGAGGAGGATGATACACCGGAAACATTAAAGCCAAAAGTTCAGAAAGCTGAGCAAGAGATCATAGTTGAAGCCATAAAATTATTCCAGGAGGGGAGACTCAAAGTTGAGGGGAGGAGGGTTAGAATACTCCCAGCAAAAGTAAATATCGAACATGGATTGAGCGTAGGAATGAAGCTAACAGAAGAATATAGGGTGGAAGAAGAACATGCAGCGAGGAATATAGGGTCAGGAGAAGTTAAAGTTTTGTCAACACCATCAATGATTGCATTTATGGAGATGACTTCAAACAAACTTGCACAACAACACTTACCAGAGGGTTATGTAACTGTTGGATCCGGAATAAATGTGAGACACATAAACCCCGCACCAATAGGTGAAAATGTTAAAGTAACTTCAGAGATAATTGGGATAGATGGGAGGAAGATAAAATTCAAGGTTACAGCAACATGGAAGGACATATTGATTGGCGAAGGAGAACATGAAAGGGTTATAGTTAACACAGAAAACTTCATTAAAAAATTAACTGAAAAGTTACGTGAATAACGGATTGGGGGGAGTTAAATGCGTAGGAAGCGTAAATCCATATTCGATGAATTCTTTGGGGAATCATGGTTAAAAGAGTGGGATGAAACATTCAAGAAATTTGAAAATCTAAGCATCCCAAGCGGTTACTCAATAACGATAACTCAAACAGGAGGAAGAACAGAAATACATGTAAAAGCTAGTGAAGATGTTGATGTTGATGAATTGAAAAGAGAATTGGAATCAAAATATCCGGGAGCAAAAATATACATAGAAGGTGGAAAGAGGTCTAGGATGATAGAGGAAATAAGTGAAGCTGACCATGAAAAGAAGAGTAAAGAAGAGTATTGTGAAAGGAGTGGTGGAGGTACAAACATAATAGATATTCTGAAGAGAGGGAAAGCCGACATAAAAATCATTGAAGAATGTGAAGAAGAGGATAAAGAGAGAAGGGGATGAAAGTAAAGTATATATAGGGTTTAGGCAAAATTACCTATCGTGAACACGAAACGAATAGCTTTAACTGCAAATTTAGCTGCAATCCCAGTAGCTTTGAGAATAATCAAGCACAACATTATTGGGACTATTCCAATAATAAACTTCCCAGTAGCCTTTGCATTGATCTCAGGAGCCCTCCTAGGACCATTAAATGGATTTGTAGTGGGAATACTGAGCTTCTTGGTTTCAGATATATTCCTAGGATTAGGATATTGGACGATAGGTACAAGCTTAACATGTGGACTTATCGGATTAATAAGTGGGGTACTATGGAGGAAAAGAGATCCATGCAGATTAGAACTGCTAGCATTAACGTTAATGTTAACCTTCACGTATGATATACTGACATCAATACTACTCTACGCACTATTTATGCCTCTCCAAGAAGCCGTAATTATGGGTTTAATTGGACTATTCTTACCAGCCATGGGTGGAACCCTCTACGCCATGGGACCAATAGTTGAATTATCAACCTCAATCCTAGTATCAATACTACTACCAAAAATTAAGGGGGTGAAGATATATGAGTAACAAAACGTTCTGGATCACAATAATTGTACTGTTCATGTGGGCTCTCTCATCCACAGCAATCGCCACACACTATTACATGAAAACAATGGAATTATCATCTTACACTAAAAACCTAGAGGAAAACATAAAACAAGTAAAAACATACATGGAAAAGCTAACTTCAAACATCATGAAAGCAATGGAACAAACTATTCTAAGTGGAAATCAGGAAATTACTAAAACATTAGATGATGCAATAAATGACACCATAAAAATCAACAGAGTATTAGGTGGAGAAATAAAAGTGAAAATACTTATAGATTATGGTAATGGAAGTAAAGTTTGGTACAATGATACAACAATAAACAATGGGGATAACTTATTTAAAGCCATGATGAAAGTGCTAAAAGTAACATACACAACCTATCAATATGGAGTATTCATAGAATCAATAAACAATGTACATAATGATCCAAGCAAAAACATGTACTGGATGTGGTGGAGATGGGATTCAGAAAAGAAGATTTGGGTGCTTGGATCAATGTCATGCGATAAATACATACCAGTCAACGGTGAAGTATTTGCATGGAAATATAGTAATGTAATGGAATGGCCTCCAAAACCACCATAACACTAAAATTCAGCTTAAAACACATAATTAAATGTAATGCTCAAAAAAGTAGTGAATGAATGGAGAAAAGGGAAAAGGGGGCCAACACCAAAAACCAACATAGAAGACCTAGCAACAATACTAATAATGCTAAAACACAGTGGAGGAATGGGGAGGTACAGAATATCGGAAGAAATGGAAATACCAGACGGAACTATAAGAGGAGTTTTAAAGAAACTTTCAGAAATAGGAATTTTGAAAACAACTCCAAGAGGATGTGAATTAACAAATCTTGGGGAAAAAGTGTTAATGGAATATTTAAGTGAAATGGGAATTGAAAAGATAGAATTACAAGAAGGAGATGAATTCAACTTAATAGCTCCAGGGAGAATTAAGGTTTTAGCATTATTGAAAATGGGGGTTGAAAAGGTTACAAGTGGATTAATACAAAGAGATGAAGCTGTCAAGGCTGGAGCTGACGGAGCCACAATAATAGTCAAGAAGGGAGGGAAAATGATAATTCCAAGAGTCGATACATCAAGAGAATTGGAAGAACAATTAAGAAAGTTAGAGGAGAAGTATGGGGTTGAAGAAGGAAATGTGATAATATTCTGTTGGGGGGGAAGCTTAGCTAAAGCAGTAAAAGGAGCTTTAAAGGCAGCAGCAACCCTACAATAATGGAACAAAACACCTTTAAATTAAACAGCAACTAAAATTTTACGGTGAATACATGAATCAAGAAGTATTCAGAGATGAAAATATAAAGAAGATACTTGAAAAAGTTAGAACCATATGGGCATTGGATATTGCAGATAGCCTAATGGGATGGGATATAGAAGTTTTAATGCCACAGGAGGGGGCTACGGAAAGGGGGATAGCGAGATCTGAACTTCAAGCATTAAGTCAAAGCATACTCAAATCAAAAGAGCTAAAAAATCTAGTTTATGAAGCTGAAAAAAGCATGGAAAAATTAAATGATTATGAAAAAGGGTTAATAAGAGTTTTAAAGAGAAGAATGAAAATAGCAACAGCAATACCAGAAGAAATTTTAAAAGAATATGTAAAGACGACATCAGAAGCCACCATACAATGGAGGATTGCAAGATCTAAAAGTGAATATGGAATATTCAAACCATACCTCGAAAAAATAGTGGATTTCATGAGAAAATTCGCTGAATACCTGGGATACGAAGAGCACCCATATGATGCATTATTAGACTTACATGAAGAAGGATTCAGAACTAGAGATGCTGACAAGATGTTTAACATCTTAGAGCCAGGGATAAGGAGAATATTTAGCAGAGTACAAAGGGAGGGAGTTTATAAATCAAGACATGAACTTGAAGACATGGAATACAATGTTGAGGACATGAAGAATCTAAATTTAGAGATATTGAAGATTTTTGAATATCCATTAGGGGTTAGATCTAGATTCGATATATCAACACATCCATTCACAACTAGCATAGGTATAAGAGATGTCAGGATAACCACAAGATATGAGGGGAAAGATTTCAAAAGAAGCATGTATAGCACAATACATGAATATGGACACGCCCTATACGAATTACAAATAGATGAAAGATTATCTGGAACAATACTAGCCACAGGAGTTAGTGGAGGAATGCATGAAAGTCAATCTAGATTCTGGGAAAACATAATTGGAAGGAGTAGAGTATTTGCAGAAGCAATATACCCAATAATTAAAAAGCATCTAAAATTCGTGGAGAAATACACCCCAGAAGAAATATACTACTACTTCAACACAGTAAAACCAAGTTTAATAAGAGTTGACGCAGATGAAGTCACATATAACCTACACATACTCCTACGCTACAAACTCGAAAAATCAATGATAACTGGAGAATTAAAAATGGATGAACTCCCAGAAGTATGGAACACGGAAATAGAAAAATTGCTTGGAATTAGACCTAAAAAGGATAGTGAAGGAGTATTACAAGACATACATTGGAGTAGTGGGTTAGGATCCTTCTGCAATTACACTATTGGAAATGTGGTGGCAGCACAAATATTAAACCACATTAAAAGAGAAGTAGACTTCGAAAACCAAATAGCTAAACTGGACTTTAAACCCATAAGAGAATACTTGAAGAATAAGATACACGTATGGGGATCAGTATACGAACCAAAAGAACTACTTAAAAGAAGCTTCAATGAAGAAATGAACCCAGAACACCTATTGAAATACCTAGAAGAAAAGTATCTAAAGGGATGAGTTATCAAAAAAGGTAAATGGAAAATTAAAATTTTATTTCATTTCATATACTGCTTTTAACAATTGTTGGTAGAAGTAAGGCTGAAGCGAAATCTCCTCCATGGAAAACAGTATTATGAGCTTTCTTAGCTTTTGACATTTCACCTATAGGTTCACCACTATTGAAATTCCTATCAAATCTTGGGAAGTAACTACTCGTTATAGATAACCTCAACCTACTTCCAGCCTCTATTAAAATATTGGTATCGAAGAAGAAGCTAAACTCAAATCTGTACACTTTATTTGGCTCCATGAAAACCTCCCACTCAAAAGACTCCCTAAACCTAGCTCTAAGACCACCATAATTAAACAGAATAGACCTACCATCTGGATAAACTTTTGAAAGTATACATATCCAATCAGTATCAATACAATCACTCGATGCATATAACACCATCTTAGGCTTCCCTGCAATTTCAATAGGCTCTTTCAATGGCTCACTAGTATAAACTAAAACATCAAACCTAGATTCCAAAGCTCTAATATCCAATGGCGTTTCAACAGCCTTTGGAGAATAGAAGTTGAAGTCCACTGAAGATATAACTGGATTCATTGGATCATAGACGTATGAATCAGAAGACTCAACAATAGGCTTTTCAACAGTTAATCTACCATCACCAAATAGAGTATTTGCCTTACCACCACTATCAATATACCAATTGCACCAGCATACTTCCCTCGGAGGCCAAACATCTCTTGAAACCCACTTATTCAACCCCATAACAAAAGTTAAACATCTACCACCACCAAAGAATTCTTGAATACTTTTTAATGCTTTATCATCATCCTTCAACCAGTAGTCAAACCACCATAAATGCAATTTAAGTAAATCTATAACTGCTTCCGAACCGAAATCAACACCACCAAGAACCCTTCTCGGAACCCTCGTACCAGCATGATCCCATGGTCCTGAAACCAAATACTGTTTATCCCTAGCTGGAGAATACTTTATCATCCCCTCATAGAAGTACATGGCTCCAGGCTGATCTCCATCATACCATCCAGTTATATGGAGAACTGGGAGATTTATCCTCTTAAAATCCTCCTCACTTAAAAGTATACTCTTCCAGTAATCGTCAAGTCTAGAGTGACTCAACCAAATCCTCCAAACAGTATTAACTCTACCTAAAACTTCATCCATGCTCTTTAATGGGAAATGCCATAAAACCTTAACCCAATCAACAACATCAGGATTTTGCACAACACGACCACCAACATAATGAAGCCACTCCAACATTCCAAGACTCACTAAACCATTATAGTATGGTAGCTCTTGAAACCATCTCCCAGCAGCAGCTGTACTAATCATGGTTGTGAGGTTTGGTGGATTAAGCCTAGCCGCAGCCCACTGAACCCAACCCCTATAAGATCCACCCATCATAGCTATACGACCATTACACCAATCTTGCTCTGAAATCCATTTTATAGTATCATAACCATCTTCACCCTCATGTATAAATGGATGCCACTCACCCTCAGAATCCCCTCTACCCCTAACATCTTGAATTACAACAGCATAACCATTCTTAACATAAAACTCCACATCACGAGTCCCATGCTTTATCTCTCCAGGCAAAGCCTTATTGTATGGTGTCCTAATCAAGATAACTGGATACTTACCACTTCTACGTGGAAGATATATGTCTGCTGAAAGCTTAACACCATCCCTCATTGGAATCTTAACATCGAAATATGACTCAAAGAACATTTGAGAAAACACCAAAGATAATTCTACAACAAAATGTATTTAAACGATATAGTTAAAGAGGAGATTTACGATAATGATGTATGATGAGGAAATATGATAATGGAAATGTACGATCCAACATGGCTTGAAATAAAAAGGTATCTAAGCATAAGATCAGCCACAACCCCTAGGGCATTGAAAAACTCATACAAACTGATATATTTAAGTGATGTTACTGGAGTGCCAATACCATGGATCCTCGACGTAAACATAAGTGACCCCCTAATACCACTGGAACAAAGAGTTGGAAATTTGACTATAAGCGAAGAGGGGGTTATAGCTATGATGAGTGATATAAATGGAAATGAGAGGTGGCAGATATCAATATACGACATAAACAATGGTAAAATGACACATGTAGCTGGTGATGGTAGCGACATAAACGATCTAGGTGCTTGGAGTCATGATGGGAAAATATTGGGGTTCACATCAAATAAAAGGAATGGCATAGACTTTGATGTATACATTTATAAGCTAAATGGAAATGTTGAAGGACCAATTGCAAAGATGGAGGGAACAAACAAACTCGTAGAATGGGTAAGCTATGACCACGCACTAATAATACATAACAACACAAACCTAGATAGCGATATATACCTAATCGATTTCAAAAATGGAAGCCTCGAAAACCTCACAAAACATGAAGGGGAAGCTGCAAACACAAACCCCAAAAACCTTGGAAACGGAAAATTCCTATTCACAACAAATATGAATTCAGAATACATGGGAATAGCAATATACGATTTAAATAGAAGAGAATGGAAATATCTACATCAACCAGATAGAGACGTGGAAGTCATAGAATTATCTCCAGATAGACAGAGGGTAGCATACAGCGAAAACGTAGAAGGATACTCAAAGCTATACACTGCAAAAATAGACTTCACGTATATCAGGGATATGAAGAATCCAAAGGGGGTTATAAGCGAAATATCTTGGGGTAAAATTGGATTAACATACTCAATTTCAAGTCCAAAAATTGGAAATGAAATATGGATTTGGAGTGAAGGAGCTGGGCAAAGGCAACTCACAAACTCACCAAAATACCACGTAAATATGAAGAATAACGTACTACCAGAGACTGTGAGGTATAAGAGTTGGGATGGAATGATGATACCAGCATTAATCTATAAACCAAAATTTGGAAAACCCCCATACCCAGCAGTAGTAACAGTACACGGTGGACCTGAAAGTCAAGATAGACCATCATTCCAATTCCTACCACAAATACTCGTAAAATTAGGATACATAGTCCTTTCACCAAACTTTAGAGGGTCCAGCGGTTATGGTAAAACATTCGTACACCTAGATGACCGTGAAAAGAGGATAGAATCATTAAAAGATATAGGAGCCTTAGTAGATTGGGCTGAGGAGGAGGGACTTGTACGTAAAGGTGAAGTAGCCATTACAGGAGCATCATATGGAGGATACGCCACACTAATGAGCATGGCACTATTTCCAGAATACTGGAGCTGCGGTGTAGAAAGGGTTGGAATAGTAAACTTAGTGACATTCATAAAGAATACTGGGCCGTGGAGGAGGAAGTATAGAATGCATGAATATGGAGATCCAGAGAAAATGTATGATGTGATGATGGAGTTAAGCCCAATAAAACATTTAGATAAAATTAAAGCACCACTAATGGTTATACATGGATTAAACGATCCAAGAGTGCCAATAAGTGAAGCTGAACAACTCGTTGAAGAAATGAGGAAGAGGGGGAGGGAGATTAAATACATAAAAGTTGTCGATGAAGGGCATGGATTAGTCAAAATAAACAATAGAGTTAACCTTCAAATGGAAATTATAAGGTTCATAATGCAACACACACCAGTGAAAAGTAACTAAATGCATAATTTAGAGAGTTTAATTTTAGGTCTACCAATACCAATAAACGTTACATTGCTTGGGAGACTAGAGATTTCCACAATCCCTCTACCATCAAAAATTATTTTTGGACTAGACATTAAATCTGAAATCCTCCTCCAATCTAATACACGGTAATAATCATGATCCGTAGCTACAATAATCACATTACACCCCTCAACAGCTTTCTCAATAGATCCAGTTAAAGTCACACCAAGAGAATTCAATGTCGAATCGAAGCTAATATATGGATCGTGAACTACAACTTTAACCCCCATATGGAGGAGTAATTTAACAATTTCATATGTTGGGCTCCCCCTAGAATCAGCAATATTCCCCCTAAAAGCTAAACCAAATATTGCCACAACAGTTCCTGATGGAGTTAAACCCAATTCAGTCATAATCTCTCTCAAAATTGAAACAGTTTTTGAAGGCATACCTTCATTTATAGATCTAGCCAATCTAGTTAGCTCTAACCTCAAACCAACACTACTTGCAGATTCAAGAAGGAAGTATGGATAGACTGGGATACATGGCCCCCCAACACCAACCCCAGGTTTATGAAGATGACAGAAGGGTTGACTGTTAGATGCTTCCCTAACTTCAAAGAAATCCACATTATAAGTGCTACATAAAGTTGCAAGCTCATTTGCCAATGCGATATTAACATCCCTATAAACACCCTCAAAAATCTTTGAAAGCTCAGCAGCTCTAGCACTACTCATTTCAATAACCCCTCTCTTAGCAATCCTCCTATATAGGAGGGAAAAGAAGCGTGTACTCTTGGGACCAACTCCACCAACTATCTTAGGATACCTAACCTCCAAATCTTCTAAAGCTCTACCCTCATAAATCCTCTCTGGACTAAAAGCTAAAGCGAAATCTTCCTCAACTTTAAGACCACTCTCACATTCAAGTATAGATTTAACAAGAGTTTCCGTCGTCATTGGCGGAACTGTACACTCTACACATACAGCATCCCCCCTCTTCAAACCCCTCCCAATCCCCCTTAAAGCCTTCTCCAAATGAACACCATTAAACTTTCCATCAACAATCCCTGTTGGAACAGCTACAAATTTAACTTCACAAATCCTAGAAGCCTCAACAAGGTCTGTGGTGGCTTTAAACATCCCAATACTCACATAATGTTTAACGGATTCAGGTATCATTGGTTCATCAAATATTGGGGATATACCAGAATTAATTAATTTAACAATTCTCTCATCAACATCAACACCTAAAACTCTTAAACCAGCTCTAAGCCAAGCCACAGCCAATGGGAGACCAACTCTACCTAAACCGTAAACTGCTATCCTCACATCACCTGAATTCAGTTTCTCCAAAATTTCAGAATCCATTAAACCAAATAACATTCACATCCACAAGTACTTAATAACACATAAAAACATATAACCATATTTACTCTTTTCCACTCCTTAAAGGTTAAGTCTCCTCCAAGAAAATTGTCTCTCAAATATTTCCCTAACATGCTGAATCGTATCGGCATCTTCAGGACCCTTATCCTCAACGATCCTATTAATCCTTGCAAACCTCAAAGCCATACCACACTCATATTTAGGACTCTTCTGAATCTCATTATACAAAACCTCCACAACAATCTTCGGGACAACGTAAACCCTCCTCCCCTCCTCACTAACTGCCAACTCCTTAAGCCTCCTAGTCATCTCCTCCAACTCATCATCACTCAACCCCTTAAAGGTTTTACCCACAACATAAAACTTGCCAGTCACCTCATCTCTAGCTGCAAGATAATAGTCTGAAAGCCATCTACGTCTACGACCATAACCATATTCAGCTGCAACAATAACAAGATCTAAAGGTTCAAGTGTCTGTTTAAATTTAAACCAAAACTTCCCCCTAACCCCCGGAACGTATGGTCCCCTAATATCTTTAATCATAACCCCATCACAACCATACTCTAAAGCCTCTTTAAGGAAACTCTCAGCAACAGATAAATCACTAGTAACCTTCTGATTGACAAGAGGTATCCCCACAGAGATTTCAGATAATATCCTCCTACGCTCCATGTACGGCTTATCTATCAATGGAACACCATTAACATATATTGCATCAAACAAGTATAATTTCAATTTAAACATTTTTGAAGGCATTCCCAAATAACGTTTACGCTTAAATCTCATCATAAGATATTGGAAGGGGAGTGGTTTACCATCATCCCCCACAGCTATAATCTCACCATCCAATATAGCTTCTCCAACACTCAATCCACTCTTAACCATATCCACAATTTCAAGCAAACTATTTGTAGCATCAGTTAAACGTCTACTATAAATTTTAACTTCATCACCAGACTTATGTATCTGAACCCTAACACCATCAAGCTTATACTCTAAAGCCACATCACCACCAATAACCTCAAAGGCTTCCCTCAAACTCCCAACATCTTTTGCAAGCATCGGTTTAATGGGTCTAAAAACTTTAAATCCAAGCTTGGAGAAACCATCCAAACCATAACGCTTAGCAATTTCAGCAAGAACTTCCAAATCGCCAACCATCAACATAGCCCTATTAATGGTTTCAAGGGGGATGTTGAAAGCTTCTGAAATAGCTTCCTTCATTAAACCCTCACTAAACCCAGTCCTCATTTCACCAATCAATACCCTAACAATATACTTCATTTCAATAGGCGATGCCAAACTAAATAGAGATTCGAGTAGTCTAGCCTTATGATCTCTAGCACCCTTACCACTTATCTTAGCAATCTCCTCAAAGAAACGCTTAACTTCAATTATAGTTAGACGTTTATTGGTTAGAGTAGTCTGCTTAGAAACCCTACTAGACTCCAGAAATAATTTGATAGCAGAACCAACATCGCCAGTCTTCTTAAATGCATCTGCAAAAACCCTCCAATCCCCATACACAATCCCCCTCAAAACTCTAAGTACCGTGCTCCAACTAACATTCAACTCTAAACCACTACTCAAGGGGAATGCTCTACCTAGAATCATGGATACCGCAGGTGAAATCTCATCAACATCCAGACCCCTAAGGAAAGCTGCAACTTCACTTACCATCAACCCCCTCCTACTCATAGATTCAAGCTTCTCACAAAGCTCTGCTAAAGCTTTGAAATCAGTTTTCATCTAGAAACCTAACCCCTCAACTCTTCCCAGCCACCATACTTCTCATACAAATCCTTCCTATGAGCTTCAAGCATCTCAATACTTCTACCAGAAAATTCTGCAGCAGTAACAACTCTACAATTAAACTCCTCTGCAACTTCATAAACCCTAGAAATCCTCTCCCTATACCTCAAATCCCTAAGTAAATGATGATCTAAAACTAATGTCTCAACACACCTCAAACTTAAAACCCTAATTATATTTTCAATGGAAGCCTCCAAGCTCCTATTAGAATACCTATAACCAAGCATGTACGTCATAGGCCCATCAACAAAAAGTATGTTTGGCTTCTCAGCCAATATAAATTCCACTTGACCCTCAACAGATGGCCCCTCAACATCTGAAGTATATAAGAAAACTTCACCACCAGATCTTACAGAAACCTCAACAACAAAACCCAACCTCGAATTTGTCCCATGAAAAACAGCCTTAGAGAAGGATATTAACGTATCTCCAAATCTGAAACTATTCCCATCGGCAACAGAGATCCTACCAGCAAAACCGCTAATCCTACTCAAAAAGTATGAAGCACGCCTCCTCTGGCTAAAATTAATATTCTCATTTGGATCTTTGATTAAAACCAATTTACCCTCATAGATCTCAGGATAATCCGGGTCATGATGATCATAATGATAATGTGTAACTATTAGCACATCAGCTTCAGAAGAATACTTCCTAATATCAGACCAAACTTCATCCATACGTTGAAGTTCAAGGTAATGTGGTTCTAAACCATACCTTAAAGGTGCCAGTGAAACCCCTGGATCCAAGATCACCTTCACATCATCAGTTTCAACGTATGTGGCCATAGATCTAACTCCAAAACTATCAAAACCTAATGGAACTATACGTCTAATCATCAGAAACCAAACCTCTCCCTCAAAGCCTTCCTATGCTGAATGCTTCTATCAACATTACCCTTAACCCCTATATCACCTCTATGCCAAAGCAGTCCCTTAGGATCAGAATTATCCTCAACGTAAACTGCAAGTTTATGAGCTTTCTGAGCAGCCTCCTCCAAACACACTCCAGTAGCAACCGCAGCTACACTTCTAGAAGTCCTTGCATACACCCTACCATCAGCTCTAACCTCCACATCTCCAGGTATAAGGAGCTTATCAGAATCGATATTAAGTTCGAATAGTTCAGGTAAGTTTAAAACTATATCTCTGTGAATAGTGGACTTACCACCATAAGTTGGCGGGACAACATAGACTAGAACCGTTGCCTTTAAATCGAAATTAAGCCTTTCAGGATTACCCTCACATAAGTGGAGGTAGAATTCGAGAAGATCATTCTTCATGGATAAAAGTGGAGGTATATCCTCAGGATCCCCAGGTCTACCAATATTCCCCTCAAAAACCTTGTGTGGATGAGCCATAGCCAAGTAGTACATGCAAGGCTTCATCCCCGACTTATCAAACCCATTCTCCTCAGCCCATCTCTCAATATTCTTAATAGTCCTACGAGCCAAATCGTATCCAGCTTCAAAATCCTCTTCAAACATGAAGGGAAGCTTAAAGCTTGAATCCATATAGCAACCCATACCACCAGTATTTGGACCTAAATCCCCTTCAAAAGCCCTCTTATAATCTCTAACCTCAGGGTATCGTAGAAAGCTAATGTGATCTATATTACCATCAAACCATAACTGACAACTGGATTCTTCAACTTCTTCCCTACGTTCAATAATAAAAGGAGCATTAAATCCTGAAACGTAATTTAATATTAAATCCTCAATAGTGTGGAAATGCTCTCCACCAACAGCAACACCTTTACCAGCAGCAGGCTCATCCGGTTTAAACACCACATTACATGCACCACCAAGACTTTCCACCCAAACTTTAACATCATGGAATAATTCACTCTCATTTGGATAAGATCGCGGATAAAATGCTTTCCACGGAGGATTATAATCTTCAGGGAACAGCTTCCTCTGAAGTATCTTACTCCTCTCCAATGCAAATATGGATGTGGGAAATGTTGTGTAAAGCTCAACCCCCCTCTTCTCAATTTCATCCCTTAAACCATTTATAATTGGCTTCTCATGCGTACATATGGCTATATCCAATTCATCTCTAAACTTCTCAATCATATGAATATGGGATTTAAGAGATAAACTTGAATCCACCAAAACCTCTCCACCAGTAGCTTCAACAACCCTTTTAACAATGGGATTATACTGTTTAGAAACAACATAAAACCTCGTAGAGTAAACTCTACTGGAATATATTTTGAGCATCTCAAAAACTTCCCTAGCACCGTAAACTGAAATGAATACCCCTAACCTCTCCATAAATCCACATAGATAATGTTGAATGGGCTGTATAAAAATTTATAATGAACCCCTCATACACTGAGAAACGTAACTTATTGTTCTAGTTAAACCTTCACGTAAATCAATACTACAATTAAAATTGAATTCACCCCTAATCCTAGAAGTATCAGCATAACTAAACTTAACATCACCAGGCCTCTCAGAAACAAAATTTAAATCAACACTCCTATTAACCAGCTTAATTACCATGGAAGCTAAATCAATAATCCTAGTGGGAAAACCACTACCAACATTGTAAACATCAAAATTGAAATCCCTATTCTCTACAAATAACATTATGGCTTTAACAACATCATCAATATAAATGAAATCTCTAGTCTGCATTCCATCACCATAAATTGTTAAAGGCAACCCCCTCAAAGCATTCTCAATAAATATCCTAATTACACCAGAATAATTACTAAACCTTTGACCAGGACCATAAACATTGAAAAGTCTAAGGGAAACAGTTTTAACACCATAAAGTCTACGATAAACTCCAACAAGCAATTCACCCTCAACTTTACTGGCAGCATAAATAGACTTTGGATTCAATGGATGAAACTCGCTAATAGGTAGAGTTACCGGGTCACCGTAAACTGCAGCTGAAGACGCAAATATAAACTTCTCAGCACCAACTCTCCTTGCAAGTTCAAGAACATTTAAAGTCCCACCAACATTAACCTCATGATATCTAGAGGGAAACAAATTAGATTCCTCAACACTTATCAAAGCAGCTAAATGAATTATGACATCAAACCTAAATCTAGAGAAACTTGACACAAAATATGGGGAGGATACATCAAATTTGAAAAACTTCAAACCATAATCCAAATAAGACTTCAAACACTCAACACTTCCATGGGAGAGATCATCAACAACATAAACTTCAAATCCACCATTAAAAAGTCTCCCAACAACATTAGATCCAATAAACCCAGCACCACCAGTAACTAGAACCCTCAAGAAACACACCAAGAACATATAGAACATTATGAATTCATAAACCTTAATCCTAAAAGCTAATAAAAATGGGAAGTGTTAAATATTAAATTTAAAACAATATTTTAAGGAGAATTGAAGAGATGATGGATACATGAGTAAAGACCAAATCATAGGGGTAATATTACTCTTAGCAAGCATAATAGGAATAATAGTCTACGGATACTTAATCTACATGTACCCAATGATAGTTACACAGATTACATTATTCGTAGCAGTAGCAGCAGTAGGACTAATAGTGGCATGGATAGGATACACACTCGCCACAACACCACCACCAAAACCCATAGAAGAAATAGAGAAGGAGATAGAGAAAGAGCTGAAAGAGATAGAGAAGGGAGAGGAAGGAGAGAAGAAGGAAGAAGAAAAGAAAGGGTGAAAATTAAACACCCAACATTCGTAAATTTTTTTGGTAGTATACATTAAATGTTTAGATGAACAAGTATATCTCCAAAATATAAGCTATATGAACTTTAAATCAAAACTGAATAAAAAGCCCTATAAAACGATCATTACAAAATGATTTATGGGAATCTAAGTGAAATCCACATTGATAATTGGCGGAGACCCACTATCACACAAGATAATTGAAAGACTAAACAAGAGATATCAAACACCATACTATTGGAACATATATGGAACCAGCAAAATCAGCACAGAAGAATATGAAGCAGAAATAATAAATGGTGGAAATGTGAAAGTGTATGAAGAATACGTCTCAAGATCCCCTGAAATAATATTCACAATACCACTAAAAATATTCAATGAGAAAAGAGGGGAAACCATAGAAACTATAAATAGAGTTATTGATTCCATAGGAGGATCAATGATAAACTTCACAATAGCAGTATATCAGTACACATCAAAATCCAAAGAAGAAATCATGGAATTAAGCAATATACTGAGAAATTGCAGAATAAAAACGTGGAAGATAATGTATTTTGGAGAAGTTTATGGAGAAAGAGTGGACACAGGAGTAGTCTTCGAAACATTAAAGATATTAAAAGAAGATTGCATGAACATAAAAATCCCATTACACCCAGATGAGAAAAGAAGTTACATATATGTAGATGACGCTGCAAGAGCTGTACTTAGCAGAAGTATACGTATGGAAGAGGGAGCAATATACTTATTTAAAGATGTAACTATAAGTAATAGAATCCTCCTAAAGAGAATCACTGAACTAATAGGGGTAAATGGGCTATGCAAAATAAACTTCAATGAAAATGCTGATAGAATAGAAATACCAAACCTACCACAACCAAAGGAATTCAAACCCAAAATCAATATAATAGATGGCTTAAATAGAACCATAGGATGGTTCGAGTGGGAATACGGTCCAATACAAGTATTGAAAAACAATAAATTAATAAATGATTAAATTTAAACTTCAGAACATTATTATCCCTTAGCCCCAACCCAATCAGAAATACATTTTAGAATGGATAGAAAGCCAGCTACAAGTACCAAGTACACTATGAAGGTATAATCAAGGGAAACCAATATACTTGGTTGAGATATGAAGGGGAAGCTTAACGTAAGCTTACCCATAGCTTCAATATTGCCAAGCGTAATTAAGTACAATGAGAAGTATATGGATAAAGCCGCTCTAAACAATGAAACAATAAGCCTTCCACGGGAACCAGGATTTAAAATGCCACTTATAAATGAAAGCAACGATATTACAATGCCAATTGTTGCGAGACCATAAAGGAAACCATGTAATCCAAGATTTTCATTTAAATACGATAAAACTTCTCGAGGTAAATTCATGGATGGTAATGTATACATAATGAGAATTGGAATTAAAACTCTAACTATAATTGATGGAATTGTACGTATGAGTGCACCTAAAATTTTACCCAAATTCACCCACCACCAATCCTTATATTACCAACATCAATCCTCAAACCAAACAAATTGGAAATCACCCTGAACTCTAAACCCATATTCATATAAGGAGGATTCACATCAAAACCATAATTAAGAATATCAGATTCACTAAACGTAAATTTTAAACTCAATGTTTTGGAACTGCGAGGTGGAAGAATAGTAGAGTTGAAGGCAGATCTAATAACAACTCCGCTGGAAGTGAATATTGATGCATCAAATTTAACGTTCATGTCTACAAATCCATTGTTAATAACATTCAACCTAATAATCATGAAATACTCTCTAGACATGTCATTAAAACCGAAATCAACCTTAATGGATTCATCTGGATTAGACATAATACCCATTAAACTTGTGGATATAGTGTATAAGGATAGGGACAATAGTATTAAGATGCATAGATCTATTGCTAAAATAGATGCCCGCAACCCAATAGATAAATACCTATACCTACCCAAAGACATCAACTACCAGTAAACTAAAATAAAGTTTAGGGATGCAAAAATATAAACTTACCCTTCAACAATCCTACCCCCTAAACCACGATATTAACTGCTGAATAAACCCTCTAAACTCCACATCAAAAATCATTAAAACAATACCATAAATCATTGCTCCAAGAGCTACACCTAGTAAGGAGTATTTGAATACCTCGATAAATTCCCTAGAAACAACACTACCAAAACCACTCAAATAGAGAATGATAAACATGACAATTGAGGAAAACATGTACTTTGAAACATTAATCCATGGGAACCTAACACCCATAATACGCTTAGAATCCAAATAGAACTTTAAACATAAAATTAAATTAACTATTAAACCCAACAGAATCCATATTGAAACTAATGTGGATGGATCATCTATAAATGGGGATACAGCATTGAAAACCAGATATAGGCAAATTATGTAGAGAACATTTAATCCAAGAGATATGGAGGGGTATATAAACAATTTACTGGATAGGTAATCCCTCAAATTAACATTATCCATGACATCAACACGCTCAAAACCAATGAGAGCACCAGATAGAACACCCGCAACCAATGATGGGAGAACACTTACAGCTCCAAGATACAAAGCTTGATAGGAAACTGCATACTCAGCTCTAAGTAGTGAGAGGAAAGTTTCAGACATAGCTAAAACCCCCACCACCATTGGAAATGCAAACATCAAAACATACTTCAAAACAGACTCCACATCCTCCCTAGAACCTCCACTTAAAATCTTTGGGTATAGAGCTGATGATAGCATCCCAGCATAAGATATAACTGAAGATATTGTGCTAACAGCCTTAAGATGGGCTAGAACCCTCAATGGAATTGAGGGATCTGAGAAGCGTATGAGAAATGTTGCTATAGGGATTTCTAAGCTTCTAATGTAACCAGGCATGATGCCATATGCTGGAAGCCATGAAAGCTTAACCCATTTAAAGGCCAAACTGGAATAAAAACCCCCACTAAAACTCCCCCTAAACTCGATGAATAGAAAGAGAGTGTAAAAGTATTTTGCAATAACATAAGAGAGTAATGCACCCACAAGTCCAAGCCTATAGTAATTAACAAGTATAAAACCGGAGGAGAGCTTAACGACCTCTAACAGTATACCACCATAACCAATAAATTCAGGAGCCAAGGCAGTAACGATAGCATCCAGATTAGATGCAAAATACTCTGCAGGTATCTGTAATAGCAAAACCATTATTACCACTTGCAAGTAGCTTAATCTTATATTAGAGTACAATACGTATTGTGAAGTCACAGCAAAAATTAGCATGGAAGCTAATGTCAAAATTGAAGTTAAAATTAAACCTGTCTTACCAACCTTAAACCCCCTACTTGCATATCTAACAACCCAATAATTCACAAAAGTGGAAGGGATGATGAAGTATTGAAGCCAAACTCCAAAGAAGCTCCATAAACCAAACTCCTCCTCACTAAGCCTTCTAGAAACCATCGTAACAAACATAAGTCCAGTTAACGTGCTAACAAGCTTTGAAACAAAATTGACAGTCCCAGCATATCTAACTCTAATACCCCTTGACTCAACCATCACAACCATTAAAACTATAAGAGTAATAAGTACATTTTAAGATTTACATATGCAGATATATTAGAGGTAACTGGCAATGATACCAATGGCTCTAATAACATCCTTCACAATAACATTAATGGTAACACCATTAGTGATGAAGTTAATGCGAAAATTAGGCATAGTTGGAATAGACGTTCACAAACTAAGCAGACCAGAAATACCTGAAATGTGTGGATTGAGCATGCTAATAGGACTTGTAACATCATCAATAATACTTTTGAGCATACAATTCAATCCAAAGATATTGGCATTCACATTAACATCAGTACTGGCGGCAATCATAGGGATTATAGATGACCTCTTCACCTTAAAAGCGAAAGTAAAAACTGCATTAACAATACTATGCTTCACACCAATAGCCATAATGTCAATGATCTACCCAAACCACATAATTCTCGGAAGACCTAGAGCTCCATTGGTAGGTGGGTTTAGACTTACCATAGTTTACTGGATGCTACTACCATTCGCAATAGCTGTACCAGCCAATGCCGTAAATATGATGGACACATACAATGGAGTGATGTCAGGAGGATGTGCCATGATTTCAGCATCCCTACTAGCATCATCAATAATACTCGGCCAATGGGATGAAGCAACAATGTCTGCAATAGTATTAGGGATTTCATCGGCATTCTACTACTACAACAAGTACCCTGCAAAAGCCTTTGCAGGGGATACTGGAAGCTTAATGCTTGGAGCAGCTATTGGAAGTATAGCTGTTCTTGGAAGAATGGAGATGGTTGGAATAACCGTTCTAATGCCATTCATAATGAATGCATTCCACTCACTAAGAAGCATTGGAGGATTACTGGAGAGGGGGGAGATATCTGAAAGACCAGTTAAAGTTGTGGGTGAATATATAGAGGCAAACTTAAACCCAAAGGCTCCAAAAACATTAGCAAACCTAATGCTCAGAAAGGGGAAGGCTACAGAGCTAGAGCTAATAAAATCTTATCACGCTTTATGTGCAGTATCCTCCATAATGGGAATCATAACAGCACTATTAATGCTGGTGAGAATATGAAGACTCTGAAGAGGATATGGGATTTAGCTTTAATTATGGTGGCAGTATGGGTGATGATGATAGCACTAATAGTTACAATAGATAAAATGGTGGTTCCATTGAGGATATCAGCAGGTGAAGGAACTACACAAACAATTATTGAAGCTTTAATAAAGCTTATGATATCTGCATTCATGGCAATGTCTTGGCTTCTAATATGGGTTAGAATGATTCAAAAGTATATTGAAAGAGTTGGTAGGAATTTAAGAGGTGGAAGCTGAAGACCACCTATACTCAAATGCATCAAGAAATATTGATATCAACCCCTTATTCTCAGTATAATGAGGTCTATAAACTATTGGACTCCAATACCTCTTCTCCTCCCTTGGAACCCATATAAGGAATATGAGTTTACAACGATCCACAATAGTCCCCCTAACAGGATACCATTCCTCAGAGGCTATTCTCACATTAACACCAATCTTCTTAAGACGATTAAATATCTCTCTAGATTCCGGGTTTAGAATTCTCATCAAAACTCTAACTTTAACTCCTCTACCAAGAGCCTCAAGAATCTCCTTCTCAATTCTATTAAACCATGTAAATAACTGTGAGAATATTATTATCTCCTGCTTAGCTGAAGATATCATCTCCCTAGTCTTATCCTCCATCTCATGCAAATCATGTATAGGCTCAAGTAGAGAACTTGGATCTATCCTCAACCTACTACTATAATAACGCTCTTCCAAAATTGGTTGCAGAACTTCAAAGTTCCTCTCCAAATTGGATATCTCATCATCGAGACACTTCCTCAAATATGATACATAATTCTTGAATGCAAACTTAGGATCTAAAGCTTCAAACCTCCTAGGTCTACCAGAAATAACCTTCACAAACCCCTTATCCTCCAAAGCCTCCAAGACATCATAAACTCTTGGTAATGGAACATTGGATAAGCTACTAACCTCCTCAGCAGTAAGCTCAGCCCTATCAAGTAGAACTAAATAAACTCTAGCCTCATACTCAGTTAACCCGAGAGATTTAAGCTTCAAAATAATATCATAGAAATCAGAGTTTTGCATCAATAATGAATAATGATGCAAAAAGATATATACAATTTTTCACTAGAAGATTGTTAAAAAGAGTTAAAATGAAGGTAGATGACCATTGAAGACCATATGGATTGATGCATTAACACCAAAACAAGCACTACTTTCAATAAAAATAATGGAAGAAGCATGGAAGATAGGGTATAAATCAATAATAACCACAAGAGAATACGATTACACAACGAAAATATACAAAATGTACAATTTGAAGCCTATAATTGTGGGAAAGCATGGTGGAGAGAAACTTGAGGGGAAACTGATGGCAAGTCTATATAGAAGCATAAAGCTTGCAGAAACGATAATAGGTTTAGATAATAAGCCAGCATACCATATCTCACTAACATCACCAGAAGGGGTTAGAGTAGCCTTCGGACTATCAATACCAATAATAATACTAAGTGATACACCACACTCAAAACATGTGAATAAACTAACAATACCACTAGCAGACATATTAATAACCCCAAAAGCCATACCAAAAGAGGAGTATAGAAACCTAATAGATGAAAAGAAGATTATACAGTACAATGGTGTTGATGAATTAGCTTGGATAAGAGATTTCAAACCCGACAAAAAGGTTCTAGATGAAATTGGGCTCAGTCCCAATGACAAGATAATCATTGCAAGAGAAGCAGAATATAAAGCATCATACTACAATCAAAACGAGAAACCCGTGAAGATGATCATAGAGAAGATAATTAGAGAATTCAATGAAGAAGTGAAGATAATTTATCTACCAAGATACAACGATGAAATAATACCAAATAAAACCATAGTACCAAAGGAAGCTGTGGATACAAGGAGCATAATGAAATATGCAGTACTAACAATAACTGGTGGAGGAACTATGGCTAGGGAATCAGCACTAATAGGGACACCATCAATAAGCCTATTCCCGAAACAAATACACGTGAATATATGGCTTGAGGAAAGAGGGTTACCAATAAAAAACATTAAGGATGTAAATGAAGCATATGAATACGCATTGAAAGTTATCAGAGATCCAGACAAATACAAAGTTGAAACAGATGATATAATTAAGGGGATGGAAGATCCAACTCAAGTAATAATGAAGATTTTAAAGGGGGAGGGGATGAATGGATAGAGTTGGCGTTGCAGTAATAGGATGTGGAGCTTGGGGGAGGAATCATCTTAGAGTATTAAGCGAACTAAGAAGAGCTAAACTAATAGCAGTATCAGATATAAATCCAGATGCTCTAAAAATCGTTAAAGAAAAGTACAATATACAAGTCTACACAGACTACCATGAAATGTTAAAAGATAAGGAGATAGAAGCCATAACAATATGCACACCATCATCAACTCATGCCAAAATAGCATTAGACGTTATAAAAGCAGGTAAAAACCTACTGGTGGAAAAACCCATGACCGTAACTGTTGAAGAAGCAAAAATCCTAATTGAAAAAGCATACGAACATGAAGTGAAACTGATGGTTGGCCACATAGAAAGATATAATCCAGCCGTACAAAGAGTAAAGAAGATGATAGATGAAGGTAAGATTGGAGAAGTTGTGCTAATATCATCAAAGAGAGTTTCAAGATGGCCTGAAAGAGTAGGGGATGTAGGTGTTGTAAAAGACCTAGCAATACACGATCTAGACTTAATGAGATACATAACTGGAAATGAACCTACAGAAATATATGCAGTTACAGGAAGCTTAAAACATGAATATTATGAAGATCATGCAAACATAATATTGAAATTCAATTCAAACCCAACAGGGATAATAGAAGCCAACTGGATTACACCAAAAAAGATCAGAGAACTAACAGTAACTGGAAGTGAGGGGAGAATAGTGGCAGACTACATAACACAGGAAATAAGAATAGAGAATAGCAATGGAGTATACATCCCAAATACACAATATGAAGAACCATTAAAGAGGGAACTTGAAAACTTCATAAATGTAGTATTGGGAATAGAGGACCCAATAGTAACTGGGAGAGACGGGCTAATAGCAGTATACCTATGCGAACTAGCATTGAAATCAGCAAAAACAGGGGAACCCATGAAAGTTAAGGGGATAATGAATTTATGAAAGCAATAATTCTCGCAGCTGGAAAGGGTACTAGACTAAACCCACTAACAAAGTATAGACCAAAACATCTACTTCCAATAGCTGGAAGAACATTACTTGAAAAGACAATAATTGAGTTAAAGAAAGCAGGAATAGAGGAAATAGGGTTGATAGTTGGATACATGAAAGACGAAATTAAAAGGAGAATTGGAGATGGAAGCAAGTATAACGTGAAAATCGACTACATATTTCAAGAAGCACAGCTGGGAACTGCACATGCAATAAAAATGGCTGAAGAATACGTTAACAATGAAAGATTCATAGTAGTATATGGAGACGTAACGGTCAATAGCGAAGTGATATTGAAAGCAATAGATAAACATGAGAAAACAAAAGCTGCAACTACAATAGTATCCACAGAAGTGGAAGATCCATGGAATTATGGAGTTCTAAATGTAGATCAATATGGTATGCTAATAAACATAATTGAAAAACCTGAAAGAGGGATGGAACCAAGTAAACAAGTAAATGCAGGTATATACGTCATGGAAGGAAGAAGGGTGTTTAAAGCCATAGATAGAACGAAAATATCCAAGAGAGGAGAATATGAAATAACAGATACATTCAAAGAGCTGATTAAAAGCGGAGAGAAAATAGCAGTTTGCAATATACCTGGAAAATGGTGGAAAGATGTGGGGAGACCATGGGATCTACTGGAAGCAAATGAAGAAGAAATGAGCAAACCAGAATATAATGGAAAAATACTTATTGGCTTGGGAAGTGTAATTGGAAGTAGCTGCATAATAAACCCCCCAGTAATAATAGGTGTTGGATGTAAGCTTGACTGTAACTCTGTAATTGGACCATACACATATATAGGGGACTACGTTGAAATAGGGTTTGGAAGCAAGATATTTGAAAGCATAATAATGGATAACACGGTGATAATGGATAATGTAGAGATAGGTTACAGCATAATAGCATCAAATTGCATAATCGAAAGTGATGTGAAATTCGAGTATAAAGCTAAAGGCGGGGGAAATGTGAAAATGAGGATTAAGGGAGTTGATATGGATACTGGCAGGGATAAGATGGGCTCAATAGTTGGAGATTACAGTTTCATAGGATGTGGAAGCATAATAACCTCTGGAACAACGATATATCCAAATAGCATAATTCCACGTAGAAGACTCATTTACTTCGATGTTGATGGAATCTTCTAACATCCCCCTTCAGACATCTTAGACCTCTCAATCATCAATGCTATCTCATTCCACAAACTTTCAACATAACGCTCCAACTCAGCCAATTGCTCCTTACTAATACTTGAAAATCTACCCTGAATCTTAATATACTCTTCAATTGGCTTCCTATTCCTCTTATCTAGAAGTGGTTTACATATATCACTCAATCTGAAAACTCCATGATCAATCTCGTATAATGGCCACATCCCAGTTTGAACTGCCAACCTACCAACCTCCACGGTCTTATCACTTGGAAATCTCCACCCAGTTGGGCATGGACTATGCAAATGAATATATTTCATACCTCTAATTGATGCAGCCCTCCTAACCTTAACCACAAAATCTAGTGGGTAAGCAACTGAAGCTGTTGCAACATATGGTATTCTATGGGCAGCCATTATCATCGGCAAATTCTTCTTATGCTCACTCTTACCAGTAATTGTCGTGGTGGTCCAAGCAGCATATGGAGTTGCACTACTCCTCTGAATGCCAGTATTCATGTAAGCCTCATTATCATAGCATATGTAGATTATGTCATCATTCCTCTCAGCAGCACCGCTAAGAGAAGCCATACCAATATCTGCAGTTCCACCATCACCAGCCCATACAACCACATGGATATCGCCTTTACCAAGAACTTCAAAACCAGCTTTAACACCAGCAGCAGCCGAGGGAGATGCTGCAAAAGCAATATTTAGAACTGGAACCCCATATGAGGATTTAGGGTATGGACTTTCAATTATCGTGGAGCAACATGCAGGAATCACTAAGACATATCTACCCTCTAATGCTTTTCCAAGCATCCTCAAACCAATGGAAGCTGGGCAGCCTGGGCATGAAGCATTACCTGGTAGAAGATACTCATTTAATGTTAAACTCCTTATTGAGATGCCCATACTCAAACCACCCCCCTTAAACCCACCCATAAAGGTGGTTTTGGCTCCACCCCTCTATCAGCCATATCAACCAGAGTTTTAAAAATCCACACATAATCATCCACGGTTATATCTCTACCACCCAAACCACCGATAAATCCTTGAATTGGAACTTTAATTCCAGATAGTGCTGATGAAACTTCACAGTGTAAGATTCCACCATAACCAAAACTATAGTTCCTATCGAAGACACCAATGTAACGCTTGCCACTGCAAATTCTCCTCAGATCTTCAAATGGGAATGGCCTAATAGCTCTAAGCTTCAGCAATCCAACTTTATACCCCTCATCTCTCAATAGATCCACAGCTTCCTTCGCATCACCGCTAGATGAGCCAATATTCACCAATACGACGTCAGCATCACTACACCTATAATCTTCGACGAGGCTATCATAGTATCTACCAGTAATTTCACCATACCTTCTACCAGCTTCAACTATAACCCTCCTAGCAGAATTCATGGACTTCTCAATCTCATACCTAATCTCCATGAAGTATTCTGGGTACGTTAAATTTCCATGTGTTAATGGATCGTCGGGATCCAGTATAAATGGTTTACGTCTAGATCCAGGTATAGGTAGATATTCATCAATATCACTTTGCTCAGGCATGGAAACTGGCATAGATGTGTGGGATAAAATGAAAGCATCAAGTGCAACCATGACTGGTTGGAGAACTCTCTCATCCTCACAAATCCTATATGATTGAATTATCAAATCAAGAACCTCCTGATTATCTTCAGCAAAGAATATTATCCAACCACTATCCCTATGAGCTAAAACATCATTGTGCTCAGACCATATACTCCAAGGTGGAGCTAAAGCTCTACATACAACAGCCATAACCAATGGAAACTTCCCAAGACCAGCCCACCAAACAAGTTCAGACATGTACATGAGTCCATGGGAAGATGTTGCAGTGAAAGCTCTAGCCCCCGTCGCCGCTGCACCAATACAAGCAGCCATAGCACTATGCTCACTCTCAACCCTAACATACTTTGCATTCAACTCCCCACTCTCAACAAATTCATCAAGCTTCTCAACAATTGAAGTTTGTGGAGTTATGGGATATGCTGATATAACTTGAACTCTTGAAAGCTTAGCTGCATATGCAACTGCATAATTCCCAGTTAAAATTTCAGTCTTCGCCATGATCACCCCTCTTTAACCATAATTATAGCTTTAAATGGACATTCATTAGCGCAAATACCACAACCCTTACAATACCTATAATCAATCTCAATGCTCATATGGTCATCACCAACACGTTTAATAGCTGCTTCAGGGCAGTAAAGCCAACATAACAAACACTTCCTACACTTACCTACATCAATTACAGGCTTAAAAGATCTCCAAATACCAGTAAAACCTGAAGCACCCTCAGAAGGTTTAGATACTGGGAGTATATACGACAATTCAACCACCTCTAAGAGAGGTATAAGCCAACTTAGCTGCTTCAGCATTCAACTCTCCAATCCTACCAGACCACGTGGATGAAATAACTTCCAAAACAGCTTCCAGAGGGAATATTCCAGTAGCCTTAGCTAAAGCACCAACAATAGCTGTATTCACAACTGGAAAACCTGCGAAATACAGCCCAAGCTTAATAGCTATACCAGTAGCATCAACAAAGTAAACTCTAAACCCTTCAAACTTATACTCAAATTTATCTGTAGGGGAATTCAATAAGAGAATACCATTAGGCTTCAACCCCCTCAAAACATCCACAACTTCCATGATCTTCGGATCAAAAACTGCAACAACATCAGGACGGTAAACCTGACTATGCCTCCTAATAGGAGTATCAGAAATCCTAGCATAAGCCTCAACAGGTGCCCCACGCCTCTCAGCACCAAACATTGGTATACTCTGACCCCACAAACCCATCTTAAAAGCTGAAGCTACAAGAAGCTGTGAAGCAGTAACAACACCTTGACCTCCACGACCATGAAATCTGAACTCCAAAAAAACCAAAATCTACACCGGAAAAAGGATATTTCATGATACCTAAAAACCTTTCGAGGATATAATTGAAAATATTCGAAAACATGATGAATTGAAGCAAAGAATTTATTCAACAAAAAGTATAATTTCTAACTTAGAAGCGGCGGTCGTCTAGCCTGGACTAGGACACTGGCCTTCCGAGTCAGCAACCCGGGTTCAAATCCCGGCCGCCGCACCAACCCCCACTTCAATGATTATGAGCATCACTACATTAAAAGGGGTAAGTAGCAATTATACTTCATACTAGAAGTATTAGAAGTGGTCATCCAGTATCAATCACATTAAACTTCAAATCCAAAAACTGATCTCACCAAAAATCCTATGGTAAAGGATAGTAGAGCTACACTCAAACTAATAGTCATCATTTCTAGAAGTCTCCTCTTAAAAGAAGACTCTTTAACTATGGAAGTATAGAAGGTGAAAACCGTAATTATCAAGGTTGCATTGAAAATCATCAAACCTAAACACACATAGATGTTCAATGAGAAGAGGTAGGGGAGGATTAATATGAAAACTGTGAAGAGGTACATCACCCCAGTATACATTGAAGCTTTAATTGGATTAACATCACCTCCCTCCGCTTTACTGGATAAATATTCTGAGGCAGCCATCGATAAAGCCGCTGCAAAACCAGTTATAAACCCTATCATACCTATCAAACGAGCATCTTGCAAAGTCATGGTTAAACCAGCCAATGCACCAGTAAGCTCCACTAAAGCATCATTTAACCCCAAAACCATTGAACCAATATATTTGAGTCTCTCCTCATCAATCAACTCAAGCAACTCCCTTTCATGATTCTCCTCATCCCTCAAAATCTCATAAAAACCAGGAATGGAATGGGATAGAGAACTATAAACCTTAACGGCTTCACCCTCAATCCTCTCCATAATCTTCAAAGCAAAAGTTAAACCAAAAACCTTAGCTAAAAACATGTAAAAGATAATCCTCCAAAAGTTTGGTTTAACATCCACACCACTATACCCTCTAAGAATCCCATAATGCTTCAACTCATCCTCAGCAATCCTAGATAAAACAGTGGAATTATTGATATCCTTAACCGATCTGGAAAGCTTACTATACACCACATATTCTGTAATCTCATTAACTTGAGCTTTAAGAACTAGCTCCCTCCACACAAATCTTAATCTAATAATGAAAGTTAAATAGTTTATCGAAAACTAGAGAGACACTAAACATATATGCAATATAACATAAATCTAAGTACATGGAATACTCATATTTAAATGTAAAGGAAGATTTCCCAGCATTAAAAAGGTATAAGGCATATTTAAACACAGCCGCTCAAGGATTAATTCCAAAACAAACATCACAAGCCTTAAAAAGATTCCTCGAAAAAACAGAGAGAGATGAATGGGGGGAATTGAGAGAGGAAATAGAGAAACCAGCTAAAAGAGAGATAGAAAAGCTAATAGGATGTAGTGATGAAGAAATATCATTCAGCGTACAAACCACAGATGGATTTAGAAGAATACTATTATCAATAAAACCTAAGGAGGAAGGTAACATAGTGGGCATAGACCTAGAATTTCCATCAATATCAATGGCAATAAAAACACTAAGTCAAAGAAATCATAGTGAAATAAGAATTGTAAAACATAGAGATGGAAGATACGATCTACTAGATTTTGAGAAACTAATAGATGAAAAAACATATGCAGTCATCTTCAGCAGCGTAGTATGGGTTAATGGATTTATGCTACCAATAAGGGAGATAAGCGAAATAGCCCATGAAAAAGGGGCACTGGTAATAGTGGATGGAATACAACATGTAGGCGCAGTAAACATGAATGTAAAGAAACTTGGGATAGATGCCATGGCTGTTGGAGGAGAAAAGTGGCTACTAAACAACATTATAGGATCAGGATTCATATACATAGATAAAGAGGTCATAGAGGAACTTGACCCCCCAGCCCAAACACTAATGAACTTCCAAGAACCACTTGAAGGATGGAGCAAATGGTGGACCACGATAGGTAAAGACCCATGGATCCCACTCGAAAAATCTAAAACAGCTTCAAAACTTGATTGGGGAGGTGGAAAACCATACATACTAATAGAAGCATTGAGATCTTCAGTAGAATACTTAAACAATATTGGAATAGAACGTATAGAAAAGCATAACAGAGCGTTAAAGAGGAAGATAATTGAGGAAGCCGAGAAAAGAGGATATAAAGTTTTAGGATACGTGGAAAATGAAGACAAATGGTCATCCATAACAACAATATCCACGGGAATGGGATATGAAAAAGAGATGGAAGCTGTCAAAAGTATGAGGGAAGAGGGGGTGCAAGTATCATATAGAGGATCATCTGGAATAGGTGGAATAAGGATTTCACCACACATATACAATGATGAAACAGACATAGAAGTACTATTCTCGAAAATTAAGGAAAAAATTTAAGGAAAAACAATTTTTCAAATATTTTGAAGAATGCCTCGGTCGTATAGTCCGGTCAAGTATTCAGGCCTCTCGAGCAACAATTTAATAGCGTGGGGAAAGCCTGAGACCCGGGTTCAAATCCCGGCCGAGGCACCAAACAATTTAATTAACGTCTAAGAGATGAAAAACCACCTTGTCTATGGGGAAGCTTATCCATCCTCCCAATCTTTGAAATCTCAGACAACAATACATCAGTCTCAACTTTAATCTTACTGGCAAGATTAAGAACAGCATCACGATCAAAAACCTTTGAAGATGTCATGAGATCGAAATATTTCAAGTCATCCACATATCTCCTAAATAGATCTGCAAATCTTGGAATCCTCATATTCAATTCGGAAAGCAAGGTAATACTCAACCCCTCATACAAAAGTTCAACAAGAGATCTTGAAATCTCACCTCCACCTTCGAAAACCATTAAACAACCCCTAACTTTCTCCAGATTTGAAGATAACTTTGGGATTAAATCCTTCTTAACCTTCTCAGTAACTTCAACACGAACCTTATCCTCACGAACCATATACATGAAAACATATAACAATATCATAACAACAGCTATCAAACCTGCATAATCTAAATAACTATTTTCACCAAACCAGAAGTAAGGATAATCATAAATGAACATAAACCCACAACAAAATTTTGCCAACCTCAAATATAAACCTATATATATCATACAACTCCATACAAATAACTAATATGGGGAATTATATGAAGGCAATAATAATTGGATGTGGACCCATGGGTCAAGCTGCAGCCATAGAAATGCTAAGAGACCATGATTTAAAAGAATTAAACATAATAGATATAGATGCATCAAAACTTGAAGCTGCAAAAAATAAACTTAAAGATGAAAGGTTGAAAACCACACAAATGAACGTTGAAAATACCGTGGAACTAATGAAAATAGTATCAAAATATGATTGTGCAATAGTAGCTCTACCACACAAACTAGTAGTTAAAGTTGATGATACATGCATAGATGCAGGGGTAAACACAGTTGATTTAGCATATGAGCCAGAACAATTGGAATTAAATGAGAAAGCTGAAGATAGAGGGGTCATGCTAATCCCAGGATGCGGTGTAGCTCCAGGATTAAGTAACATACTTGCAAGATACGGTTCATACAAGATGAGCAAAATTGATGCCATCAAAATAAGGGTTGGAGGAATACCATTAAATCCGAAACCCCCACTAGACTATGGATTATTCTTCTCCCTAGAAAGCGTAATAGGTGAGTATACGAGACCCGCAAGAGTAATAATTGATGGGAAAATGATACGCGTACCAGCACTATCAGGACTTGAAATCATAGAAGTACCTGAACTAGGAACCCTAGAATGCTTCTACACAGATGGCTTATCAACACTACCACACACCATGGGAAACGTGAAAGAAATGTGGGAGAAAACGATAAGATGGCCTGGACACGCAGAGAAAATGATGACACTAAGAGAATTAGGATTCTTCGATAAAACGGAAATAAAGATAGGTGATATTGAAGTGAGACCAGTAGACCTAACACTAAAAATGTTAAAAGAGAAGTTGAAAGAAGAGGAAGATGTAATAGTGTTAATAGTTGAAGTGATCGGCTACATGGGGGATGTATACGTAGAAGCAAAATACAAGTTGATAGACTACTATGATAGGAAATTGAAAATTACATCCATGGGCAGAACAAGTGGATACACATGTGCTTTAATAGCGAAAATGGTCATGAAAGGTAAAGTTAGAGGGAAAGGAGTAATACCACCAGAAAACCTATTAACAAAAGAGGGTATAGAAGAACTCTTAAAAGAACTCTGGAATAGAGGAATTAAAGTCGATGAAGAAGTAATCTACAAGAGAACAAGCTGGTAGCCGTAAAGAATCAATATACCCATTACATGTAAAACACATGGTAGTGGATATTCTAAAATTAAAAACCTACATCATTAACCATGAATATTAACAGTAATATGTGGTGTGGCTCAGCCGGTTGATCCATCATCAACTTTCAGTCAAGGCTGAATTCCTCATCGCCAAAATTAATTAAATGATAAAGCATAGATAAGTGTTACTCAATATTACAAGTAGAATTCAGGCGAAATCTTATATGTTAAAGCGTAGATCAATGCAGTTTCCCATGAATCCCTCCTAGTCAGTAGATTCTTAGTCAAAACACCAATAGCACCAGTATCAAACTTAGTGTTAGACAACCCACTTATAACGTCAATAGCATCACCAAGCTCCATTCCACCCAAAACCATACCAACAACTCTACGTGGTAGTGGCATATACCCACCACAACCAAAAGACCAAACACCATTGGAATCCATAACAGCACACCATGAGGAAACAAACCAAACTCCAAACTTCTCAACAATACCACCTTCCATACCCACATAAAGATCTCCAAAAACAATTTTAGAAGCCTTTAAAGCCCTATTCATAGCTCCACGGATAATCTCATCCTCACCAATAGGAGTATGAGAAACACCACTATCAACATCCACAGACAACAGATCAAAACTCCCAAAAACTCTACAAGCAACCCTCCTAACAGCCTCAACCTTAACGGGATTAACAGAACCAACAACAATCCTCATAAACACATCAATAAAGGAAAGAAATATGAAAGGAAAATTTAAACATTAAGATTTAGAATAAAAGGAGTTAGGAGGCGGGGGTCGCCAAGCCAGGTCAAAGGCGCAGGGCTTAGGACCCTGTCCCGAAGGGGTTCGTGGGTTCAAATCCCACCCCCCGCAC